>Ga0137307_101013_pt2 | contig 27806 bp, 23 predicted proteins | sample NAcewD2O_March_2_FD_97180 | JGI IMG/M metagenome (GOLD analysis project Ga0137307, IMG submission 97180) | Mouse cecal microbial communities from Vienna, Austria - N-Acetylglucosamine amended D2O_March | ecosystem: Host-associated > Mammals > Digestive system > Large intestine > Cecum | place... | reverse complement strand
TGGTCGACGCGAAAGCCGACTGGGGTTCGGCAATCCTCATGGAAGTACAGACCGGCGACATAAAGGCAATGTCGAACCTCGAACGAGACTCTACCTCGGCGACTCCGCGCTATATCGAAGCTCTCAACCGCTCGGTGCAGCGCTACGAGCCAGGTTCGGTAATGAAAGTGATGACTATGGCCGTGGCACTCGAAAAAGGCTTCGGCAAACCCATAACACGCACATATCCTATCGGACACAGCTTCGCTTATCTGGGCAAACGTCCAATCTCCGACACCCACTCGCCGGCGACCCTTCCTATTGAGAAGTTTATAGAGTATTCGTCAAATATAGGCATGGTTAAGATGTCGATGCCTCATTACGACCACAACCCGGGACAGTTCCGCGAAGACCTCGCCGAACTCGGGTTCTTCGACCGGCTGAACACCGGCATAGCCCGTGAGATTCCGCCGTTCATTCCCCGGGTGAAAAACAATGCCGGAGGCAAACTCGACCTCTCGCGCCAGGTGTTCGGCTACTCTACGATGATTCCTCCACTATACACTTGCGCCTTCTATAACGCCGTGGCAAACGACGGCCGTTTTGTGCGTCCGCGACTTGTCAAGGGTCTTCGCACGCCCGAAGGTGTCGACTCGGCGATTCCGGTCAGCTACGTACGCGAACGCATGATGTCGTCGGAGAACGCCGCCATCCTGCGCCGCATGATGCGCGGTGTGGTATGGGAACAGGGTGGAACGGCAAAGCTCCTCAAAAGCAATGTGGTGGAAATCGCCGGCAAAACAGGCACTGCCAAAGTAGCTCTCGAAGACAAACGTCCGCGATACGACAAAAACGGCAAAAAACTCGATTTACCGCCTTTCAAAGGAGGTTATCTCGAAGGACACTACCGCGTCACCTTCTGCGGCTTCTTCCCTTACGAAAATCCCAAATACACCTGTATCGTAGTTATCAGCGACCCTAAAGTGCCCTATCGCGGTCCGGCAATATCGTCGGGCATGGTGCTCAAGAATGTGGCACTGCGAATGCACGCACGCGGCATGCTCGGTCCCGACTCGACACTCACGGCATCGTCGGGCACAAGACATACGCCCACGCTCTACTCCTCGTTCAACACCGGCCGCAACAATGTGCTGTGCTCGAGCCTCGGCATGGAGAAAGCCCGCGCCATAAGACATCCCTCATCTGCCCGCGCCGAATCCACAGTTCCCGATGTGAAGGGCGTGAGCCTGCGTGAGGCACTCGCCACCCTCGAGGCTGCCGGATACGCAGTTTCCTTCAAAGGTGTAGGATATGTCTACGAACAATCGCCCGAAGCCGGCACCACTGCCGGACCTGGCTCTCGTGTAACCCTGTCTCTACGTTCAAATTGATATGAATACCGACCAATATAACACCAGCCTCGACGCGCTGCTCGACGCCATTGACGTCTGCGGACAGCGAGGCACTGTTTCTCCCGACACTGTAATCACCGCAGTAACGGCAGACTCACGCGCCGTCGAAATCGGTGCGCTTTTCGTGGCCGTGCGCGGCGTTGCTGTCGACGGGCATAAGTTCATACCCAAGGCCATCGAGGCAGGCGCCAAGGTGATTGTGGCCGAAGAGCTCCCCGACACCCTGCCCGACGGCGTGGCCGGCATAACCGTGGCCGACAGCCGCGAAGCACTCGGACGCCTTGCGTCGCGTTTCTTCGGCGACCCCTCGGAAGCGCTTACCCTTGTAGGCGTCACCGGCACTAACGGAAAGACCACTACGGCGACTCTGCTCTACGAAATGGCCCGTATGCGAGGCCTCAAGGCCGGTCTTATCTCTACTGTGGCAAACATCGTGGTCGACGAAGCTGTTCCGGCCGAGCACACTACGCCCGACCCGGTGATGCTCAACGGCCTGCTGCGCCGCATGGTAGATGCAGGATGCACTTTCGCTGCCATGGAAGTGAGCAGCCACGCCGCCGACCAGCACCGCATCGCGGGTCTCACTTTCGCCGGCGGCATTTTCACCAACATCACGCGCGACCACCTCGACTATCACAAGACATTCGACAATTACCTCCGCGCCAAGAAGTCGTTCTTCGACATGCTCCCTCCCGAAGCTTTCGCCCTCACGAACATCGACGACCGCAACGGCGAGGTCATGCTACAGAATACTCCGGCCCGCAGGCGTGCCACTTTTTCCATACGCTCAATCGCCGATTTCAGCATACGGGTTATTGAAGACCGTCTCGACGGCATGCTCCTCGAATTCAACGGACATTCCGTAGAGACTATGTTCGCCGGACGCTTCAATGCATCGAACCTCGCCGCCGTTTATGGCGCGGCTTCGCTCCTGGGAGTGCCACAGGACGAACTCGATGTGCTCATGAGCCGCCTCCAGCCCGTTGCCGGACGCTTTCAGCCATTCCGCTCGCCCTCTGGAGTGACGGCCATTGTAGACTACGCCCACACTCCCGACGCACTCGAAAATGTGCTCGGCACAATACGCGAAACAGGCCCCGACACTCGCATCATCACTGTATGCGGAGCCGGTGGCGACCGCGACAAAGGCAAACGTCCGCAGATGGCTCACGTGGCTGCCGGAATCTCCGACATGCTCATTCTCACCTCCGACAATCCGCGATCGGAACGTCCCGAAGATATTCTTGCCGACATGCAGGCAGGACTCACTGCCTACGAAATGACTCGCACCGAAACTGTAGTCGACCGTCGCGAGGCCATACGCCGTGCTGTAGAAGCCGCCAGGCCCGGCGACGTGATTCTCATTGCCGGCAAAGGCCATGAGACCACACAGACTATCGGCTCCGAAGTATTCCACTTCGACGACCGCGAGGAAATCCGCAAGGCTTTCGGTATTGAATAACTACACGCAACAAAAAAATCGCTCTCCACAAAAACGTCTTACCAACTTCAAGCAAAAGATAAAGTTCGATGCTTTACTATCTATCATCATTGCTGCAGGAATCAGCATTGCCCGGTGCCCGATTGATGACATATATCACATTCAGGTCGGGAGCCGCCTTTGTGCTCTCTCTTCTTATGGCAATATTTGTTGGCCGCAGCATTATCAACCGTCTGCAGAAACGGCAAATAGGAGAAATCATACGAGACCTCGACCTCGAGGGACAGATGAAGAAAAAAGGCACTCCTACAATGGGGGGCATAATCATTATTGCCGCAATTCTCATTCCGTGCCTTCTGGTGGGCAATCTCAGCAATATTTACATGCTGCTGATGCTGCTCTCCACGGTGTGGCTCGGTTCGCTCGGCCTCGCCGACGACTACCTCAAGCTGCATAAGCGCAACAAAGACGGCATGAAGGGCAAATACAAAATCCTCGGACAGGTTGTACTCGCACTGATTATTGCAGTTACAATGTATGCGAGCCCGGGCATGGGCATTATCGAAAACAACGAAATAATAAGTGCCGAGACAAACCGCGTGGAGGAAGTTATCTACGAATCCGAACTTGTGAAATCGCCCCAGACAACAATTCCCTTTGTAAAGAACAACAACTTCAACTATTCGTGGCTCACGGCCTTTTTGGGCGACAATGCCGAGGCCGGAGGGTGGCTTGTGTTTTTCCTCATTGTCATATTCCTCGTCACCGCCACGAGCAATGGCGCCAACCTCAACGACGGCCTCGACGGCATGACTGCCGGCCTGTCGGCTATCGCCGGCGTGTCGCTAGCCGCAATGGCATATCTCGGAGGCAACATAATCTACTCCTCATATCTTAATATAATGTATGTGCCGGGCAGCGAAGAGCTCGTTGTATATATGGCGGCCTTTGTGGGTGCCCTTATCGGCTTTCTCTGGTACAATGCCTCACCGGCGCAGGTATTCATGGGCGACACCGGTTCACTCATGCTTGGAGGCGTTATCGCTGTATTTGCGATTCTAATACACAAAGAACTGCTGCTGCCGATTCTTTGCGCTCTCTTTTATATCGAAGACCTGTCGGTGATTTTGCAAGTTGCATATTTCAAGCGCACCGGCGGAAAGCGCATATTCAAGATGACACCTCTGCACCACCATTTCCAGAAAGATGCTGGCACCGTCCAGGCTCTGATTCAGAGGCCTATGCGTGCAATTGCCGAACAGAAAATCGTGACACGCTTCTGGATAATAGGCATCATCCTTGCTGTCATCACTTTTGTAACACTCAAAATACGCTAATAAGACTCTGCATCTTCAACCGTAGATAAATATGGACAACAATCAGCATAACCGTCGCCGTATAGTGGTGCTCGGAGCCGGCGAAAGCGGCTTCGGAGCAGCCGTCCTCGCCAAAGACAAGGGCATGGACGTTTTCCTCAGCGACTGCGGCGCAATTGCACCGAAATACAGCAAACGTCTCGCCGACGAAGGCATTCCTTTTGAGGAAGGACACCACTCGCTCGACAAGATTCTATGCGCCGACGAAATCGTAAAAAGTCCGGGCATTCCGCTCAATGCGCCCGTCATCAAGGCCGCTTGCGACAAAAACATTCCAATAATCAGTGAGATAGAGCTCGCCGGACGCTACACCGACGCCAAAATGGTGTGCATCACAGGTTCGAACGGAAAGACGACCACAACGATGCTCATTCACCACATTCTCACTCATGCCGGCATCGATGCCTCACTCGCCGGAAATATCGGCCGAAGCCTCGCATATCAGGTAGCGCGCGAGCCGCACAAGGTGTATGTGGTCGAACTCAGTTCGTTTCAGCTTGACAACATGTACGACTTCAAGGCCAATATCGCGGTGATGCTCAACATCACTCCCGACCACCTCGACCGATACGGGTTCAAGATGGAGAACTATGTGAACGCGAAATTCCGCATCCTCCAGAACATGACGGCCACCGACACCTTCATCTTCTGGAAAGACGACCCCGTAATCACAAAGCAGCTGCAGACCATCGCCACCGAGGCTCGCATGCTTCCCTTCTCAGAGCATGAGGAAGAAGGCTCCGACGCTTATATCGATGCCGAAAACGAACTCATCTTCAACACGCCGGGCACAAGCATGTCGATGCCACGTGCCGACCTGGCACTGAACGGCCTCCACAATGTGTTCAACTCTATGGCCGCCGGACTTTCGGCCTGCGTATGCTGTGTTACAAAAGACGCTATCCGCGAGGCACTCTCCGACTTCTCTGGCGTGGAGCACCGACTCGAATTCGTACGCGACATCGACGGAGTGCGCTGGCTCAACGACTCCAAGGCAACAAATGTGAATTCGTGCTTCTACGCCCTCGAATCGATGACCACGCCAACGGTGCTCATTCTCGGCGGCAAGGACAAAGGCAACGACTACAACGAGATTCTTCCGCTCGTAAAAGAAAAAGTGACTGCGATTGTAGCCATGGGTAAAGACAACTCCAAAATTATGGAATTCTTCGCGCCCCACGTCGACAAAATAGCCGATACACACTCGCTTGCCGAGGCTGTGGAAGCCTGCCATAATTTCGCACACCCCGGCGATACGGTGCTCCTCTCACCCTGCTGCGCGTCGTTCGACCTCTTCAAGAGCTACGAAGACCGCGGCACGCAGTTCAAAGACGCCGTACGCGCAATCAAGAGTTCTTCCGACAATTAATACCCCATCCATATGGCCGATACACTCTCCCTTACTCAAGAACCTGTTGAAAATTACGCCGCAGAGCCTGCCGTGGCCCCGGTGCGAAAAGTGCGCACCGACCACCACCTCTGGGGCACATACATTCTGTTGGTCATCTTTGCCGTCATAGAGCTTTTCTCCGCTTCGATCCAGGAGGTGAGCGACGGCAGCATTTTCCGTCCTATTCTGCGCCACGGCATGTTTCTTGCCTCCGGCCTTGTGTTCATGCTCATTCTGCAGCTAATCCACTACCGCAAGATTTTCGACGCCATACCGTATTTTGTGGGCCTCTGCCTCATTGCCATGCTCGCAGTGCGTGTTGTCGGCACAGAAATCAACGGAGCCATGCGCGCAATCACCATTGCCGGCATACCTTTTCTGCCCTCAGAATTCATGAAACTCGGCACAGCCCTCGGCATGGCATGGATTTTAGCCAAGAACCGAGTCAAAGACCGCCGCGACATAACGACCCGCGGCACCGTGATGTGTGTCGGATTCATGGGCGTGTGCGCACTGCTACTCTTCAGCCAGGGTCTGTCGAACACTATCGTCGTGGTAGCAATTTCGCTGTCGATGATGCTCATCGGCGGCATGAGTCTCAAAAAATTTGGCATAGTGCTCGCCGTCTGCGCCGTAGTGGGTGTTATCGCTATCGGACTCAAAACCGCCGTGAAGCACGATGTAAAGCTTACCCCTCAGCAGGAACGTGTACTCGAACTCAATAAGGAAACGCTCACCGAAGGACGTGCCGACGGCCGAGGAAATGTGTGGCGCGACCGTTTTCTGCACCATTTCCGTCCAAACAAGGAGCTCGAGCCTTTCTCTGTAAAGCATCAGCAGGAACAGCTCAGCTACATAGCCCAGGCACACGGTGGTCTCTGGGGCGTAGGCATAGGCCAGTCGCGCGAAAACGCACGTCTGCCGCTTGCATTCTCCGACTACATCTTCGCCATAATCATAGAGGAACTCGGACTCTTCACAGGTCTGATTATCCTTACCTGCTATATGTGGATTCTGGGACGAAGCGCAAAACTCACCACCCGATTCAAGCAGACAATGCCTGGCATGCTCGTAATGGGATGCGCATTCGTAATAGTATTCCAGGCCCTCTATCATATGGCGATTGTGTCGGGCGTATTCCCCGTATCGGGCCAGCCGCTGCCCCTCATATCCAAAGGCGGCATCTCGGTGTGGGCCACATCGCTCGCCTTTGGTGTTATGCTCAGCGCCGCGCGTCATGCCGTGCGCATAACCGACACCAAGGCCGACCAGCGTAAAGAAACCGAAAGTCTGCCCGAAGACGCACGGGCGGAGAACCCTATGCTCAGTTCAAGCGTTCAAAAAGAAAACTATCTTACAAATGACTGATAATAAATCGACCCGGCCTTCACAAAACGCGACAGCCGGCAGTCAGCGTCCGCTCCGCGTGCTCATAAGCGGCGGCGGCACCGGCGGCCACATTTTTCCGGCACTCTCAATAGCCAACGCCATCGAAAAAGAAATGCCCGGCTCTGAAATCCTCTTTGTCGGAGCTGAAAACCGCATGGAGATGAAGCGCGTGCCCGAGGCCGGCTATAAGATAATCGGTCTGCCTGTGGCAGGTTTCGACCGCAAACATCTGTGGCGAAATTTCAGCGTGCTCATCAAACTGTGGAAGAGCCTCAGACTCGCCCGACAGGTGGTGCGCTCGTTCAAACCTGATATCGCCATCGGCGTAGGCGGTTATGCGAGCGGCCCTACACTCAAGGCTGCCCAGCGAGCAGGCGTGCCTACTCTGCTTCAGGAGCAGAATTCGTATGCCGGTGTCACAAACAAACTGCTTGCCGACAAGGCCAAAGCCATATGCGTGGCATACCCGGGCATGGAGCGCTTTTTCCCTGCCTCCAGGATAGTGATGACGGGCAATCCCGTGCGGCAGGCAATTCTCCGGCCGGGGGTCTCACCGAGCGAAGCAAAAGAAAAGCTTGGCTTCAACCCCGACCGTCCGCTTGTGCTCATTACCGGCGGAAGCCTCGGAGCCGGCACACTCAACAACGTCATGCTCAAGGCAATTGCAGACGGCAAAGCCGCCGCGGTCGATTTTCAGATTCTCTGGCAGTGCGGTGCGGCGCACATAGCCCGTTGCCGCGAAGCCGTAGGCGACAAGCTACCGCAAAACATTGTTCTCACCGACTTTGTGAGCGACATGGCTGTGGCTTACTGCGCCGCCGACCTTGTTGTGGCACGTGCAGGCGCCGGCACAATCAGTGAGCTCGAACTGCTCGGAAAGCCGTCGATTCTCGTGCCATCGCCCAACGTGGCCGAAGACCACCAACGGCACAATGCCGAAGCGCTCGCCGACCGCGGAGCCGCCGACATGGTGCTCGATGCAGATGCCCACAAACGTCTCTGGACAGATATTCAGACTATTGTTGAAAATCCCGATACTCTCATGCTTCTCTCCGAAAACATATCAAAACTCGCTCTGCGCGACAGCGACACACTCATCGTTGAACAAGTGCGCAAGATTACAGACCGTTGACTATCACCTCCCGGTCTAATCATCACATTTCGAAACAAATGGAAATAAAAGATATCAAGCGTGTTTACTTCGTAGGCATAGGCGGCATAGGCATGGCAGCCCTTGCCCGCTATTTCATGTCGCTCGGCCTACCGGTCGCCGGCTACGACCGCACTCCCTCGCACCTCACCGACGAGCTTGCCGGCGAAGGCGCAAAAATCAGTTTTGTTGACGATATGTCGGCTGTGCCCGAACAATTCCGCAAACCCGACGGCACTCTCGTTGTCTATACTCCGGCTGTCCCCGACACCAATACAGCTCTCTCGTTCTTCCGCGACAACGGCTTCGAAGTGCGCAAACGCGCATATGTGCTCGGACAGGTCACTCGCAACAGCAAGGGCTTGTGCTTCTCAGGCACCCATGGCAAAACCACTACCTCGTCTATGGCGGCACACGTGCTCCAGACAGGCCCCACGGGCTGCAACGCATTCCTCGGAGGTATTCTCAAGGAATACAACAGCAACCTCATGCTAAGTGCCACTTCACCTTACAGCGTAATCGAGGCCGACGAATTCGACCGCTCATTCCACCAGCTCACGCCCTACATAGCGGTTATCAACGCCACCGACCCCGACCACCTCGATATTTATGGCACAGAGGAAGCATATCTCGAAAGCTTCGCCCATTTCACCGAACTCATCCGCACCGACGGCTTCCTCGTCGTGCACACGGGCCTCAAACTCGTGCCGCGTCCGCCTCAGGGAGTGCGCACCTACACTTTCAGCCGCAATGAAGGCGACTTCCACGCCGAAAATATCCGCATGGGCAACGGCACAATCTTTTTCGACTTCGTATATCCCGATGGCAAAATCACCGATATCGAGCTCGGTGTGCCGGTAGAAATAAACATCGACAACGCCCTTGCCGCCCTTGCCGCAGTATGGCTCACCGGCACCCTCTCGCCCGAACTCGCACGCAAAGCCATAAGCACATATCCGGGAGTGGAGCGCCGCTTCGAATTTCATCTTAAAGAAAACCACCACGGCGGACGTGTGGTAATCGACGACTACGCCCACCACCCCGATGAACTCAAAAGCTCTATCCGCTCGGTAAGGGCTCTGTATCCCGACCGTAGGCTTACCGTGGCATTTCAGCCTCACCTCTACTCCCGCACACGCGACTTCGCCCTGGAGTTTGCCGAGGCCCTTTCGCTCGCCGACGAAGTGATTCTCACCGATATTTACCCGGCCCGCGAGGCTCCGATTCCCGGTGTTACGTCGAAAATTATCTTCGACAACATCAAAATCTCAGACAAAATCATGATTTCAAAAGAAGATTTTGTTAATACAATGAAAAATCGTAAATTTGAAGTCCTGTTGACACTCGGAGCAGGAAACCTCAGCCTCGAAGTTCCACGCCTTGTAAAAGAATTATGATAAACCGCAAGTCCATACTGATGTGCGTTCTTATGCTGCTGATGCTTGCGTATTTCGGCATAGCGCTCACCATGTCGGCACGGCTGTCGAAAAGCCGCGCCCTCACCGGCTTGGACATCTCGCTGGACGCACCCGGCTCACGGTTTGTGACAAAGGCCGATATATTGGCCGAGTCGGGCATCGACCCCGACACTATTTCGCGCATTAGAATCGACGAATTCAATCTGAGGGCTCTCGAAATGCGCCTCCGGGCTTCCGACAAGCTTCAGGATGCAAACGCCACCGTGCATGCAAACGGTCGCCTGTGCATCTCAGTGAAGCCCATGCAGCCCGTGGCACGCGTTTTCGACCCGGCGGAGCCTTCGTACTACATCAATGCCACCGGTAAACGCATATCGGCCGAGCTCCGCTATCATATAGACGTGCCGGTGCTCGTGGGCTCTTTCGACTCCGTATATCCAGCAAAGCGGCTGCTGCCATTGCTCGACTATATAGCATCGCATCCCGTGGCCGGAGCAATGGTGTCGACCGTGACTCAGGAGCCCGACGGCAACATTATCATCGTGCCGACTATCGTGGGACACGTCGTCGAGTTTGGCGACACCTCGCGTGTGGCCGAGAAATTCGGCATGCTGCGCGACTTCTACCGCTACGTGGCACCGGTCAAAGGCTGGGAAAAATACGACACGATTTCTGTGGCATGGCGACGCCAGATAGTTGCCACACGCCGAAACAAAACCATAGCTCCCATACCACTCCCCACAGAAGAGGAAATGACCGGCTCGCTCGATATCGACGGCAATTCGCCCGACCTGCTCGTGTCGTTCGACAGCGAGTTCTCCCGCGGAAGCCTCGCCCCCGATTCGGTTGCAAAAATTCTAAAGCCGCAGAAGCAAGACAAACCTAAAAAAGATGCCGGCAAACACAAAAATGCCGGTCAATCGAAAAAAAACGGCAAAGCGTCTAAACGTAATCCTAAAAAACACGCCTGAAAATACTCTTTCCTTAAAATAACCCAAACACCGACCTACGCATGGAAGCAAGAACTGTAGTCGCAATAGAAATCGCATCCTCCAAAATAAAAGGCGGCATTGCCTCTGTCGACCCCGACGGACGCATCACCGTGCTCGCAGTTGAAGAAATACAAGGCAACAATAATGTGCGCTACGGCCGCGTACAGAATATTCGCGAAGTGGAAGGTATGGTCAACGAAATCATCCGCAAACTCGAGAAGTCGCCTGCGATATCTCCGGCAACAGTCTCGGCTATCGCTATCGGCTTCGGCGGCCGCTCACTCGAAGCGATGCCCGTAACCGCCGCTCTTAAATTCCCCAACGACTCGGAAATAACCGAACAGCATGTCGAAAGGCTAAAATACGAAGCCATGCGCGACTTCACCGGCGACAAAGAGATTGTAGGTACAATTCCACGCGTGTTTTCGGTCAACGGTATAAGTGTTCCCAAAGCCGTCGGCACATATGCCGACAGCCTCAAAGGCGAATTCATGCTCGTCACCTGCGGACGCGACACCATGAAGAACCTGCACCGTCTGAAAATCGAAGGCATTGATCCCGACGATATCAAATACATACTCCGCCCGACCGCCGTGGCCGACCTTATTCTCAATGCCGACGAACGCGAACTCGGCTGTGCATTGGTCGACTTCGGCGCCGAGACAACAACAGTGTCGGTCTACAAAGACGGCACAATGGCATTTCTTTGCTCCATTCCCATGGGCTCGCGTCTTATAACGCTCGACCTCATGACAGGCCTTGGCATAACCGAAGACTCAGCTGAAACATACAAACTCACGCTCGGCACACTCGCCGACAGCACTGATCAGAACACCAACCCCAACGCCGAGGAAGTAAACGGATACGTCCGCGCGCGTGCCGGCGAAATTGCCGCAAATATTCTCAATCAGATTGAGCGTTCGGGCATTCCGGCAGCCGCACTCTCAAAAATCGTGCTCACCGGCGGAGGCTCGAAGCTTCCGGAATTCGCCGCCGAGCTCGGACAGCAGTGCAAACAGCCCGTCCGGATTGCAGATATGCCCGCGGGTATACTTTTCCGCACGGCCGGCCGCAACAACGCCGACAACATCGACATCGTGGCGCTCCTCGAAGCCTCGGCACGCGTGCCCTATTTCAACTGCATCGAACAACCGCGCACCACTGTAATCGAGACCCCGGCCGACATTCTCAACATCGGCGAAAACGACACCGAACCCCTCAAGGAGAGCCCGACAGTGAGCGTACCCAATGTTGTAGAGCCGAGCAAGCCCGGCAATCCGTTCAACGCCGACAAAAGAAGCCGAATTCTCGACGAAGACGACGAAGAACTCCTTAACGACGACGATGACGACGCCGAGGCAACCCCAAAAAAGCAGGGCAAAAAACCGTTCAAAATTTTTACGAAATTACCGAAAAATGAAGAAGTCGAGGCAGTCGAAGACGACGACATCGATAGCACAAACTACATAGATGAAGACGACCCCGACAACTACAAGCGCACTACTGGCATAATTCAGGACCTCGGCCGCAAGTTTGTAAACATATTCAAGCAAAGCACATCGTCGGACAACGACGATGACGACCTCTAAAAATTCACACGACAGTTTTTTTAATAGATTTTCGTGACTCTATAAAAAACACTCTCCTTTATATATACAGCACATGGAAGAACCCGAAGACCCCCAACTGATAGAAAAATATCACAACAACTACACCACCCCCACACCCGAATCGCCCACAATCATTGCCATGGGCGTGGGCGGTGGCGGGTGTAACGCTGTTGCTTACATGCACAGCCAAGGCGTTAAAGGCGTCGACTTCGTGGTGCTCAACACCGACCGGCAGGCACTCGACCCCATTCCCGTGGCTACAAAAGTGCTTCTTGGCCCGGAAACATGCGGCGGTCTCGGAGCCGGCGGTAAAGCCGAAGTGGGCGAAAAAGCGGCCATAGAAAGTGTGCCCGAAATAGAAAAGATTCTCACACCAAACGTGAAAATGGTTTTCGTCACCGCCGGTATGGGCGGCGGCACCGGCACCGGCGGCGCTCCTGTCGTTGCCGGAGTTGCCAAGAAAAAAGGCATTCTCACAGTGGGTATAGTCACAATTCCCTTCTTCTTCGAAGGCATAAACAAAATATCGAGTGCCATCGAGGGTGCCGCGCATATGCAGAAAAATGTCGATGCGATGCTCGTTATCAACAACGACCGCCTCGGCACAATATATCCCGACCTCGACTGGGACGAAGCATTCACCAAAGCCGACGATATTCTCACCACTGCCGCACGCACAATCTCCGACATGGTCACAACTCTCGCAAACATAAACATTGATATGCGAGATGTCGACACCTGTCTGCGCGACGGACGTACAGCCCTTATCTCCGTGGGATACGGCGAAGGCGAGCGCGGCCAGCGCATGTCGCAGGCAATAAAGAACGCCCTCCACTCGCCTCTGCTCTGCGACACCGACATTATGTCGGCGAAAGAACTGCTCTTCGCATTCTATATCTCGCACGACATCGACCCGCCATTCAAAGTGACCGAAGCATCGGAGGCAAACCGGCTCGTGGAAGAGATAAACAAGACCGTTCACATCAAATTCGGCTGGGGCTACGACGACTCGCTCGGCAATAAAATCAAATTTACCATTCTGGCCTCGGGCTTCGATGTATCTGTCGAGACCGGAGGCTCTCGCGTAGAGGTGATTGAAGGACGTGCCGACGAAAAGCCCAATAACGAAAAGCACGTCGACAACCGCATAGCGGCAGCATACGGCAAAGAAAAAATTGAAGACTTCACCCGTCGGCAGGAAACTCAGAACTATTTCATACTCACACCCGAACAGCTCGACAGCGACGAGATGATAGAAATAGTGGAAAAATCGCCTGCCTTCCGGCGCGATAAACGCCGCGCAGCCGGCATCAGACACGACATTACAACCGAACTCGCCGAAGCTGCCAAAGCGGCTTCTAATAAAGAGCAGAAGCGCTCCGGCAACCAAATTTTCTTCTCTGCGGATGACAAATAAAAAACTGAATCTTGTTGTTTCGTCGGGTGCCGGCATAAGTGCCGAAAGCGGCATCTCGACGTTCCGCGACGCCGGCGGCCTTTGGGAAAACTACCCTGTAATGGACGTGGCAAGCGCCGACGGATTCGAACGCAATCCGGCACTTGTGCACCGATTCTACAATGAGCGTCGCAAGGCGCTCGGTCGTACAATACCCAACCGCGCCCACAAAATACTGCATGAGCTCGAAGAGTTCTTCAACGTTTACGTCATCACCCAGAATGTCGACGACCTCCACGAGCGCGCCGGCTCCACCAATGTGCTGCACCTCCACGGCGAGCTGATGAAGATGCGTGCAGTCGACGAACCGTCGTTCATACGCCAGCTGCCCTCATACGATGCCGAGACATCGGTCGATACTGTTGTCGACCGACATCATATGCGTCCGCACATAGTGTTTTTCCAGGAAGCAGTGCCAATGTTCGAACCGGCGACCGAAATAGTTGAGAAAGCCGACATATTCGTAATCATCGGCACAAGCCTTGTGGTATATCCCGCAGCCGCTCTCGTGCGCTACGTGCGCCCCGGAGTTCCGGTATACTACATCGACCCCAATCCGGGCACTAACATCCCAGCCGGCGTACATGTGATTCGGGCAAAAGCGACCGAAGGAATGGCTCAGCTTACCGAAATTCTCAAAAAACAACTGAAGGCGTAAGCAGCCTCCGGTTCTAAAAAATATTGTCCGTATGATGAAATACATAACATCTGTCCTCGCTGCGCTGCTCTGCAGTGTGGCCGTATTTGCCGCCGACGAAAAGCCCGAGAAACCGTGGCGATATGTCAACGGCGAACAACTGCGCATAATCAACAAAGGGTTTAACGACACCGAGCGTACATACTCACGTTTGCCCCTGTCTCTGAAAGACAGCGTGCGTCCCGACCTATGGGACCGCCAGCAGTGTTCGGCCGGCATAGCCATACGCTTTGCCACAAACTCTTCGCGCATCGGCACGCGCTATCAGCTCTGGGCCGACGGACATATGCTCCACGAAGCCGACACCGGACTCAAAGGTTCCGACCTATATATACTTGAAGGCGACACTGTGTGGAGGCACGTCAACACCAACCGTCCGAAAGTAAACAACAAGGAAGAAAAAATATGCGAGGCAACATATGTGAGCAATCTCGACACCACACATATGACCGAGTACATGATATATCTCCCTCTATACGACGGCGTGATGAACTTCGAAGTGAAAATCGACAGCTCGGCCACAATCACAGCCGGCGACTACTCACGAATCAACAAAGACCGCCGCGTTGTGGCATATGGCACAAGCATCATGCAGGGAGGCTGCGCATCGCGCACAGGCATGGCGGCAACAAACATATTGTCGCGCCGGCTCGATGCCGAGGTTATCAATCTCGGTTTCAGCGGAGAAGGAAAAATGGACTCGGTGATGGCTCGTGCCATGGCCAGTATTCCCGATGTTGACGTCTATCTGCTCGACCCGGTGCCCAACTGCACCGAGATGATGTGCGACACGCTCACATACGGCTTCGTAAAGATTCTGCGTGAACTCCGTCCCGAAGTGCCGATTGTCATGGTCGAAGGTCCCATATATCCTTATGCCAGATACGACTCCTTCTTCCGCAAATATCTGCCGGCTAAAAATGCAGCCTTCCGCCGCAATTACGAGCGCTTGAAAGCCGAGCGCCCCGACAATATCTACTATGTCGACTCGGTAAACCTCGACGGAGTTGAAGACGACGGCACTGTCGACGGCATACACCTCACCGACCTGGGTTTCAAATATTACGCCGAAAAACTGTATCCGGTGCTCGCCCCTCTGGTCGACCTTAACGCCTCGGAAAAACGCAAAACAGGCAGATAACAGCTATTTTTGAATTATTATATGTAACTTTGCACCTCCTTACAAAGCTACGCTTATTAATTTGTAAACACGTAAAAAAGATATGGCCAACTGGTTTGAATGTAAAGTACGCTATGAAAAGCTCCAGGAAAACGGAGCTGCGAAAAAGGTGAACGAACCCTATCTTGTCGATGCTCTCAGCTTCACAGAAGCCGAAGCACGCATCACAGAGGAACAGAAACCTTTCATTTCCGGTGAATTCACCGTATCGGCTATAAAGTCTACCAAAATAGCCGAGATTTTCTGGGACGAGACCGGCGACCGCTGGTATCTGGTGAAAGTCGCATTCATCACTATCGACGAAAAGACCGCCTCCGAAAAACGCTCGGTATCACAGATTCTCGTACAGGCCGCCAACTTCCGTCACGCTCTCGAGCGCTTCGAAGAAGGAATGAAGGGCACCATGGCCGACTACGAAATCGTTTCTATCAACGAGACTCCACTTATGGATGTCTACAAGATGAAAGTTGTAGATTAAGTATATGTCGGACATCAGCACAGCTCTCGGCAACATCCGCTCCTCGCTCCCCGAGGGTGTGGAGCTGGTTGCCGTCAGCAAATTTCATCCGGCCGAGGCACTGCGCGAAGCCTACGATGCCGGCCAGCGCGTTTTCGGCGAAAGCCGCATCAATGAGCTGTGCGACAAAATCGCCGTGCTCCCCGACGATATACAGTGGCATTTTATAGGTCATCTGCAGACCAACAAAGTACGTAGGCTCGTTGGAACACGCCGCATAGCCCTAATAGAAAGCATCGACTCGGAGCGCCTGCTGCAACTTATCGACGACGAATCGGCGAAAGCTGGCATAGTATCGAAAGTACTGCTTCAGGTACATGTGGCACGCGAAGAGACAAAATTCGGCTTTCTGCCCGAGAAGTTGCTCGACTTCTTCCGCCGCCGCGCATACGAGACGCTCAAAGCCACTCACATATGCGGTATCATGGGCATGGCCTCAAATACCGACGACAATAAACGCGTAGCTGCCGACTTCGGCATGATTGCCGACATAAAAAGACAGATAGAAATACTATGCCCAGATTTGCGGGGCTTCGATATCCTGTCGATGGGCATGAGTCACGACTATCCGCTCGCCGTCGAGGCCGGATCCACACACGTACGCATAGGCACAGCCATCTTCGGAGAAAGAAGCTGACTGCGCCTCTTCTTTTAACTGCACACGTTCATTAGTGCAGTGCAAACACTCAATTCATATTTATGAGACATTTTATTCTGGCTGCTGCAGCCCTTATTTTCTCTACCGGCTCTGCTGTTGCCGAAGGCTATCAAATCAATTCCCTGTCGGCCCGTCAGATAGGCATGGGACACACAGGCATTGCACAGAAACTCGGTGCCGAGAGCATGTTTTTCAATCCGGCCGGCATGGCTTTCATGGACAACACACTCGACCTCTCGGGCTCATTCACCGGAATCAGCGCACACTGCACAGCCACAGTCAACGGCAAAGACTATAAGACCGACAACGGCATTTCGACACCTCTCGGAGTCCATGCAGCTTTTTCAATCTATAAGAATCTGAAAGCCGGTATTTCATTCTATACACCTTACGGCTCGTCGATAAACTGGACAGACAACTGGCCCGGAGCCGTGCTCAACCAAAATGTGAACCTCAAGGCATTCACCCTTCAGCCCACCATTGCATGGGCCATCACTCCTAAGCTGTCAATCGGTGCCGGAGCAATGATTACCTGGGGCAACGTCGACCTCAACAAGGGACTTGTGACAGCAGAGACCACCGACCGCGCACTCGCGCTCCTCAAGCAACTCGGACAGCTCCCGGCCGAAACACCGGCCTTCGGCAACACCACTCCGGCATCGGTGAATCTGCAAGGCGACGCCAACGTCACAGTAGGCCTGAACGTAGGTGCGATGTACGACGTGAACGAGCGTATCACCCTCGGAGCATCGTTCCGCACAAAAATGATGATGAAAGTAAACGCCGGCAGCGCATACGTGCGCTATGCAAACGCTATCACCGAAAATCTTCTCGGAACAAGCCTCGGACTCATCAACGAAGCCAACTTCAAGGCCGAGATGCCCTGCCCCTGGGTTTTCGGCATAGGCATTGCATATAAGCCCGTCGATCGCCTCACACTCGCATTCGACGCCCGTCTTACCGGATGGAACACATACAAGAGCCTCGACATCGAATTTCTGTCGGAACAGCTCACTCCATACAACCAGAATATCACCAAAAATTATAAAAATTCGTGGTGCTATTCGCTCGGCGCACAGTACGCCCTCACCGACCGCTTCGACATCCGCGCCGGACTTATGGTCGACACATCGCCTGTAAACAAAGAGTATTACAACCCCGAGACTCCCGGCACCACAAAAATAGAGCCCACGGTCGGTTTCTCGTTCCGTCCGTACAAAAATCTCTCTGTCGACTTCGGATTCATGTACATCGAAGGCCTCCGCATTAAAAACGCATCATGCACTTACGACGACGTACTCGGAGCCACTGTCATAAATATGCTCACCCAGACAGGCTATCCCCAGCAGGCCATTGACCAGCTGGGCTTCAAGGCCCGTCAGACATTCACAGCCGACTACAAGCTGCATGCCTTCTGTCCGTCTATCGGCGTAAGCTATAAATTCTGATACTCTCACCGTTTCTTGGCGAGAACTGTTATCAGAGACAGCACACATACCGCCATACTTATATGAAACCAAATCTCGGGTCGCGTATCTACGATTTTATATTAAACTACTTCTCGCTGTCGGGCCAGCTTGTCTCACAGCAGGAAGCGGAAGCCAACATACGCGAGGGTGTCTCTTTCAAGGGCACGAACATTCTTATCCTCATCCTCGCCATTCTCATCGCCTCTCTCGGGCTAAACACTAACTCCACCGCGGTGATTATAGGCGCAATGCTTATATCACCGCTGATGGGGCCGATTATAGGCATTGGCCTCGGCGTAGGCATACACGACTTCGAACTTCTGAAACGCTGCTTGCGAAACCTGCTCATGGCGGCCGGGTTCTCGGTAATCGCGGCCACTCTCTACTTTCTCATTTCGCCGGTCAACGAGCAGCACAGCGAACTCCTTGCCCGCACATCGCCTACAATCTACGACGTGCTCATTGCCTTTGTCGGCGGTGGTGCAGGCATCATAGCTCTCGGAAGCACAAACAAGGGAAATGTGATTCCGGGCGTTGCCATAGCAACAGCCCTTATGCCTCCCCTGTGCACCGCCGGATACGGCCTGGCGACATGGCAGCTGAACTACTTCTTCGGAGCATCGTATCTCTTCATAATCAACTCCATCTACATCGCATTTGCCACGTTTATAGGCGTTAAACTTATGAAATACCACGGGGTGTCGAACGCCGACAGCGTAAGGGCGACCCGCGTCCGCCGCATCGTATACGTTCTTGCCATTCTCACAATGCTTCCGAGCATATACCTCACATACGGCATGCTCAGGCAAAACAAATTTGTGGTGAATGCCGACAACTTCATTCACAACGAATGCGTTTTTCCCGACACTCAGGTACTCAACCGCAAGGCATATATCGAAAACGGCAAAAAATATCTCTCGCTCACCCTCATCGGCCGAACTCTGCCTATCGACTCGCTGCGCGAGGCTCTGTTGCCAAAGATGAAATTCTACGGCCTGCAGGGAACCGACCTCATATTCATTCAGGGAGGAAACCCCGACAAGACTCCAAGCAAGGGCACAGATGTCTACAGCCCCTCGGTCGACGACATCTACAGACTGGCGCAGGCCACAATTTCGCGTCAGCAAGTACGCATCGACTCTCTCGAGAACATAATCGATATGTCGAGAAACGCGCTCGACGAAGGTCCGGAGCTCGCTCCCGAAGTCAAAGTACTGTTCCCCTCAGTGAGCAGCATCGGCATAGCTTCTACGGTAATGACAAATCCGGCCACGCAAAGCAACGACACAACTACCGTAGCCCTTATAAAAGTGAAGCACCGCTTCAAGAAAGAGGAGCGGGAAAAACTCTCCGAGTATCTGCAGGCACGGCTTAAGATTTCCGAAATCAACATCGTGGAAATTTAGAAATTCGTCTGCTTTTACAATATTATACATTTGGGTGCGTTTATTATATGTCGGATGAAGCCGACTTTGACTTTCTCCGTTCCAGGACCTTAATTATGAGAATCGCACTCGTCAACTACAGATATTTCATTTCGGGTGGTCCCGAACGTTATCTATTCAATATCAAAGAGATATTGGAGCGAAACGGTCATGAGGTCATTCCATTTTCTATAAAAGGTCCTAAAAACGTACCTACGGAGTACGAGAAATATTTTCTTGAGTCGGTCGACAACCAAGAGTATTTTGCCAATACTCATAAAACACCACGTACAGTGCTACGCTCGTTCTCGCGTATGTTTTACTCCTTTGAAGCACGGCGCAAATTCCGCAGGCTACTCGAAGACACACGTCCCGACATAATATACATACTTCAGTATCACAACAAGATATCGCCTTCGATACTTGATGCAGCACGCGACATGGGCATCCCCATAGTTCACCGCATCAGCGACTTCCAGTATATGTGCCCGGCGGCAATCTTCTATGTCCCCGGCAAAGGCATATGCGAAGACTGCCTCCACGGCAAGCCCCTCAGCTGCGTGCGCAACAAATGTGTGCTCGGCTCAAGAGTATACTCCGCAATAAAAGTCTCGGCAAAACAGTTGCACGACCGCATGCACATAAGCGACAAAATCGACGCTTTTGTCGTGCCATCGTCTTTTACTTTGAGCAAGCTCGCCGAATACGGCATTCCGGCGGCTAAACTCAATCACATACCCACTTTCTTCAATCTCAAAGAGACAACGGCAGCACCCACGTACGGCGATTACTTTCTATATGTGGGCCGTCTGCAGGAGGAAAAGGGAGTGAAGACACTAATTGACGCTTTTGCCGAGACATCATACAAACTCAAAATCATCGGCTTTTCAAACGACGACTACGAAGAATCGCTGAAAAAGAGCCTCGAAGGAAAGCGGCACAACATCGAATTCCTCGGCCGCATGAATTTCGAGCAGATAGCACCTTATCTGGCTTCGTGCCGCGCAACCATAGTGCCTTCGGTGTGTTACGACAATTTCCCGAACAGCGTACTCGAAAGCTTCGCCTTCTCAAAACCGGTGATTGCAAGCGACCTCGGTTCGCTGAAAGAACTCATTGCCAGAGGCAGCACCGGACTCAGCTTCGCTCCCGGCGATGCCTCTGCACTGCGTGACTGCGTGGCCGCTCTGGCCGACGATGCCGACAGAGCCAGGCGCATGGGCGAAAAAGCTTTCGGACTCATAAGCACTGTCTACAGCCACGAAGCACACTACAAAACTCTCATCAATCTATTCAATCAAGTTATTTCTGCAAAAACCATACAGCCAATATGACCGTTCGCAAACCCACCGACGCTTCCATTATTCTCACATACCGCTGCCCTATGCGATGCCAGATGTGCAATATATGGAAGACCCCGACAGATAAAAGCGAAGAAATAAAAGCCGAAGACCTGCGTTCGCTCCCCCACCTCAAATTTATAAATCTCACCGGCGGCGAACCCTTTGTGCGCGAAGACCTCGCCGAAATCGTGGAGGAGTGCTACCGTCATACCGGCCGCATCGTCATTTCAACATCGGGATATTTCGAAGAACGGGTCATAGAGCTGGCAAAACGCTTCCCAAATATCGGCATACGCATTTCTATCGAAGGACTCAGCCGTAAGAACGACGAACTACGCGGACGCGAAGGAGGTTTCGACCGCGGCCTGCGCACTCTACTCACTCTCAAACAGATGGGACTGAAAGACATAGGCTTCGGCTGCACGGTGTCTAACTACAATTCGAAAGACATGCTCTCGCTCTACAAGTTGTCGCTGTCGCTCGGTCTCGAATTTGCAACCGCCGCCTTCCACAATTCGTATTACTTCCATAAAGACGATAACAAAATCACAAATACCGACGAGGTGTGCAGCGATTTTGAGCAGCTTATCGAATGGCAGCTCAAAGAAAAGCATCCCAAATCGTGGTTTCGCGCTTTCTTCAACATGGGTCTCATAAATTATATTGAGGGAGGCCGACGCATGCTTCCCTGCGAGGCCGGCTCAGCCAATTTCTTCATAGACCCCTGGGGTGAGGTATATCCGTGCAACGGCATGGAGGAGCGCTACTGGAAGGAATCGATGGGGAATATCCACGAACACGATTTCATGACCATCTGGAATTCGGAGCAGGCCGAAAAAGTTCGTGACATGGTGCGCCGCTGTCCCAAAAACTGCTGGATGGTAGGCACCGCATCGCCTGTGATGCACAAATACATCCGCCATCCCCTCTCGTGGGCTGTAAAAAACAAAATACGCTCTCTACGCGGCCTCAAGCCATGCCTCGACAAGACATGGTACAATGTAGGCCAGGACCCGGCGCAGGGCGATTTACGCGATAAATTCTGACGACATGAAAATCGTAGTCATCGGCACTCGCGGCATACCCGATATTCTCGGTGGTGTGGAGACTCACTGCGAGGAACTTTTTCCGCGTATCGCAGCAATGGGCCATGATGTTACCATAATCAGACGCACACCATACGTGACCGACAACAACCGCATCGCTTCATACAAGGGTGTGAGCCTTGTCGACGTGCCGGCACCGCGCAAAAAGAGCATCGAGGCTATTGTGCATACTTTCAGAGCTATACTCAAGGCTCGCTCTCTGCGACCCGACGTGCTCCACGTGCACGCCATCGGCCCGGCCTTGCTGATTCCGCTCGCCCGCCTGCTGGGCATGAAGGTTGTGATGACCAACCACGGTCCGGACTACGACCGACAGAAGTGGGGACGCCTCGCCAAAGCCGTGCTACGCACAGGCGAGCGCATGGGCACTCGTTTCTCCAATGCTGTTATCGTTATATCTACTGTCATTGCCAGCATACTCCGCACCCGATATGGGCGCACCGATACCGACCTTATTTTCAACGGCGTGAACCGTCCTCAAAAATCAGACTCTACATCTTGGCTCGAATCATGGGGCATAGCCGGCAAACCGTATATAGTGGCTATCGGACGATTTGTGAAAGAAAAAGGGTTTCACGACCTAATCGAAGCCTACTCCAAATCGCCGGTAAAAGAGAGATACGCCCTCGTCATCGCCGGAGACACCGATCATGAGGACGACTACTCGCGGACTCTCAAAAAGCAGGCCGCCGAGGCCGGAGCGGTGCTCACCGGATTCATAAAAGGAGAAAAACTCAATCAGCTCATGACCAACGCCTCGCTCTTTGTCATGCCTTCGTATCACGAAGGGCTGCCCATTGCATTGCTCGAAGCCATGAGCTACGACCTCGATGTGGTCGTAAGCGACATTCCGGCCAACAAACTCGCCATACTCAAGCCAGACGATTTCTTCCCGACCGGCGACACCGATGCTCTCGCCGCCGCAATCGAACGCAAAACCGCGACAGCGCATAGACCGCGCACATACAACCTCTCGGCCTACGACTGGAATAAAATCGCAGAGCAGACAGTCGAAGTATACAAGCGTGTTACAGACAAGCGGTGATTACTCCACCACAAAAATCGAGAAATTCACAGAGCCATAGGCTCGATGCTCTCTGAAACCCGGAAGCTGCGAGAAATCGTGGCTTTTGTTATGCTCTACCACAAGCACCGTGCCGGGCTTAACAAGACCCGACTCAAGAATTTTGCCCGGTATTCCGGCAAAACCGGCCATTTCATATGGAGGGTCGACGAAAATGATATCGAAAGGTTTCGACACGCTTGCAATATAGCGCAGAGCGTCGCCGCGCACAAGCGAAAAATTGTCGACACCAAGCTCCCGGGCCACTTTCTCTATGAAACGCTGCTGAGTGGAAGCTTTCTCTACAGCCGTGACACGCGCACACTCACGCGAAAGGAACTCGAAACTCACGGCTCCCGTACCGGCGAAGAGGTCGAGAGCCTCGGCACCCTCGAAATCCACTATATTTTCGAGCACATTAAATATATTTTCACGTGCGAAATCGGTAGTAGGACGGGCGGTGATATTTGAAGGAACGTCGAAGCGGCGACGTCCGAATTTTCCACGAATTATTCGCATAACGGTAGTATTACAAGAGGGAAAGGTGCCGTCAGTGCCTCACGGCCGTTGCGGAAAGCCGCCGACGGAAAAATTACCGGCATCACGCACGCCGCATAGCGTCTCAGCATGGGCATAAGAGCGTCGCGGTCGGGAGCACTGCCGCAAAGCAGTATTTCATCCGACCGCAGATCGAGACCGGCCTGCAGAGTGGTGCCGAGAATATGATATAAGGCATCTTCATCGCTCGTGCAGCGGTGCGTGGTGACAATAGCCGGTGCGCCGTCATTGCCGGTCACGACAATATCTACATAGCGGAAGACACCCGAACGATGAAAATGAGCATATGTCTTTGCCGAATTCCCAAGCATCGACTTGCGGCTAAAATAGCGCAGCAACACCGACGCATGGCAATGGGTAGCGGGATTACGGAAAGTTCGCGCCAAAAAACGCGACACGCCGGCATCGAGAGCCCACAGCACATCAATTCCGGCCGCGGCGGCTCTGTCAGCCTTGACTATGGCATCGTCGTCGTCGACACGCAGACAGCAGTAGTCAACAAGCGACTCGCCCGTTTCTTCGTCGAGACCTTGCGGCACAGGCATATAAGCATTTGTGCGCACCACAACATCGACCGAACCGAAATCGGACAATAACACCGGAGCCGCATAGACAGCCTCCTCAAGAGCCTTTGCCTGAGGAAGCGTAGGGTCGAGCTGAAGGCTGAAATGCACAAGTGTGGAGTCTTCTACTGTCGACCACACCACAGCCTGCAGCGCGTCTTTGTCGAGCTGCAACGCAAGCCGCCACAGACGCGGATGCTCTATTTTGCCGTTGGAATGAATACCGGTATTTTCCATAATCGATTACAAATTTACACAAAAACCACGATATTTTACTCCGTCAGAATAAAAAGCCCTCTGCAATCCACTTCTTATATGCACTCACATGAATCACGGTGCTCAGAGACGATATTTTAACTAAACTTTTGACTGATAGCATAAAAAAGGTAAAAAAAGACTAATTCAACGACCTTTTGACCGCTTGGATGTGTTAAGCCTTTACCAAGTGAGTTTACTGCCAGAACAACACGTTCACAAGTGCTCCTGCTTTTTATAAAAACATATAATACTTATAACTCTCTCAATATGACTTCTGAACTTTTTCAATCAAAGCTACTCGACATACAAAGAAATTTGCTCAACTTCGCTTACACACTTACATCGAACCGCGACGATGCATACGACCTTCTGCAAGACACAACCCTGAAGGTGCTCGACAACGAGGACAAATATATCGACAATGTCAATTTCAAGGGATGGGTATTCACAATAATGCGCAATCTCTTCATAAACAAATACCGCCGCGAAGCCCGTTCGGCAGTGTTTGTTGACCACAGCGACGACCTCTACCTCCTCAATTTCGCGCAGAGCTCGGGAAGCGAGACTCCCGAAGGCAGCTACTCGGCTCACGAAATTATGGATATGCTTTCGTCGTTTTCCGACGACCTCCGCGTGCCTTTCTCCATGTTTCTTTCCGGCTACAAATACGCCGAAATCGCAAAGACTATGAACCTCCCGTTAGGCACCGTGAAGAGCCGAATCTTTCTCGCACGGCGTAAGCTCCAGAAAAGCCTGCGCGATTTTAGATAAGACTCACAAAACTTTTTTGGCCGTCGCGACATTTTAATATTAAGCAACAATATAAAATCTCATACCCGATATGGAAAGAAAAAGCATTAAAGGCACTCGCACCGAGCACAATCTGCTTGCATCATTCGCCGGCGAAAGCCAGGCTCGCTCAAGATATACTCTCTTTGCAGAAAAAGCCCGTGAAGAAGGCTACGAACAGATAGCCGCCATTTTTATGGACACTGCCGAGCAAGAGCTCAGTCATGCACGCATGTTTTTCAATCTTCTCGAAGGAGGCACGGTGGAAATCTCCGCCGGATATCCGGCAGGCGTTGTCGGCGACACAAAGACAAATCTCGCCGAAGCTGCCGCCGGCGAACGCGAAGAGTGGAGCGACCTATACGAAAACTTTGCAAAGACCGCTCAAGACGAAGGATTTCCCCAAATCGCAAACACCTTCCGACTCATTGCAAAAGTTGAACAGGTACACGAAGCTCGCTATCTGAAGCTTCTCGAACGACTCGAGAGCGGCACCACTTTCGAATCCGCAGAACTCGTGGCATGGCAGTGCCGTCGCTGTGGCTTTGTTATCACCTCGAAAGCAGCTCCCAAGCGTTGCCCCGTATGTGGCGCAGACCAGGGCTGGTTTGAGCGTCAGGCTCAGAACTATTGATGCTACGCATCTGACTCTGCAAAATCCAACGGCACTCCGATAATATCGGAGTGCCGTTGGATTTTGCAGAGTCGCTGTAATATTGCGGCACTTTATCTCTAAAACTTGTTGATTCTGCCCATAAACAGTGGCAGACCGGTGCTCTTTTCGGCAATTATGAATGCAAAAGGTCGGTCGACAAAGAAATCACTGTATGCCGGCAAGGGGCCGGGAGCTGTAAGCCCGTCGCCTTTTGTTTCGGTATAGCTTATGGCTTTGGTTCCTCCTTCGTCCACGATGATACTCACACCTTGGGTGATTCGGGAGATAAACATATCCGGTCCACACATCATGGAAAATTCTGCCTCTCCTTCTTTAAACATTTTTGTAAGGCCGAGTTCTTGCAGTGCAGGAATCATATTTGATTCATAGTTTATTTCGAATTTTGGAAGTCGCAGATGTATATTGCTGCCGTCGAACATATAGCAGTCCTTGGCAAGACGTGATATATCATCCGGATTGATGTCTTCCATACAGCTGTCGAGACTGACTCCATCGTCAGGAAGTATTATTATCATCGAGTATGCCGAATTGCCGTATGGTAAAGTTACGGCTCTGTATTCGTCGTCAGCATAACCCATCATATAACTCTCCGTATCCATCATCATGACTTTGGATTTCGAGCCGTCATAGTTTGTGAAGTCTCTCTGTTGCGTTTTAGACTTGTCGAACGTCGAAGTCCACCAGCCCTTGAAATACAATGCATTGGTAAATACTGCGGCTGTCTGTTTTTCAAAATTGCCTACTGACGGACCTGACAGAATTCCATGAGTGTTGTCGGAGTACCACTTATTTATCAACTGACGGGTAGCTTCGGAAGTGATGTTGTCTATAAATGTTATGGGCGAGTTAAAATAGTCGCGCATATTGTCCGAAAACAGGGTGCTTGTTGTCGAAGAGAATTTCTTGTTAATCCACAGGGCATTCGCAATACTCACGGTAGTGGTATTGTCGAGTTCAGGAAGCCTGTCAAGCATTTTTTTGTAAAATGTATTGAGCGCGACAATATCCTTATTCTCAAATCCGAGAACATCAAGCATTTCATCAAGAGTCTCACCTGAAGCTCCGTTTGCAGCCATAGCAAGAGTAATGGATACACTCAACGGCGACACCACAAAGTTGGTATGTTTGCCGGCGTGCTCATCAATCGCGTCAAAAAGCTTGTAGGCAAAGTAGTTGTCCGCATCAACAATAACTTCTTCGCTTCTGCTGACTGGTATAGGTTCAAATCGTTTTGGTTGAATATTCGTGCCTTTGTCATCTGAACATCCAGATAATGCAACAGCTATACCAAAACACGAAAAGAATAATTTAAAAATTTGTCGCATAGTTCATTGTGATTTTATCCGATAGTTACTGAAACAGCGATAAACTGAGTGTTTTTAAATGTGTAGCCAAGTGGATTAAAAACCGTCCCTTCAAAATAGCCGTCATCTACACCGTCCAACCCCAGCAAAAGTGAATGAAATGTTCATAATAAATTCTGTTTTCTAATACGTTCCATTCTTTTTTTGTGAAATCCCATTCGGCGTAATACTTACGGTAGTCAAGTTGATTATATCCGTCAGCAACCCAAGCATGATTTCCGCCTGCCATTAGCAGTATACACCTAAGAAGCGATGTTTTTGCTGACTCAAAATCAAAATCTTTGAAATTGGTAATATTATGGTCGGGAAGATATTTTCCCAACAATGGTTTGCACTTTGAAGAATTTACCGATGTTGATGTTTCTTTATAATCCGCATCTCCATCATACCCAATCTGTCTCATCAGAGCTGCTATAAGATTGTGGGTATTATAAGAAAAACTCTCTAGACAGAGCTGATTCTGTTCTGCTTTTGTACCATCGGGCCGGTTGTATACAGCAAATTGGCGTTTGTGCAAAAACAATTCAT
>Ga0137307_101057_pt1 | contig 27842 bp, 27 predicted proteins | sample NAcewD2O_March_2_FD_97180 | JGI IMG/M metagenome (GOLD analysis project Ga0137307, IMG submission 97180) | Mouse cecal microbial communities from Vienna, Austria - N-Acetylglucosamine amended D2O_March | ecosystem: Host-associated > Mammals > Digestive system > Large intestine > Cecum | place... | reverse complement strand
CCGTCTGATAAATCATTTTCCGGACGCCGTTCTTCTCGATGGTATAAGCATTCACACCGCCCGTCTCCAGCAGTTCGCGTATCTTTGCCTGCGACTGGGGATTGTGGCAGTCGAAGAGGTTCTTGCCTATCAGGTCGCCGTGTTTGGCAAACGTGCGGCATGCTTTTTCGTTCATATACAGGATGATTCCTTCCGTGTCGCACACGGTTACGGCACAGTTCATTTCATTAGCCCATTCGTACATAGTCTTCTTATTCTATTATTGGTTCAAATCAGTTATATACATATTAAAACCTGTTTAAATACTCTTCAAGAAGTTTTTTATTCAGGTTCATAATCTAACTCAACAAAGATAAGTGTTTTCAATGAAACGATAGAGGGATAGATACGATTTTATTAATTCCGTAGTAACGTATAAGGTTCTTTCTCACAAAAGTAAACAATCAAGATGTTTTCTTGAGAAACAGTCATATCCTCCTCATTTGATTATCAATAAAAAACTTCATACCTTTGCCCACCCTAACTTCAGTAGGCGTATACATATCCATCTAAACAACATCTATTTATGAGTAAACAAGATTACATACAAGCCAACAAGGACTGGTTGGCAGCTAAGGCAAAGGAAGAGGACGTAAAGGCTCTTCCGAAAGGGATTTATTACAAAGTGATAAGCGAAGGGAAAAATGACGGGAAGCACCCTACTCCACGAAGTATCGTCACCGCCCACTATACCGGATGGACCATCAATGGCAAGAAGTTTGACAGTAGTCGGGGCGGAACACCTATCGCTTTCCGGTTAAACGAACTGATCGAGGGCTGGATTATCACCATGCAGCAAATGTGCATCGGAGACAAATGGGAGATTTATATTCCCGCCGAAATGGGATACGGTAAGTTCTCACAACCGGGCATCCCCGGAGGTTCGACACTGATATTCGAAATAGAACTGATAGGAATAGCATAGACATGATTTTGTCGGCATCATCTTCTCTATCATTATTATCAAAATGACGAAAAGAGATGCCGACAGTTTCCGTACGGAATTTATAAAATGATCTTTAATATCCTAACTTATTGATCCAAGTACGGATAATTTTCTCATCGGCTCGATTGAGTAGACATCCCTCTTTCCAATTCGTTATTGTCGTCTTTTACCGGATTATCAGGCGTATCGGATATTTTCATCCACATTTCATTGTCTCCATTACTATATCCCACAAAAGCTACCACCGGAACAAACAACATCAAAAACATAAACATATTTTTCATATCACAACTTTTTATTCCATATAACTTATTATTTCGTATAACCTATTTCTTTCAACCATTCCGTTATCATCAAGTGGCCATCAGAGGTTTAGGAAGAACGAATCCAAAAACTCGGAGTCAGGAAAATTCCATTGGGAATTAACCGTTTGGCATCCAACTCTACATTACTGATGCCGCTACTCGCACTTGATACAATCAAACCAATCCGCTTACCTGCCATCTCCACACCATGATTGAACAAGAAAATTTGCAACGGAGCCGCCATATTGCTCCACCAAAGTGGAACCGCCACAATAATAGTATGTTGCCCCAGCTCATCCGAATTTTCAGGGAGTTCCATCGGAGGAGTATTTACAGAATCGTCATCAGGAGAACAGGCGTTCAATCCCATTACAATGGACATAACAAAAAGAAAATACAAAAACTTTTTCATATTCATTTTCTATAAAGATAGAAGTAATGTTTCACAACGTATTTACTAAAAGAATCAATCTATATTGTTCCAAGGATTACCTCCGACATACAGTCTATTTCAGTTTATCGTACTCTTCATCAGCCACTGGTTCGAGCCATTCATTGGATGTTTTTTCTCCAGAAACCTCAAATGCGAGATGTGCAAACCAACTATCGGCCGCTGCACCATGCCAGTGTTTCACACCTGCGGGAATATGAATGACCGTACCGGGAAGAATCTCCACCGCCGGTTTACCTTCCTCCTGATACCAACCACGGCCAGCTACACCAATAAGCATCTGCCCGCCACCCTTTGTTGCACGATGAATGTGCCAGTTGTTGCGGCAACGAGGCTCGAACGTGACATTAGCAATAGCAACTTGTTCCGATGAAATGCGGGCAAAATAGCTATTTCCGATAAAATATTTGGCATACGCCGTGTTCGGTTCACCGATAGGAAAAATCATCTCGCGCTGAAATGCCGCTTTGGCATCCTCGCTATTTGTATCTTCCGCCCACACGTCTTTGGCCAGACGGAATGCTGCCCATGCTTTCGGCCACCCCGCATAAAACCCGATATGCGTGATAATTTCAGCAATTTCAGTACGGGTAATACCGTTTTTCTTCGCTTCCTGAAGATGAAAGCCCAGTGAACTGTCGGTGATGCCCTGGCTGATGAGTGAGGTAATTGTCACCAAACTGCGGTCACGAAGACCAAGTTTATCAGTACGGCTCCACACTTCACCAAAAAGAATATCATCGTTAAGTTCCGCAAATTTGGGTGCGAATTCGCCTAACTGGTCGCGCCCGGCTGTTTGTACAATCTTTTCTTGTGCCATAATATTGAATGTTAAAATACTAAATAGTGAGATTAAAATAATTCTGTTCATGATTCCTTATTGAATGAAGTTATTGAAGATTTTCGTTAAAAAAGTCACTTATCCTATCGAACGGAATCATATCGAGGTTGTCATAAAGGTCGGTGTGATTCGCTCCAGAGACAATCAGCAATTCCTTGTTATCACCTGTCAGCTGCTTATAGGCATCCTCGCTGAAATAGCGTGAATGGGCGTTCTCTCCATACACCAGAAGTACGGCACTGCGTATCTCACCGATATAGGTAAGCAAGGGCATGTTGATGAAGGAGAGTACCGCAGTTTTATTGATACCTCCGTTGGAGTTAGGTGAGCGGCGGTGATAACCACGTTCCGTTTTATAATAATCGTGATATTGCATGACAAAGAGAGGCATATCGTCAGTCACAGTCTCCACCACGCCGCCGTCGCGCTCGTAGCTACCGTTTCGGTAATCTTTCGTACGCTGCTCATTGAGAACCTGACGAAGTTTGTAGCGCGCGTCTATGTTGTCATTGGCATCGAAGTATCCGTTGGCATTTACACGGCTCATATCATACATGGTGGAAGCCACTGTAACTTTGATACGCGTGTCGTTGGCTGCGGCATTCAAGGCGAAACCGCCCCAACCGCAAACACCAAGAATCCCGATACGTTCTGCATCCACATCGGTACGTGTGAGTAAGTAATCGACTGCCGCACTGAAATCCTCCGTACTGATTTCCGGTGATGTCAGGTTGCGCGGCTCTCCGCCACTCTCGCCATAGAACGAAGGATCGAAGGCTATGGTCAGAAAACCACGTTCGGCAAGCGTCTGAGCATAGCGTCCTGATACCTGTTCCTTAACAGCCCCATAAGGTCCGCTTACGGCTATGGCGGCTAAGGCTCCTTGCACGTTTTTCGGTTTGTAAAGATCGGCGGCAAGTGTGATGCCGTAACGGTTATGGAAAGTGATTTTACTGTGTTCCACCTTATCACTTTGAGGGAAAGTCTTATCCCATTCCTGCGTCAATTCGATAGTTTTCATATCTGTAGTTTTTTTATGGTCTGCCATGCATGAAGTCATCATACCTGAAATACTTAATAGCATAACAAACGCGAGTTTATTCATATCCATAATAATATTCATAATCATGTACTTTATTTTTTCACGCTATAGCGTAACCAAACAATATCCGTGTCCCATTTTTCCACACTTTCCAATTTCAATCTATAAGGATTACAATCGGCCTTTTTTATGCCGTCGAACATGGCAGTCTGCCCCTCTCGTCCATCGATACCGGGAGCTACCATCACGCTCACTTCATCCAACAGTCCGGCTTCGGCGAATCCGCCACAAATATGTCCCCCACCAACGATTGCCAAACGTTTTACGCCAAAATGTTCATAAAGCAATTCCATCGCCTTAGACAAGTCGATGCGTTCTTTGCCTGTTGCAATCCATGAGATACCCTGCAAACGAAGTTTCTCTAAATAGCTTTCGCTGACTTGCTCACTAACGATACAGAGTATCGGATACCCGTCTGCTTCATCAGACTGCCAATGCAGCTTTCCATAAGTATCGACGACAATGGTATATTCTTCCGACTGACGGGCAATGTATATGGACTCGTATCCGATGGGCACACCTGCTTCTGGCATAGTCTCTTCTTTTACAGCAGTACATTCAAGGGCAGTGGTAACACGTCCGGAAAGTTTAGAACAAAGTCCAAGCTTTTCTAAAGCAATATAATATTCGTTTGTGCTCAACTGACTGACCATCGGACAGTCGATACGACCATCGACCGAGGTCATCATGTGACTGATAATGTAAGGTTTCATATTTCTTTGGTGCTTATTTTAAATAACGATGCAAAGATAAGGTTACCTTAGAACCTGAATGGTAGACAGATTACAGATAGAATTACCCCTTTTACTGAATATCAACGTCCTACCTGTCGCTGCTGTTCGGCATTGTAACGATCGCCTACGACAGGAATGGCGGCAACTGCCGTTTCGAGCTCGTGCCACTCTTCAACGGTAAGAGTAAAATCAAGCGTGCGTAGGTTCTCTTCCAGATGAGAGAATTTGGTTGTACCGGGAATCGGAACAATCCACGGGGCTTTCTGCAACAACCAGCCAAGAGTTACCTGTGCCGAGGTCATACCGTGAGTGCGACCGAATTGTTGTAGCACGTTCACGATACGCGTATTGGCACGTATCGCCTCCGGCTGGAAACGTGGCAAGGTCTGACGGTTATCGTTTGTAGGGTCGACAAAATCGAACAGGGAGGCGTAGAGGGTCCTGTCCGTGTTGAGCAGGACATAAGTTCCCTCTATCATTTTCAACTTCAGCACCTCGTCGGACGGTTGTACTCCCGCATCGAAATAGGGAATCACCGACTCGAACAGGCTGCGGATATCGGGGCGGTCGTGTGGCAAGACGCGAAGACTTGCTTTCTCCCGTTTCGATTCTGTGGGAATATCCTTTCTGTGGAGTGTCTGGTAGAACTCACGCAGAAAGGATTTCGTAAACTTCAGTACGATGGAGCGGTAGGGATACTCCTTGTCGGCATGTTTCTGCAACCACATCCGGTTGTCGCGCCGCATGAAGGCGCACTCTCCCGGATGTAATATCGTCTTCCTGCCGCGTTCTTCGATTTCAAGTTCGCCGGAACAGAGATAGATAAGCGTATGTTCCCGATTCTCGTGGGCACAGCCGCAGTCGTCGGTGAAAAAGATCGCTATCAGGACGTTCGAGCAGTCGAATAATTCAGTTGTTCCATATCAATCGTTATTTGAGGCAAAGATAATGGGTTAGAGACACTTAGGCTTTGCTGACAGGATCATTTTTTATTAAAGGATATATGACCTTACAATCCATTTACAGTCTTCATCAGTTGTTCGCCCAGACCAATGGTATATCCTTGTGAGACGAACACCACGCGATTGAACGTATCGGCGATGATGAAGATGGGCAGACTGCTCTTGTTCTTCAATTTCATGGCATCGGCTATCTGGGCTGCGATGTTGTCCGTATCTATACCATATATGATGGTGGAGGGCATGTCGGGGAAGGATTCTTTGACGAACTTCCCTGCCTGAGCCTCATCGGGGAAAAGCAGTACGAGCGGACGCCCCCATTGCTCCAGCTCTGCCTTGTAGGCGGCAATATCGCGCAAGGCATGGTTGGTGGGTTCTTGATTGACGCCCAGTATACCGACCACAAAGTAACCGCGGCCGCAGGCTTGCAGGAGGCTTTGACGGGGGGAAGCGCCTCCCCTACCCATTGTCGGGACGAAAAGGGATTCGGAATTGAAGGTTCCGATGACTTGCACATCGTCTTTGCTCTTGCGCATCACCAAGTCGGTTTTCGTTGTCTTCTGCGGTTCGATGGTGAAGGAGGAGACGCGGGAGAGCACTGCACCGCTGGCAAGGCGCGTACCGGTGACAAGCAGATAGTTTCCAGCATCCAGTGCAGTTCCTTCTTTCAGGAGGCTGTTCCACGTGGTACCGCTACCCATGTCGGCATCGCCTTCGTCATAGTTGAGCAGTTGCAGGCATCCTTGGGGGGTGATTTTGGATATCGTGAAGTGGGAATAATATTTCGGATTGTCCAATGCTTTGATGGGACGGTATCCGGCTATAAGTTTGCCGTTCTTCGGGAGCGGTTTCTTCGTGGAATGAGAGGCAGAAGAGATATCGGAAACAGCACCGGAGACAGGAGTTGAATCAGAAACGGAGTCCAACTCCACATCCACGGCGCCTTCGTCTGTGATCAGTTGCACCTTACCGGTCACTTCGTCAATGCGTGCCGGAATGCCCAGGCTGCGTGCTATTGACACAAAGAAGATGTCGCGGCTGTGGGCATCCGCCACGCGTGCCTGCCAGACACCGGCGGGAGAGATGGCAGGGGCGCCTAGGTTGCAGTCTTTCTCGACGCGGATGTTCGTGGAGACCCATGCGGCAAGGCGGAAGGGGTCGGCAAGGTAGGCTTGTTCGTCTTCCTTGGAGATGGCTTGGCTGAAGAAGGTCTTGTAGGGGGTGAGCTGTTCGTGGCTCACGCGCGGGTTGAGCACATACTTGCGGTAGTGGACAGCGTTGGTGGTGCGCACGTGGGAGAGCATGTTTTCCAGCAACACGTCGAGGGTGACATCGCGCAGGTCTTTGGCGGAAAGTTGTTGCAGCAGGTGGATGCCGGTCTTCTTCGAGGCTTTGGAGCGCAGGCGGGAGAGGAAGTCAGCAATCACACGGTGGTTGCCGCGGGAGGCAACAAGCAGTTTCGAGACGATGTCGGCATCCAGTTCATATTGCGTGGCAAGGCGACGGGCTGCGTCGGGCGAGGGGAATGTAGAGACGTAGGCGTTGCGGATGGAGTCTTCCTGCGCAAGGCGGCGGGAGTTTTCGGCACGCTGTTCGGCGGTGACGGGAGGCAATTCGGCGCTTTCGACTGGGGGAACGACGTCGAGGTCGAGAGTATAGGCGGAAGCAGGAGTTTTGTCCAAGACGATGCGCAGATCGGTCTGCTTGCCGAAGGAAAGCTTGGAGAAACCGAAGCTGCCATCCTTGGATGCCCACACGAGCATGTCGCCACAGCCGGCGGTGAGTGAGCAGGTACCATCGGCGGCGGTCTGCTTGGAAGCGACGGTGTAGAACTCGGCGTAGTTGTAGAGCTTGAAGTCGACTTGTGCGCCGGCGACGGGACGGCCCTGGAGGTCGGTGACGGTCACTGTGGCTTGGGCGGTGGGGGCGTAGTTGCTGATTACGTTGATTTCGGTATAGTTGGGGGTGACGGACATGACTTCTTCCGTGCCTTCGTAGCGGCCGAAGACTTTGGTGTGCATCAGCATGCCGCGGCTGGCGGGGGCGTTGAACCAGCCAAGGTTCAGGACGGGTTCGGGTTCACAGGCACCGAGGAAGTACCACTGACCATCCGCCCAGGCTTCTACCCAGGCGTGGTTGTCGTCAGTATGCGCCCATCGGGGAGTGTAGACCTGACGCGCCGGAATGCCGACGGAGCGGAGGGCGGCAACGAGCAGGGTGGACTCTTCGCCACAGCGGCCGTAGGCAGTGCGGACGGTGGCAAGGGGCGAGCTGGTGCGAGCATCGGAGGGGGTATAGACGGCTTTCTCATGACACCAGTGGTTAACCTCGAGGATGGCGTCGTAGAGGGAAAGGGTACGTACGCGGTCTTTCAGTTCACGATAGAAGACGACGCGTGCGCTGTCGAGAGGTTCGTTGTTCACCCGCGCGGGGAGCACGAAGTGGCGGAAGAGGATTTCGGGAATGGTCTTTCCCCAGGGCATCTCTTCGGCAGCACGGCGGGAGGCGCGGATGTTTGTCAGGTGGAACTGCGGGGAGTAGTCGGTGATGTCTGCCAAGGGCATGTAGGCGTAGAGGAACGAGAGGGCTTCGCGCTCGTAGGTGGTCAGAGACTTGTCCGCCAACGGGGCGAAGAGGGCGTCCTGACGAAGCATCGCTTGCTTCTGTTGCAGGTCGGCTGCAACGCGCGAGCGGTAGGATTCGTCGGTCAGGAAGTGAGATTCACAAGAGGCGAGCAGGCAGAGCAGCCAGCAGACGAAGAGAAAGGAGGCAACAGGTTTCATAATGTATGTCTATTATTTAAGTTTCGAGAGCAATAGATACAGTAGCTGAAGGAACCGGTCGGTTCGGCTGCTTCAACTACTATAGCTATTATAGTACTATTATATATAATAAGGTGTAAACCGCTATGATATATAATAAAGTGTGAGACGCAAAGTTAGGGAATTATCCGGGAAATCAATGCAAATGGACCACTAAAATGGTGTCGGCAGAGAAGGTAAAACTGCATTTCTCGTAGGACGGGGGGCCCATGATGCCGGTAGCGTCGTTACTGAAGCCGTACTTCTCGACGGGGATACCAAAGGCGGCAGTGTCGAGGTGTCCGTTCTCGTTCTCGTCCTGATAGAGGGAGAGGGCGTAGGTGCCTGCGGGAAGACCTTTGCAGGGGATGGAAAGCACGGTATCTTTCACTTCGACCACGAATCCGGCAAGGGGTTTCTTCATGAACGTCGACGGGGAATCGTAGATGGCAACGTAGAGTTTTCCGGCTACTTTTTCGATACCGTGCACTTCGAGAGTCAGATGTTGGGCTGACAGGCTTTGAGCGGAAAATGCCAAAGCGAAAGCAAAAATGAGGATAGATGTTCTCATGTTCATTGTTGTTTTTAAAATTGGGTTATTAAAGTTATTAAAAAGGGGTATAGATGTTACTGCTTAAGACATCCGCATGTCACTGCTTAAAACATCAAGATGTCTTCTCATGAGACATAAACATGTTTTCAATGGAGGCATATCGGTTCAGAAATTGGACACGTCGTATGCCGCCTTCTTGCCTATCGTAATAAAGGCGCCGATGTAGAAGAAATGGTCGCTGGAGGCACGTATGGGTATGCCTTCCACCTTCCCGAATTCGTTCTTCCGACAAAGGATGTTCGTGGCGGAGGCATGCAGGATGACTTTCTTGCTCGGCAGGAAGGTCAGCCCCAGGTCGAGACTGTTGTAGGGCTTCGTCTCATCGTTCATCAGTCCCGGCAAAGCGGGATTATGATAAGGCCGTCCGCTGCTGAAACGCTCCGTCAGCCCGACAACCGTACGGAGGCGGGGAAGGGAATATTTCAGCACCACGGACGCATTATGCCGGGTGGCATACTGTGGAACCGTCAGCTCCGGATAATCCTGATACTTCCGCTTGGAGAGGTTGTAAGTATAAGAAAGCCGATATTCCAAATTCCGCACCAGCGCACAGTCATCGTAGAACAAGTCAATACCTTTGCTATACCCATATCCGTCGGACGACAACCACTCCGCCCACTCCATCGTCCCCTGGCCTATCCACGCCAGACGGTCATACCTCTTATAATACGCCTCCGCCTTGCAGAAACGCTCCTCCCCCCAAGCTGCACGCCCAAGTTATACTGCACGCACGACTCCGACCTCAGTCTCCCGTCCTGAACCAGCAGCCTGTCCGTAGGCAACTGTGTCCACCGTCCCGCCGTGGCAGAGAACACGACATCCCCCAGATAATAATTGACAGAGAAGCGGGGAGAGAAGGTCGCCTGTCGGTTCAGCGAGGTGTATTCCGTGCGGAAAGAGAGTTCCGTCTTCAGCTGCTCCACTGGATAGCAGGTGGCGGAGACGAAGGCGGCACCGACAGTGGGATTCATCCTCCGGCGGACGCCCGGCGCACCCGCGTCCGGCATCTGATAACGGTTCGCGTAGCAACGGACGAAGTTTTCCAGCCCCATGTCCAGACGGAACGTCGAAGCCAGCCGCTTGCAGGCTTTCACCTTGAGGTGAAGCTCTTGCCGGCGCTCCATCCATACGTCACCGGAAAGCGATACGCCGCGTATCTTCTGCTCCGTGAAGCCGTATGCCGCTCCGGCAAACCAGTTCCATCCGCCCGAAACGGACTTGCGGAAGGTGGCGTTGACGTAGATATTGTCCTCGCCCAAACCAAACAGGCGACGTGCCTGCGTTTGCTCTTTGTTGGCAGAGAAAGCCTGTACTGCGTCATCAGCATGCATCTCCCCCTCATAATTGGAGAAGTCCGTACGGTCATAACCGAAATAAATCTTGAAGAGCGTCGCCTCGTCCGGATGATAGCGGAACTGCGTCGAGACAGTCAGCAGACGATAGGGATCCTTAAAGTCCGTCCGCCCCGAATAGATGCGGTCGTACACGCAGAGATCTTGATAATCCAGATTCACCGAGAGCGACCCTCTGCCAAAAGCCCGCGTTCCTCCCCCGCCAAAACCTACCGTAGAGGCGTTGACACCCAGTTTGTTCACCGGACTCCTGTCCTTCGTCTCCAAAGGCAACACCGCCGAAAGCGCCTGCCCATACTCCAAAGGAGCACCACCCGACTCCAGACTGACCCCGCTGAACATGAACGTAGAATAGCGTCCACGCGCAGGCGAGTTGATCCCCGTCGACGTGTAAGGGTTCAGGACGTGCATGCCGTCCATGTAGGTCTGCGTCTCGCTACTGCTTCTGCCACGCACCAGCAAGCGTCCGCTTTCGCCCTGCACCTGCGTACTAGGTAACGTTTGCAGGGCACGGTACAAGTCTCCGTTCGCCCCTCCCACCGTCACCAGTTCCACCGGATGCATGTCGCTCCAACGGCTGTTTGCCACCGGCGTCCGCTTCCCCTTGACCACTACTTCCGCCAAGCCGATGCTGTCATGGAATAGTTGCAGCAGGACGGTGTCCGCTGCCGTAGTTTGTGAGGCCAGTTCCTTTTGCTGGGCTGATGATTGCGGTGCCGCAGGCTGCGGTATCGTCGTCTGTGCCCCTATCCGATGCCCAGCCAGCGGCACACACATACTTAAAAGTAAGATCCATCTCTTCATTATCTCTATGTTCTTTACGATTTGCATCGGCAAACATAGCGCAAGATCTTATGGCAAAAAAATATCCGGGACAGACAGCCCGGATATGTGACAAACAGCACACCCTCTTGTGACGAACAGCTGTTCCTATCCCTTTCTTGTGACGAATGACTACCCCTCCGGCGTGCCCCTCTTCATGCTTCTACCTCTCTTTGACACCCCTTCTGTTCTCCTTTGGCACCTCTTCCGTCCACCTCTTTGACATCCTTTCTACCGGCATCTTTCGATGCATTCCGTCCCTCTCTCTTCTATACGGCTTTTCACTCCTTTGGCATAAGCCCTCGACACCGGCACCTCCTCCTTGCAACCTTCCAGCAGCAAACGGTACCCCTGCGAATTTCCATCTACCTTCACCACCGCATTCACATTCACCAGAAACGCCCTGTGGCAACGGACTATGAAGGGACAATCCGCCACCGTCTCTTCCGCCTGCTTCATCGTGGCACGCAGTAACCGTTGCCGGACGTTATTCCCGTCCCGATAAGCAATGCGCACATAGTTCCCTTCCGCCTCCACATACAACAGCCCATCGGCACGCATCTCCAACCTCTCCTTCGTCCCACCGGAAAAGAGCAGGAGACGGACAGGCTTCTTCTCCGTCATCGGACAAGCGGCATTTCCTTTGTCTGCCTCCCCAGTTTCCAACACTTCTGCCTCCTCTTCTCCCGTTTCCGACGTTCCGGCTTCCGCCTCTCCCCTCTCCTTCCACAAACCCGCTTTCTGCGAAAGAGCCACATTCATCTCCATAGCCTCCCTCAAATTGCGCGCCAACAGAAGATTACGATTCCACATCAAGAAAAAAACGATAGGAAAAGGCGCCAGAATCCCCGTCCAGACCATACTGACAAGAAGATCCCTTCCTCCCAGAAAACCGCTTCCTAACCACCATGCCTTATACCCCCAATTGCCGACCGAAATCAACAGGCAGGCTCCCAATGTCCCCAGCAGTTCCTTCCCAAACGTCCAACGCCGCTCATCATAATATCGGGGAAACAGCACCGGAAGCAGATATACAAATACCCCTAACGCCATCGAGGACACCACCCCATAACCCAGCAGAATCCAAAACTTATGCTTCCCAATCAGCGAGATGCCGAAGGGCTGCAACATCCAAAGAATAATGAATATAATGAAAGGAGGAACCAACACGATCTTCCACCGTTCCATCAATGCCGGATAAGGGCTACGAAAAAACATCAGCAGTTTATTTATCATCGCAGTCTTCTGTTTACTTATCATCACAGTCATCTGTTTACAATTGTCCATATTCTACACGGCTTCATTTACAGGAGTATTACTTTATCAGGAGTATTACTTTATCAAGAGTATTACTTCATTAACTCTCCACTCTCAACTCTCCGCTCAATTAAACTCTCTGCGAATGAAAGCCCGTGCCTATTCTATAAGATAAGACAAAGGTATGCAATATATTTGTAATATGCAGGTGACAAAAACATGCTTTTTAAGAGGAAATTGGAAGAAAAACGCATATTTTTATGTTATAGAACATATATTTCGCGAACAATTCCTATCTTTGCAGCGTTAATAAGATAAAGAAAAAGATGTAAAACCCGCTTTCCGAAACGCGGAAGGCACTAAACAAAGACGATTATGAAAAAGAATGCAAATGAAATTTTTATGTTACAGTACCGTATTAAACGCTATCAGGCAATGGGCAACGGTACAATGTGCCAGGCTTTGAATGGCAAACTTCAGAAACTGCTTGCCAAGCAAGCCAACATTACCATGTAAACAACACCTTTAAATAGAATGAATAAGGGCGGAGAGCAGCAAAAGTTCTTCGCCCTTTTCTTTTTCTTAGACAGTGTGTCAGAACTCAATCCGGAACAATATCCTTCCCAAAAGGAGTCAATGCCAACGCCGCCAGCTTAAAATGCTGCAAACCGAAAGGAATCCCAACGATGGTGATACACAAGAGAATGCCAAAACCCAAGTGCGAAAGACAAATCCAGATGCCTCCCAGAAATATCCACAACACATTCATCAACACATACAAGCATCCGCCGGAACGTTCGCCGCTCCGCACCGTCTTTCCGAAAGGCCACAACGCAAGCATGGCAAGTTTCAGCGTCTGTATGCCGAACGGAATGCCGATGATAGTAATCATCATCAACAGACTGGACACAAGATACTCCACGGCAGTGAAAATACCCCCAAATATCAGCCACAAAAAGTTCATTAAACAACCCATAGTTTCACGTTTTAAAATTCTGAAACGCAAATATAGACTATTTATTTGATAACGAACTTATACTTACCCGTCAAACGTGCCTCCTTATCCTTCAGCGTAATGCGATAGATCTCAGGTCCCCAGACATTGGACAGGCGCGTATCCGGCAATTCCACTGTTTCGATCCCTGCCGTAAACTCGCGGGGATACTCCAACGTCACCTTCTGTCCCTGTACTTCGATAGTCACCTTTCCGGGAACGGAGATATCCACCTTTCCCCAAGCAAGGAAATTGACCTGGTTAGGCGCTTTCGCCGACTTCAAAGAGAACTCATCAGTGATGGTCAGCTGCTTTTTGCCCAACGAATATGCCCGCACCCAACGGTTCACTTCAGCCTCTTCGGGATATGCCGTAGCTATGTTCGCCGAGAAGAAACGCTTTTTCGACTGGCAGACAACATCCGTAGCTTTATACCTCTGCCCGTAACGCTGCGGTACACCGTTGATCATCGGCAGGTTATGATAGTTGCTCTGCATCGTCCAGATGGTGTAACGTTCTTTGCTGAACGTCAGACGTGTATATGTCCCCACCCCTGCATCGATCAGCATCGGTACAGTATTGACGTACAAGGAGAAAGTACCTACATCATTGTGGTTATGGCTCTCATTGTTGAAACCGCCTTTCGTTGCCAGGAACCAACCGGACTTATTCGTCAGGTAGCAAAACTCCGTTTCAGGATACCAGGTGCAGGCAGGCACCGTATGTGCCGCTACGGTCTTTTCCAGTTCTCCATTCCACAGGATAGACTGCAAGGAGCGGAACGTATCATTTCCTACCGGAATGGAGGGACGTTTACCATTCAGAAGATAAGCCGCAAATTGCATCATCTCGTCACTGCCCACGGCACGACCGTAGCGGTAGATCAGCGGAATGTCTCCTCCGCCCTTGGCAGAAGCATCGGCAAAGTTCACTACCCAGCCATTCCCTACGTACGTACGGCTGATATACTCTCCCATCCTACGCACCATCGGTTCTTCAAAGAGCGACACCTTGCCGCCCGTACCGTCAAAAAGTATCTGAAGATAATCGTACATCTTTCCCGCAGCATGTCCCCAATAGGAAGGACCTTCCTCACAGGCACCGTCGGCTTTCACAAAGTTGATGAACTTATCGACCGACTGCATGCTGCGCCACACTGCCTTTGCCAGGCGGTCGCGGTCGTTCTCCAGCAGAAGATAGCATTGCAACACATTCGAGTTGCACCACGGATTCCAGTTGTTGATAATCTCTCCCGGTTTCCAGTGGAATGCCATCCACCATTCGCGGTCATTGTTCATATACGGATCGAGAATGCGCTCCTGCAAAGTCTGGCGCAGGCGTCGGGCAATCACCAGGTCCAGTTTGTCGAACGAGTCATGAAAGAAATAGTACACCCACGCCAACATGGAACCGTAGTTGCCGGAACCGAGGTCAATCACCTGCTCCCGATAGTCGGGCAAAGCCCGCTTCGTAGTCTGGCGCACCAAATGGGCGGAAAGTACCCAGGAAGTCATCTCGCAACTGAAAAACACTCCGTTTGCCAACTGGTCGACGAAACGCCCCTTTCCTTCGGCAAGTTCGGCAAGCATCAGGGCATTGATGGCTTTGCGATTGGCTTCATACGGATTCTGCATGATGTTGCGTTCACCGCTGCGTTCATACTCCAGATAGTCCGTAGCACGGATTACCTTCCACTCGTAGTCCAAGTGTTTCTCTCCGGCACGGATAAGCGTTTCCTTATCGGCACCCAGCAAGGCATCCCAAGCGGAACGGTCGTTATAGGCAGGATAAGGCACCCAAGCCTGGTTCATCACTAATATTTCTTTGAGTTGTTCTTCACTGCCGGCAGCCTTTTGCAAAAGATTCCGTTCGGTATAGGCATGCACCGAAATGCCTGAAACGACAAGCAGGCAAAAAGTGAGGATAATACGACTAAACGTGTTCTTCTTCATGATATTTATAAAAATTAGATGACTTGTCATGCGGACAACTATTAGCAGTGTCTCACATACGACAATTATATTAAGCGTGTCTCGCATATGGCAAAGAGCTGATTATCTTCTATACGGTAAAGATTACGTCATCCCCCATACGGTAAATATCAGATCATCCGCCATACGATGAGGCAAAAGTACGCAACTTTCTCCAAGAACAACGTACCCGATTATCCGTAGTTATGTATAAAATCATCCAAAACACCTCGTTTTACACATCGACTTGGGGGAGAATCACAAGAAAAGAAGGCTCATTTCCACTCGCCAAATTCAAAACTCAACTGTTCCCATACGCCCGTTGTTTTCGTCTCTTCCCGCGGATTGGAGACAGAAAGTCCGATCAGGCGGATAGGATGGGATTCATAATCCACTTCCTTCAACAGCTGCTTTGCCAAGGGTAGAATGATATCGAGGGTGATCAGTTCCTTGGACTGCGTAATACTGCGGGTGATCTGGTTGAAATCGTGAAACTTGATTTTCAGGGTCAGCGTGTTTCCTCTGAAATCCCGACGCTCTAACCTGCCCACCAGTTCCACCGCCACATGATACAACTCGATAATCACCGACGAACGCAACGAAATATCCTTCTCCAACGTACGCTCGCAACCGACCGACTTGCGCACATGCACCGCTTCCACCGGACGCAGGTCAATCCCTCGCGCACAATCATAATAGAGTGCCCCCACCTTCCCGAACTCGCGCAACAACGTATCCCGCGAACGAGCACGCAACTGCTCTCCGTTATGAATCCCCAGCGCGTGCATCTTCTTTGCAGTCACCGGACCTACTCCCCAGAAACTCTCGATCGGAAGACGGGCGATGAACTCCAGCGCCTGGTCGGGATGGATCGTGCACAACCCGTCCGGCTTACGGTAGTCCGAGGCTATCTTTGCCAGAAACTTATTATAAGACACTCCGGCAGATGCCACCAGGTTGAGTTCTGCCCGAATCTTCTGCTTGATTTCCCGGGCTATGTCCACCGCCAGCTGAATGCCGGGTTTGTTCTCCGTCACATCCAGAAAAGCCTCATCCAACGAAAGCGGTTCAATGATGTCCGTATACTCATGGAATATCTCATGTATCTGCCGCGACACCTCTTTATATACCTCCATCCGTCCCGGAACAAAGACCAACTGCGGACAAAGCCGCTTTGCCTTCGTAGATGCCATAGCCGAACACACCCCATATCGACGCGCCTCATAACTGGCAGTGGACACGACACCCCGCTTCTCCGCATACCCCACAGCAATGGGTTTACCGCGCAACTCCGGATTGTCACGCTGTTCTACGGAGGCGTAGAATGCATCCATATCTATATGTATGATCTTACGGTTTTCCATCAACGGAGGCATTTAAATTATAATCCGTCTGCCCCCTTCAGCACCGAGCTACGCGCCAGATAATCGGGTGTTTCGGCATAGATAAACATCACACTCCCTCCCTTGAGGGCATCTATGATAGGACGGGACAGTTTCTGCGGAATTGCCGGACAACCGAAACTCCGCCCCAGCCTGCCACTTTTGTCCGCCACTGCCGGATCGGCATATGCAGCCCCGTGCATCACGATGGCACGCTCGCGGGCACGGTCGTTGATGCCCTCCTCCAAACCGTCCAGAATGAGCGAGTAGCCATTCTTGCCCTGATAAGTGGAACCTGTAAGATAAAATCCCAACGAACTTTTGTAGGAGCCGTATTCGTTGGAAAAAGAGGTTGCATAATTGACACCGCTATTCTTCCCGTGGGAAACAACCGAATTGAAAAGTACTTTGCGTTGCTTCATATCAAACACCCAAAGGCGCTTTTCTGTAGAAGGACGGGAAAAGTCAATCAAAGCCAAGATATCCCGTTTACGGTTTTCTATCCTATTATATCCTGCCACTGCCTGACGGAACGCCTTCCAGTTGACAATCCCCTCCAACTGCATGGAACGGTACAAATCGGCACAAGCCTCTGCATCCGTCATCACTGCAGCCTCGGGAATTTCTGATGTATGCCCTGCCGGATTATCACTCAAGAAGAAGTATTCCTTCGGCACATGTCGGCGTGTTACGGGAGTACGCCCAACCGGCTTACCGCTCAAGAACAGGGCAGAAGGAAGCAACAAAAACAAAAAAGATACAAAAAATCGCTGCATAATGTTCATCAGAAAAAATAACGGCGGCTAAATTACTGTTTTTTCTTCTGACGCTTGCCACGCAGATAGTTAAAAATAAGCAGTCACTAAATCACTACTCAATGACCACGACCAAAGAACGCTCTGTAGGCGCCCAATCAAAGACAAACTTGGCATGCGAAGTGGCATTGCGCACACACATGTGCGAACGCGGCGTCGTGCCTAGCGACCAGCTGTATTCAATCATGCTGGTACGCGGCACATTCACCGGTACCCCATGTATATACGCACCGTTTGTAAAACGGCTGGCATATGGCGCATATCCTCCCGTTTCGGCAGAACCGTCTTTCAGGAATACCATGCGTGTCTTTTTCTGCTGAATCAGATACATGCCCAAAGGAGTCTCCTGTGCATAAGGAGGCGCATGTCTTCCTGTCGTGGCAGGATTCATGCTACGTATTTTCCATTCTCCTTTGCCCACATGCTCCAGAGTAGCGATATTCTGGTTCAGACGGTCGACAAACACAACATGGTCGAAAGCCGTACTGTCAGCCAGCCGTTTCAGGTAACGGCGAGGCACCAGCCATTCTTCATCAAAAGTAACAGGATGTATCCGACAGAAACTTCCTTCTTCACCCCGCAGACGGGCAACCGTACCATCTCTTCCATAACGTTCGGGTACCAACGTATCAGTTGGCAGATACAAAGGAACCGACTGATAGCGTTCCACTCCCAACGTATCGGACACACGACGGTAGGCATTTCGCACGAACTTGCGAACCAACGGGGCTTCTTTATTCTGATTCTTATAGTTTTGCAGCACTACCCATCTGGCTGTATCCGCCTGCATATTCTCAATGTATGCCAAAGATTCGCGGATTTCATCCCATTTGAAAGAGCGTACGGTGTCTTTATACGGATACGTATCTTCCAATGTATGCTGATCGTAGAACAACTCTTTGATAAGCGTAACATCGTCAGCTGTCAACAAAGACTGTTCAGAACGAAGCAACGTCTGCTCTAGATGAAGAGATTCCGGTTCGACCGTATCATTTTCATATTCAGCTTTATTCACAGTTAGCACCACCGGTTTAGCAGACTCCTGCCGACGATTGCATCCGGCAAAAATCAGACATACGACTATGCAGACAAAAAGAACTGAATGTTTCATAAATATGATATTTAATTGCATACTATACATATAACAATCGCGTACCGATAAATGTTGTCTTCTTCCATCCATACGGTTTTTCACAAAGATAATATTTTTATTCATACCCGTTGGCAGAATTAAAGTGAAATTACATCATATCTTATGTCTCATAACAAGTAATGTTATGGAGCATAACAAATAATGTTATGAAGTATAACAAGTAATGTTATGATGCATAACAAGTAATGTTATGATGCATAACAAGTAATGTTATGATGCATTTCATATATAGCGTTAATATAGTCTACTTCGCTCTGGGACACGGAACTGATTTTGTTTATCATGGAAAGACTGAATTCAGAGGCATCCATACCAATGATCTTCTTGAACTTACTCCATTCCAAAAACAGACATTTAAGGTGGATACGGTAAGCCAGTTATATCCCGAATACTATATCCTGAAAGTGAATGGTTTCAATCAGGTAGCCAAAAACCCCTTGGAAGAATGGATTTACTATCTGAACACCGGAGAAATACCTTCTACTGCTACAGCTCCCGGTCTTGAAGAAGCCCGTGAAAGACTGAAACTAGACAGCATGACCAAGGATGAACTGGCTGCTTACTATCGTCACTTGGACAACATTTTCCTGAAACTCTTAACAAAAAGAGAGTAAATGAACATATAAAAAACAAGGGGGAGTAAAAGGGAGAGTATTAGAAAGTATTAGAGAGTATCAGAAAAAAGGAAGTCCCTGAATTATTAAAATTCAAGAACTTGTTACTTTTCATTTTCTACTCTTGTGGAGCTGGAGGGAATCGAACCCTCGTCCAAACGAGGAAATCATAAGCTTTCTACATGCTTATCTTTGCCTAAGTTTTCGAGCAACGGCAGAACCAAAGCCATCAACCGTTACCTTATCCTCTTAAATTTTCATTCCTGCCTCAAGGCAGACAAGAACTATCCCCGATGTAACTGCACCACTTTACCGGAACGCTTCGGAGCAACAGCTTCCGAGTGATGTCTCGTCCCAGCACCTTGTGCCGGGATTAAGCTAATCTACTATACTTCGATTAAGCAGCAAGAGCGTAATTAGTTTCGCCAGATAAAATTTTGAAGACTGAGATTTAAGTGCAAATCAACGACGCACTGCATGCTTACTTACCATTTCTGCCCGCTGTCAAATCCAGTCAACCCCATGACTTTATTGCAGAAAGACCTGTTTTTAAGTGGGGCAAAGATAGGAATTATTTTCAATAGTCCGTTCTTTTGACCTGAATAATTTATTCATTTCACATAAAGAAAAGCCTCCATCGTACAAATATTACTAATAGTATGGATGATTTTGTACTTCTCCCTACCTGTAAAATCCTTACCTTTGACCACAAAAGAAACTTTTAAAAAACAAAAGAGACTTTTAAAAAGAAACTTTTTACGAACAAAAAAAACTTTTAATGAAAAACTATATACCATGCAGAAACTGATTATAGCCACTCTATTGCTGGGCAGCAGCACCCTGCTTCCGGCACAGAAGATGATGAAAATTCCGGCGATATACAAACCGGTAAAGAGCGAAATGTATCGGAAAGGTTGGATAGACTTCAACAAAAACGGAGTGAAAGACGTGTACGAAGACCCCGCCGCCCCGATTGATGCACGCATCGAAGACCTGCTACAGCAGATGACACTTGACGAAAAGACCTGTCAGATGGTCACCCTATACGGATACAAGCGCGTGCTGAAAGATGATTTACCCACTCCCGAATGGAAACAAAAGTTATGGAAAGACGGAATCGGTGCCATCGACGAACACCTGAACGGATTCCAGCAATGGGGATTACCGCCATCGGACAATCCGAACGTATGGCCTGCCTCACGCCATGCCTGGGCACTGAACGAAGTGCAACGTTTCTTCGTAGAAGAGACCCGCCTCGGAATCCCCGTCGACTTCACCAACGAAGGCATCCGCGGCATAGAAAGTTACCGTGCCACCAACTTCCCCACCCAACTGGGCTTGGGACATACGTGGAACCGGAAACTGATCTGCCAGGTAGGACTTATCACCGGACGAGAAGCACGCATGCTGGGATATACCAATGTGTATGCCCCCATCCTCGACGTCGGTCGTGACCAGCGATGGGGAAGATATGAAGAAGTGTACGGAGAATCCCCTTACCTCGTTGCTGAACTGGGTGTCGAAATGGTGCGCGGCATGCAACACAACTATCAGGTGGCAGCTACCGGAAAACACTTCGTTGCCTACAGTAACAACAAGGGTGCACGCGAAGGCATGGCGCGAGTAGACCCGCAAACCTCGCCACGGGAAGTGGAAATGATTCATGTATATCCTTTCAAACGGGTCATAAAGGAAGCAGGACTGCTGGGAGTGATGAGTTCGTACAATGACTACGACGGTGTCCCCATCCAAGGCAGTTTCTATTGGCTCACCACACGCCTGCGCGGCGAAATGGGATTCCGTGGCTATGTGGTCTCGGACAGTGATGCCGTGGAATATCTCTATACCAAACACGGTACAGCCAAAGACATGAAAGAAGCAGTACGCCAAAGCGTAGAAGCCGGACTGAATGTGCGCTGCACGTTCCGCTCGCCGGAATCGTATGTGAATCCACTCCGCGAACTGGTCAAGGAAGGCGGACTGAGCGAGGAGGTCATCAACGACCGTGTGCGGGACATCCTGCGGGTGAAATTCCTTATCGGATTGTTCGATGCCCCCTATCAGACCGACCTTTCCGGTGCCGACAAGGAAGTGGAAAGTGAAGAGAATGAGGCTATAGCCCTGCAAGCTTCTCGCGAAAGCCTTGTCTTGCTGAAAAATGAGGGCAACATCCTGCCGCTGGATCTCAACAATATAAAGAAGATAGCCGTCTGCGGTCCGAACGCCAACGAAGAACGATACGCGCTGACCCATTACGGTCCGTTGGCAGTGGAAGTGACTACCGTACTGGAGGGCATCCGCCAAAAAGCGGAAGGCAAAGCGGAAGTACTCTACGCAAAAGGGTGTAATCTTGTGGACGACAACTGGCCGGAAAGCGAACTCTTCGATTTTCCCCTGACCGGTGAAGAACGGACGGAAATAGAAAAAGCCGTAGAGAATGCGCGCCAATCCGATGTAGCAATAGTCGTATTGGGCGGAGGGCAACGCACTTGCGGCGAAAACAAGTCGCGCAGCAGCCTTGAGCTTCCGGGAAGGCAATTGAAGCTCTTGCAAGCCGTGCAGGAAACCGGAAAACCTGTCATACTGATATTGATCAATGGCCGTCCGCTATCCGTCAACTGGGCGGACCGTTTTGTTCCAGCCATTCTGGAAGCTTGGTATCCCGGTTCCAAAGGAGGGACGGCAGTTGCCGATGTGCTTTTCGGGGATTACAATCCGGGCGGAAAACTGACAGTCACTTTCCCGAAAAGCGTAGGGCAAATTCCTTTCAACTTCCCCTACAAGCCTTCTTCACAGATTGACGGAGGAAAGAATCCGGGTCCCGACGGCAATATGTCTCGCGTCAACGGTGCACTTTATCCTTTCGGACACGGTCTGAGCTACACGTCGTTCGAATATTCCGACATCAGCATCACCCCCAAAGTAATAACCGCCCATCAGAAGGCAACCGTACGCTGCAAAGTGACCAACACCGGCAAAAGGGAAGGCGACGAAGTGGTACAACTTTATATCCGCGACGTACTAAGCAGCGTCACCACCTACGAGAAAAACCTTGCCGGATTTGAGCGTATCCATCTGCAACCGGGAGAGACGAAAGAAGTCTCCTTCAGCCTCGACCACAAGCATCTGGAGCTACTGGACAAGCACATGGAATGGGTCGTAGAACCGGGAGACTTCAGCATCATGCTGGGCGCCTCTTCCGAAGATATCCGCCTGAGCGGGACACTGACCGTAGAAGACCCGAATGCACCGGCCCGTACATCATCAGCAAAAACCGACAGTCCCGTAACCGCCAGCACCAATCAAGAAAGCGTAATGAACGTGCTCGACAAAAAAATAGACACTGCCTGGGAGGGAAATAAAGGAGATTATATTACCTTTGCCTTAGAAAACGGCTCCAAGGTAGACAACGTTTCCATTGCGTTCAGCAGAAGCAACGGTCTGCCGGCGGAATTTGAGATACAGCTTTCGAGCGGCGGCGGACAGTTTCTGACGGTTTATTCGGGTACAGTCAGCGAGTACGGAAAGTTGATTTCATATACATTCAAGGGAACCACCGCCAGCGACCTGCGCATCGTGCTGAACGACGATCGTGTAGGAGTGGCGGAAGTGAAATTGAAATGAAGTAAGGGATATAGGGAATAATTCCTGAGTAACTCCTTAAAAAAATACATTATCGAATTATGAGAAAGCTTCTTTTCTTAATGCTTGGATTAGCGACGGCAGCATGTTCGCCCCGCAAGGCAGGAAAAACGGACAACGGAAATGATGAACTCACCATGCTGGTGGGCACATATACCGACGGTGAAAGTAAAGGCATCTATACCTTCCGCTTCAACCAGTCGACAGGCAATGCAACCGTACTTAGTTCCATCGAAGTTCCCAATCCGTCCTATCTTGTTCCTTCCGAAGACGGAAGATTCGTCTATGCCGTCAGCGAGATGAACGACAGCACGGCAGCGCTCAATGCTTTCTCCTTCGACAAAGCAACCGGTCAACTCCGCCTATTGAACCGCCAACTGACGATGGGCGCCGATCCTTGCTATGTTTCCACCAATGGAAAAGAAGTACTTACAGCCAACTACAGCAGTGGAAGCATGTCCGTATTCCCACTGAAAAAAGACGGTTCGCTGGAACCTGCCGACAGCCTCTTCGAGGGGAGCACAGGAGGACCTGATGCCAATAGACAAGCCACACCCCACGTGCATTGCGCTGTCTTCTCGCCGGATGGCAACTACATCTTCGCCACCGACTTCAGTGCCGACCGCATTCTGCGCTTCGTCATGCATCCCAAGAGCCTCATCCCCCACCCTTCTGCCGAAGCCATCGAGGTGGAACCTGATTTCGGTCCGCGTCATCTGACGTTCAGCCCCAATGGAAAATATGCCTACCTCATTGGCGAACTCTCGGGCAACATCGTAGCTTTCAGTTATCTGGAGGGAAAATTGGAAAAGATACAGACTATTTCCGCCGACACGCTTCGTGCGCGTGGTAGCGCAGACATCCATCTCAGTCCCGACGGCAAATACCTCTACGCCAGCAACCGACTGAAGAATGACGGCATCGCCATCTTCGAAGTCAATCCCAAAACCGGCATGTTGGCAAAAGTCGCCTACCAACCGACAGGCGTACATCCGCGCAACTTTGCCATCACTTCAAACGGGAAATTTCTTTTAGTTGCCTGCCGGGACAGCCGCATGATTCAGGTCTTTCAGCGCGATCCAGTCACCGGCTTGCTGCATGATACGCATCAGGACATCACAGTGGACAAACCCGTTTGCATCCAATTCGTGGAATAAAAGAAAGGATAACACCAATTCTGTCCCATGGAACAAAAAAAATCGTCCCGTGAGATGAAAAATTTTATCTCACGGGACGATTTTTTTTGCCTCACGAGACGAAATTATCCGTCTCATGGGACGAATCTTACCATATCATAAGACGATATTGTGTTAATCTTTTATAATACTACTCTTGCCAAAAGATAACTTCATTAACTTTGTCCATTCACTGAAAACGTATTTACCAATGCGCCTTATGAAAAAGAAGAATATCGTACTGCTTTCGGCCCTGTTGCTTTCTGCCACCGCCATGGCACAAACAGAAGTAACAGCAGGCGTCACCCGTGGCAAAGACTACGGAGTGACTTATATGTTGCCCAAAACAGAAATCGAACTCAATGTACAAGTAACCAAGCACGTGTATACTCCTGGAGAATTCTCCAAATATGCCGAACGCTACCTACGCATAAACAATGTCTCGTCCGAACCGGCCACTTACTGGACCTTGGACAAAATACAGACGGAAGTCGTCGGAGTGCCTGATAAAGATAATGTGTATTTCGTCAAGATGAAGGAGAAAACCGTAGCTCCACTCATCGAACTGAGCAAAGACGGCATCGTACAGTCCATCAATATGCCATTAGGCAGCGGACAAAAGAATACAACTCCGGCGCAGCCCAAGCCCAAAGAGAAATCCCCCGCCGTCAACCCAAGCGATTTCCTGACCGAAGAAATCCTGATGGCAAACTCTACAGCCAAAATGGCGGAACTGGTAGCCAAAGAAATCTACAACATCCGCGAAAGCAAAAACGCCCTTCTGCGCGGTGAAGCGGACAACATGCCCAAAGATGGAGCACAACTGAAACTCATGCTGGATCACCTCGCCTTGCAAGAACGTGCCATGACAGAGATGTTCACCGGTAAAACCGCTACTGAAGAGAAAATATACACCATCCGTATCGTTCCTAAAGAGATGAAAAACGAAGTTGCCTTCCGCTTCTCTAAAAAACTGGGAGTAGTGGCAAACGATGACTTGGCGGGTGCCCCTGTATATATCAATGTAACTAACCTTAAGAGTATTGCCATTCCCGAAGAAGCTCCCAAAAAGCAAATTGATGGCATTGCCTACAATGTGCCCGGAAGAGCCCAAATGGTCTTGAACTATCAGAACGAAGAGTTATATAATGCAGAAATACCTGTTACGCAGTTTGGAGTAATCGAATATCTCGCTCCTGTACTGTTCAATAAGAATTCTGTAATTAAAGTGTTGTTCAACCCTGCTACGGGAGGATTAGTCAAAGTAGATACGGAAGGAAATTAATTTGGAGTGGCTAAAGTTCACGTTTATGTCGCTAAACCTCACGTTTATGCCGCTAAACCTCAACATTATCATGCTAACCCTTAGCTTTGACCGGATACGACTGTGGTAAGCGTCTCCGCGATGCCGTGCATGACCACTATAGTACAGTACAGGCAAATTGGGTTCTTCTTTTCATAAGATGTTTCACCATAATCATCTGTATACTACACAATTAATAGATTAGGTGAAAGATGTGAGGGATGAAATATGATATTTATTTCTGATTACTCTTTTAGTTCGGAGGAATGCATCACCCCATACAAAGAAGTAAAAATAAGAAGTAATGTAATGCCCCATAAGAAGTAATGTTATGGGGCATTACATTACTTCTTAAAAATCAACTATCATTCACTATCAATGCGTTAGCACCGGATGTTGCGTCCATGTTGCAAGAATCAAAACAAGCACTGATAATCAACATGTTACAAAACCAATGCAAAGGTATGATATTCTACCCGAACAACCAAAAGAAAAGGCATAAGAAGCACAAAACTGCTACATTTTCTTGATTTGGGTTGGGTGTATAATACATAAATAATACATCTATATGACATGTATAGTAGTTCAAGGGAAAACTTCAATAATATTGTTATGTTCAGTATGTTCTAATACCATTGAACAAGTAGTATTTATCGAATAAAATTAATTTCTGCAAATGAGAATAATGGGTATTATTGAGCTATAAGTCTAAAAAATATCGAGTTATAGCTCAATAATTCAAATCATCTTAAAGTCCATACTTTTGTATATGAGGCGTTTTACTAATTTCTGTAAAGTTCATACGAAGATTGTTTTCTTACTTATTACGTAGAAAGGCCTGGTTGATAATTGTACTCCACAATAAAGTACCCAAGAAAATGAATCTAGTACCCAAGAAACCACAGCAAGTACCCAAGAAAATGATGATATGCTTAAAATCTTTCAAATAAATGCATCATGATTCAATCTTTTGATAATATTTTTAAGAAAAATCGAAGTAAATCAACAAAATCGTCTTTGTTCTCATATATTCTTATTACTTTTGCTTATAGTTAAGCTATAAAAGCAGGACAAATAATTAGTATAATTTTATAATAAGGTAAGATATTATGGATAAAAAGACACTTGAATTTGTGACGTTTTGCATAAGCAAACTTTCCATACTGCTGAAATTGCCACAAAAGGAAATATATAGCCGATTAAAAGTATCAGGTATTTTATATGAATACATCGTTCCCTCATACGATGTGCTTCACACATTCAGCTCTAGATACTTGATGGAAGATCTTACTGAATATATGAGGGAGAAAGGAGTTTTAGAAGCATGAAACTTTACCATTCATCTAATGTTATTGTTGAATCTCCAGATACTCTGCATTCTCGCAATTATCTGGATTTTGGTCGTGGCTTTTACCTAACTTCATTATATGAACAGGCTGTAAGATATGCACAGCGTTTCAAGAGAAGAGGACAACATGCATGGCTCAACACATACGAATTTTCTTTCGATGATGATTCTCAATGGAAAATTTTGAAATTTGACTCTTACGATGAAAACTGGCTTGATTTTGTAGCTCAATGCCGGGATGGAAAAGATGTTGGAGATTACGATATGGTTGTTGGAGGAATCGCCAATGATAGAGTAATCCTCACTCTTGATAGATATTTCGCTCACGAAATATCACAAGAGGAAGCTCTTGGACTATTGCGTTTTGAAAAGCCCAATATACAATATTGTATACGCACAGAAAGAATGTTGCGAGAAAGTCTTACTTACATTAATAGTGAACAGGTATGAGCGAAGATAGCAAACAAATAATGAGAAGTGCCCAGTGTGCTAGAATTATTCTTTGTATTTGTGAAATGTATGGAGTTTCGATTGATGAAGCGACAGATATATACTATAATTCAGAAACAGCAGATATGATTGAAGAGGGAGTAGCAGATTTGCATTGTCGAAGTGACAAATATTTGGCTGAAGAAATCTGGAAGGAGCATCAAGAAACGAAATAGGGTATACAAAGAAGATATTTACGATACTTACAGATTAAGATTAATATAGATATGGCACAGGATATAAATCGTCTTAAAGTGGTGCTTGCTGAAAAGAAACGTACCAATAAATGGTTGTCAGAACAAGTAGGAAAAGATCCTGCTACTGTTTCAAAATGGTGTACCAACACTATGCAACCCAATTTAGAAACATTGGTGGCCATCGCGAAGGCACTTGATGTAGATGTGAAAGATCTTTTGTGGTCGATAAAGAATAGAAAAGAATGAAAGCATTAAGAGTACCTCTAATGTATAAATGTATAGGATTGGTTGATGCAGACCTTTTAGACAATGGAACGCGTCATCCCAATTTAGCATTATTAAAGATTGCAGGATTCTTGTACGACAATCATATTCCATTTGAATTAATACTTGATTCGAATATTGATTTGGAAAGATACGATCATATTTATTTATCTAGAGTATTTACATTCACAAAGCTACCTAAATTTTACACAGAAAGTATAGGTACAATTAATGAGAATAAGTTTCATATTGGTGGTACGGGATTTTATGCTAC
>Ga0137307_101055_pt1 | contig 27885 bp, 26 predicted proteins | sample NAcewD2O_March_2_FD_97180 | JGI IMG/M metagenome (GOLD analysis project Ga0137307, IMG submission 97180) | Mouse cecal microbial communities from Vienna, Austria - N-Acetylglucosamine amended D2O_March | ecosystem: Host-associated > Mammals > Digestive system > Large intestine > Cecum | place... | reverse complement strand
TTGTTTTTCAAGTGGCTCTTTTTGCCATATGGGATTCGGGTGTCAAAAGGTCTTCCCGGCAGTGCCGCTTGGCATATGGCACAAAAAATTTGTGCCGCAAAACTTGTTTTGCTATTGTACGGAGCATTCCGATGAGCCTCTTAAGGCGAAAATCGTGTTCAGCATTGGCTTCCACGATTTTAGAGTCTCCTCTCCATCGTACAAAAGCCATTTGTACAATATTCATTTGTGCAATCTGCCAAGCGGCACTGCCGGGAAGACCTTTTGACACCCGAATCCATATAGGGAAGCCCTCCGCTTTAGTTTGGTTTGATGTTTATTATAATTATGTGGTATTACTCCCAGTCCGGACGATTTAATAATTGAAAAATCCCCTTTCATATGGTAAATTTAGGGAAAATAGTTGAAAAATGGTAGAAATAAAAGAAAAATAGGTGTAAAAGATATAATATTTGCATAGTAAGAAAGGGGTATGGTTATAAAAATGAGGATTAAATTAGATGGGGAATTGTTTCTGGAAGAAGAAATGGAAGAGTTGATGGACGAGCTGGAAAAAAGCGGGGTTACTATACAGGTAACGAAGAGAAGCAGGGCAGGCTGCAAAGGGGTGGAAGATACGGCTGAAATCATTTCCTGTATTGCTATTGCTGCAAATGCATTTTTGCCAATCGTGGTTGATGTCATATATAGTTACATAAAAGGGCATAAGAAGGAAAGAGCGCTAATTGATATTGAACAGAAGGAACCTGACGGGCAGCAGCGGAAAATTACTGTTTTTACAGATAAGGAAATTTCTTCGTTGGATATTCAGGCGAAAGAAAATGGGGATATCCATATTTTTGTTACAAAAGAATAACATATTCCAATAGGCTTTTTTGAATGGGATTAGAGGGAGAGGGGAATTGGCGGATGGATAAAGAATGCGTAAATGACCAACTAATTGAACAATTTGAAGTGATAGGAGATATGCTGCAGTTGGTGGATGAATATCTGAGCCGGCACCAAACAGGCAAGGCCATTCAGATGATGTATGCGGTAAATGCTGTGGCAGAAGGGATAAAAAAGTGGCCTGCCGTTATTTATTATACTTATATTTTTTGCTGGTGTGCTATTTTGGACCAGAAGGACAGGCATGAGGAAATGCTGCAGCTAATTCATAATAGCCTCCAAAATATGGAGGAAATCCCAGACCTTGTATCAATCCGGTACAAATTGCTGTTGACAGAGTATAACGGGTGGATGGGGCTTGGTAAACTGGATGAGTGCCTGAAAGTGACGGATAAGATTAGGGATTTGGTGAAGGCGGAACCGTCTCAGATTTATGGATGTACGAAAAATCTTTATAAGATGCGAGCGGAAATTTTGGATGAACAGGGGAAAAGGGAAGAGGCAATACAGAATTTCCAACAGTCTTTGATAGAATATGAAAAGGAGCAGAAGCAGGATATTTTTTGGGAAATTTCCTATTGGACAAGCTTGGGCTTAACTTACATTTATGGCTTACGTTACGATGAGGCGAAGAAGGCGCTGGAACGGGCAGGTATGTTGGCGGAAACGGTATCGGATGGCCGGGAAGAATATAATTATATTTTGATTCCTATATATTTAAATAAGGGATTGATCTATATGAGGCTGATGGAGTATGACAAAGCGGAATATTATCTTTTTGCATCGCTTAATTTATGCAAACACAAGGCGGGCGAGAACAGTGTTTTACGGGATGAATTAAGCATTATCATTAATTTGGCTTGGCTGTATCTAAGCATGTGGCAGCATGAACGGGCGATTTATTATGCTCATATGGCTATGCAATGGATAAAAGAAATGTCGCATATTGGGGAGTGGGAAAATAACATAGAACTTTGCCAGATTTTGGCAATTGTATATGCCAGGCAGGGAGATGCGGAAGAAGGCCTGCGCTGGATTGATAAAGCAATTGCCTTGAAAAAGGAGGTTCCCTCCGTTTCTTTGTGCCGTTGCTTTTGCTTTAAGGGCATTATTTTGCGTCAGGTAGACAGGGAGGCTTCGCTGGCATTTCATCAGAAGGCGTTGGATATGATTTTCGAGCTGAAATTGGAGGATACGGATTTATTTTTATCGCTTTTGACAAATAAGATGAGGAGCGATGAACATGTACGGGCAGAAGATATGGAAGCATTGAAAGCAGTGGTGGATAACGGTAATCTTCCGGATTCCTATTATAAAATAAACGCATATGTCGAAATTGTCCGGGGAAGCCTGGATATGAATCATTATGCAGATGCTTTTATTTATTCTGCACAGGGGATTGAAATTTATAAAAAGATGATGGCGGAAGTATTGCAGTATGGAAGTGCGGAAAATCTGGTGAATTATAAAAAAGATGTCCGGCTGTTTTATGAGGTGATTTTCCTGGGGTTATTGGATGAAGTACAAGATTTGTCAACTATTCCCACGGATTCGCCTCTTCTTTTATGGATGCAAAATTATAAAATAGGGGATTATTATTTATTAAGGCTGATAAGGCAGCAGGTTGGGGAAGATGACATCAACAGGTATCATTTGGTTTTGGAATTGAATTATTTGAATTATATGTCGGAGTTTCTTCATAAAAAACCGGAATTGGAATATAAGCATAAGCTTTTGCTGGAAAAGTCGGAGGCGGAATATTGGGGGCACAGGGAGAAAGAAGATGCCAAAATCATAGAAAATAAGGAAGAATCGAAAATATATGAAGGCTTTTGGTGTATGGATTATTATTGCCCGGAATATGAAATGTTCCGGGCTCATACGTCCGGCTTTGTCATTGTCTGGCAGTATGAGGAACCGGAAAAGAAAAGGATAATAAAAATCGGGGATGTTGCACTAGTGAAGGAAAGTATTCAGAAACTGCGCGATGCGGTGGTGAGGGATGTTTCCACCCAGATGCAGGAGCAGAGGTTATATCAGCTTTTGTTGGAGCCGGTTATCAAAGGACTGCCTGATTTTAGGGAAGCCCGTCGGTTGATCATATGCCCGGACGGGGTGCTTGCCCTGGTTCCTTTTGAAATATTATTGGGCATGGAAAACAGAGTTTTGTATACTCCTTTTATGGATTTACTATGTGAGGAAAGAATCCAGGATGGGGGAAGGGCTGTAGTAGGAGGCAGCCCGACGCTCACAGAAGGGAATCCTTTTGGATTGTTCCCGCTGCAATATTCGGAAGAGGAATGCAGCAGAGCAATAACGGCGCTGCGGTCTGCCGGATATGAGGTGGAGGCCCTTTCAGGGAATGGGGAAAGCGGCAATATCCCTTTTTCTAAGGAAGAATTTGTCAAATGTATAGAAAAGGAGCCGGCTTCTATTATACATGTGTCGAGTCATGGCTTTTATAAAGAAGAGGAAAATATGCCTGTTTTTACAGGGGACCGTGAAGAGGTGGACAATCCGTATAGAAGATGCGGAATTATAATGAATGATTGCCTGGAGGGGGAAGAGTATTGTTTTGCAAAATCCGTAGTATCCGGCGAGGATATTTTACGGTTGGGTTTGAAAAATACGAAGCTGGTTATTTTGTCCACATGCGTTTCCGGTCTGGGGAGCGCAGCCAGCGGGGAATGGCTGACAGGGCTGCAAAGGGCGTTCTTGACAGCGGGTGCAGAGAATATGATTGTTTCTTTGTGGGAAGTGGAAGAAGAATCGACAGCAGTTCTAATGAGCTATTTTTATGATTATGTAAAAAAAGATATGCCTTTTGATATGGCCCTTTGGCAGGCGAAAAAGGACTTGATCCGGTATCAGGGCGGAATATACGGCACTCCTTTTTATTGGGCGGGGTTTATCTACATCGGACGGATAGAAAGGATAAAAATATAGATTGACAGAAAATGACAAATGTTTTATATTTAATGGAAGAACATTTGTTCTTCCTCTTTTTGAGGATTCTTAAGAATAGAGGAAAAGTGCATGCAGATTCTACAAATATTATGGGACAGGAGGGATTTTTTCCTAACTTGCCTGTTAGAACATATCCGGATATCTTTTACAGCAGTGGCCTGCGCAGGGGTATTGGGGATTTTAACAGGGATTTTTATCAGCAGACACAAAAGGGCTGCGGGTATTGTGCTTGGGATTATCAATATAATTTACACGATTCCGTCCATTTCCCTTTTGGGGTTTTTAATTCCGTTTACCGGGATTGGCAATAAGACGGCAGTGATAGCGCTGACAGTATATGGGCTGCTTCCGATTGTAAGGAATACGTATACGGGTTTGGTAAATGTGGATGCCAGCATTTTAGAAGTGGCAGAAGGGCTTGGTGCGGACAAGCGGCAGATGCTTTTGGGCATCCGGCTACCGCTGGCACTTCCGGTGATTATAAGCGGTTTCCGCAATATGGTGGTTATGATTATTGCTATGGGAGGCATTGCTTCTTTTATAGGGGCCGGCGGCCTTGGGGCGGCTATTTACCGGGGGATAACTACTTACAATATGACGCTGACAGCGGCAGGCTCCCTGTTGATTGCAATGTTTGCCCTACTGAGCGATTGGCTGCTTTCTAAGGCGGAAAAAGCGGCAGGCAGGAGGTATGGCATTGAATAAAGCGATAGAAATACGGAATTGTTCTGCAGCATATGGGGAAAATAAAGTATTGGACAGCATAACCTTATCCATAGAAAAAGGTGAGTTCATTGTGATAATTGGCCCTTCCGGCTGTGGGAAGACCACCCTTTTAAAAATGATAAATGGGCTTGTGGTTCCGTCAAAAGGGGAGGTGGCGGTAAACGGTGTGCTTTTGTCGGACAGCGATTTGGTGGCGGTGCGCAGGCATATCGGCTATGCCGTACAAGGTGCCAAGTTGTTTCCCCATTTGACGGTGGAGGAAAATATTTGTTATGTGCCCGGGCTGGAAAAGAAAATGCCGGCGGATGAAAGAAGAAAGCTGGCTTGCCGGATGCTGGAAATGGTACAGCTTCCGGAAGACATTGCCGGCCGTTTTCCGAGGCAATTGTCAGGCGGACAGAAACAAAGGGTGGGGATTGCCAGAGCAATTGCCGCAAAACCGGATATCCTATTGATGGACGAGCCGTTTGGGGCAGTAGATGAGATTACACGGAAAGGGCTGCAGGAGGAATTGCTTGCCTTACAGCAAAAAACAGGGATGACAATTGTTTTTATTACTCATGATATCGGGGAAGCCTTTAAGCTGGGAAGCCGCATTTTGATTATGAAAGACGGCTGTATCTGGCAGGAAGGGTCAAAAGGACAGCTTTTGGAAGCACCAAGGGATGAATTTGTAAAAAAGCTGCTCGATAGATAGTAGATGCAGGGATGGTATAAAATGTGGGCATCCCCAAACCGGATTGGAAATGCTGTAAATATTGCGCCTGCTGCCCAAAGTCCACAGGCTGAGGGGGAGGCATGGGGATTGGAATACCGATTAAGGGTTTTGTGCCGGAGCGTCACAAATAAACCCTGATGAACCCGTCGAATAAACGCTCCAGAATGGAGATTAACATGAAACATATTAAAAAAAGGATATTAGGGTTAGTGATAATAGGTATGCTTTTTGGCTTGTGTGCCTGCGGAGAAAAAGGAACAATTAAAATTGCGTCGAAGCCGATGACGGAGCAATATATTTTAACGGAAATATTGGCGCAACTGATTGAGGCGGAAACGGATTATAAGGTAGAAATTACGAAAGGCGTCGGCGGCGGTACGACCAATATCCATCCTGCGCTGGTGGAGGGTGAATTTGATTTATATCCGGAATATACGAGGACGGCTTGGCTGAATGTCCTGAAAAAGGAAGAAATGGAAAAGGATGATGACAAGCTATATGCCAGCCTGCAGGAAGAGTACGATGGGATGGGATTGACCTGGATTGGCTTGTATGGATTTTCCAATACGTATGGGCTTGCAATGAAAGAAGAGACAGTGGAACAATACGGATTATCTACGTATTCAGATTTGGCAGCAGCTTCCGGGGAACTGGTTTTTGGCGGAAACCCGGATTATATAGAATTGGAAACCGGATTCCCAAGGCTGTGCGAAGCATATCATATGACATTTAAAGATACCGTTCAGATGGAAATCGCATTAAAGTATGAGGCATTGAAAAACGGGGAAGTGGATGTGATTAATGCATTTACTACGGATGCGCAGCTTGCGGCCAATGATTTGGTACTGCTTACCGATGATAATGTATTCTTTGAAACTTTTGATGCGGGTACCATTGTCAGAAAAGATACATTGGAGAAATTCCCGAAACTGCAAGGGGTATTGGAAAAAATGAATGGCCTGATTTCCGAGGGTGAAATGCAGCAGATGAATTACGAAGTGGAAGTGAACGGGAGAGAAGACAAAGAAGTAGCAAGGCAGTTTTTGGAAAGCAAGGGATTGGTGGGTGCAAAATCCAAAACAGAAGGGGATTGAAAATAAGAAAATACCCTTTTTCGTCATAATTTGCTGTTTTTTTGACATAGTTGGAGATTGAACTGGATTCTGTGCTTTGTTATAATTATTGATACAATAGAATAATAATGCAAAAAGAGGAGCATGACATAATTATGAAAGCACATAAAAAATCGTTGAATGAACAGGAATTTATGAACGAGAGAATGCTTATCGGTTACGGAATAACAGTGGCGGTATTATTTGCCGCTTATCTGGTGGAATTGTTGAAAGGGAACAGGACTCCTGGCTATGTAGCGGTATTTTCCGCATTCCTTTTGATACCGTTTCTTTTTACTTTTTTCATTTACCGGAGAGAGAAAGGGTCGCGGGCGATAAGGGTTACAGCGGCGATAGGATATGGAATATTATATGCTTTTGTATTGTGGACTAGTGTAAGTATACTTTCATTTGTGTATATTATTCCTATGTTAGTCATTTTTTCCCTGTATCAGGATAGGAAACTGGCGATGGGAACAGGGATTTTGACGCTTGCCACCAACATTGTTTTTATTGCAATCAATGTCATGAGAGGGGTTACGAAAGATGATATCGTAAATTATGAGATTGAAGTAGCGGTTATCTTGATGGTAGTGGGATATTCTTATATGGTTTCCAGGACTTTGGACAGTATATCCTCACAGAAAATACAGATTATTGAAGAGGAAAAAGAAAAGGCGGCGGAGATTCTGGATAAAATAGTGGGGGCAGTCAGCCATTTGAGCGTCAATATTGCGGATATTACGGAAGAATCAAAGCAAATAGCAGAACAGGGGAAAGGCAGTAAAACGGCGGTAGGGGATATCGTCGTGGGAACCAATGAGCTGGCGGGGACGATTCAAAACCAATTGCGTATGACAGACAATATCAACCATTGGGTTTTGGCCACACAGCAATCGGCAATGGATATCCAGGATAAATTTGTAGGAACGGGGAAAGCGGCAGAAAAAGGGAATCAGGATATGCATGAGCTTGAAAAAATTTCTCTTCTGAGCAGGGAAGCAGGCCATGAAGTGGATGGAACGATGGGCGGTTTGATGAAAAGGACTGCAGAAGCAAAAGAAATCCTTGGCATGATTGAGGAGGTGACCAGCCAGACTACACTGTTGGCCTTAAATGCCAGCATTGAAGCGGCGCATGCAGGGGAGGCAGGAAAAGGGTTTGCGGTGGTGGCCGATGAGATTAAGAAGCTGGCGGAGCAGACAACGGAGGCTACGGATAATATTTCCAAAATATTTCTGGAGCTGCAAAATCAGGCGGATAAAGCAGGAAGCAGTGTAGGTAGACTGATTCGGACAAATGAAAAGCAGACGGAGCTTGTGGAGAAAGTGAAGGAGGCTTTTGACAGGATAAAAAACGATATTGATGAAGTAAGCCGGAGTATGGAGATTCAGCATACAGATATGGAGAGGGTGGTAGAGAGCAACGGGGAAATTGGAAGGAGTGTGGAAAGCCTGAGTGCATTCAGCGAAGAACTGCTTGCCAATGCGGAAAATACACAGAATATGGCAGATAAAACAGTGGCAGGAACCGTTAATATTTCGGGGCTGCTTGCCGGTGTGGTGGAAGAGATAGACAGGTTGCAGGGGATTATTGATGATTCCGGGAATGCCCATAGAGGGTAAAAAATATACATACATAGATAGATTTGCCCATAATTGATATTTTACTATTGATTTAAAGTATGGTTTAAGTATTACAATAGGTTATAGATTTTAAGAATGTCAAATCAGGAAAGAGAGGTATTTGTATGGCAGAGGAAAAAGTGGTTCCCGGTACGGGAGGAGACCATTACATCCCCTATTCTGAGCGCAGCGGCGGGGAATCGGTGGTATTTTTTACCCGTGACTTGTCTGCAGAGGGTCTATTGAAGATTTATGATTGTATTCAGGAAGCATTGGAGGGCAAGGTAGCTGTCAAGCTTCATACCGGTGAGAAGAACGGCCCGAATATCATCCCACGGGATTGGGTGAGAGAACTTTTGGACAAGAAACTAAAAGATGGAACGATTATTGAGACAAATTCCTATTATGAAGGGGACAGGGATACGACTCAAAAACATCGTGAGACTTTGAAAGTCAACGGCTGGACATTTGCACCTGTGGATATTATGGATGAGGATGGGACGGTTTGCCTTCCTGTAAAGGATGGGAAGTGGTTTACAGAGATGTCTATGGGGGGAACTTTGACAGCGTATGATTCCTTTTTGGCGCTTACCCATTTCAAAGGGCATACGAAAGGGGGATTTGGAGGCTCCAATAAAAATATTGGCATCGGCTGCGCGGACGGGAAGGTCGGAAAAGCGATGATTCACACGACTCCCGGGCAAAATGATCAGTGGGATATCAGCGATGAGGAGTTTATGGAGCGCATGACCGAATCGACAAAGGCGGTAGTTGACCATTTCGGCAAAAAAATTGCTTATATTAACGTGATGAGGAATATGTCGGTATCCTGCGACTGCGAAGGGATATATGCGGAACCGGTGGTAACGCCGAATGTGGGCATCTGCGCTTCCTTGGATATTCTGGCGCTGGACCAGGCTTGTGTGGATATTATTTATGCCATGACGAAAGAGGAACGCCATGCGTTGGTAGAGCGGATGGAATCCCGTCATGGGCTGCGCCAGCTTACCTATATGAAGGAATTGGGTATGGGCAATGACCGCTATAAATTAGTAGATATTGATAATGGGAAGAAAGAAATGGATTTGACGGATGCTGTCAAAAATCTTATTCCGTTTGAAAAAGAAACGGCAGAATAGTGTTTGGTGAAGCCGATAAAAAAGAAAAAGGCTTTCGGTGCTTTGGTGTAGCCGGTAGCCTTTGCCGCATCATTGGATTTGGATAATAAAAGGTTTGCTTAACAGCATTTTCCCGGAGCGGAACCATTTAGCATCCGGCAGGAGGATGCCCCTTGGAAGAACAGATAAGCTGCCGTGCAAACTTTTTCATCTGAATCAGAGAATAAAAGAAAAAGAGCGGAGAGAATAAGATATGTCTGTTATTTTAGGTATTGATTTGGGGACTTCCGGTGTAAAGGCAATGTTGTTTGATAGTTGTTGGGGAGTGCTGGCAGTGGAGTCCGGAGAATATGATATTCAAACCCCGAAGGAAGGTTATGCGGAACAGGAACCTGAAAAGTGGTGGGAGGAGACGAAAAGGATTCTCTTGAAATTAAGGGATGGAAACGGGGAAGCGTTTGGGCAAATTTCAACAATAGGCTTTTCCGGGCAGATGCATGGAATCGTCCTAACCGATGAAACGGGAACACCTTTGCGGCCGGCAATCCTTTGGCCGGATCAAAGGTCTAAAAAGGAATTGGATGATATTTGCCGGAAAATGGATTTTGAGGAAATGGGAAATGTATTAAAGAACAGGGTTTTTACCGGTTTTGGTTTCCCATCTTTGATGTGGGTTAAGGATCATGAACCGGAAATATTGAAAAAAACCCGCTGGGTCATGATGCCCAAGGACTTTATCCGTTACAAGATGACAGGGAGGATTGCTTCCGATGTCACAGACGCTTCTTCCACGGCAATTTTCCGTACGGCGGAAAGGGCATGGGCTTATGATGTTATTGAGAAATTCGGGCTTCCTTCGGAGATTTTTCCGCCTTGCAAAGAATCAATGGAGATTGCAGGTTATGTGACAAAGAAATGTGAAATGGAATGTGGGCTGAAAGAGGGGATACCAATCGTTTATGGAGCCGGCGACCAGCAGTCGCAGAGCATTGGCAACGGTGTCTGCAAAGAAGGGAAGATGATATGCAATATCGGAACGGGCGGACAGATTTCCGCTTACGTGAAGGAACCTATATATGATAAAGAGCTTCGCACCCATACCTTCTGCCATCCCATTGATAAAGGCTATACAATTTATGGGGCGACTCTTTGCAGCGGGATGTCTTTGAAATGGCTTAAGGACAAGGTGCTGCAGATTGATGATTTTGAACAATTAAGCCGTATGGCGGGAGAGGTTTTGCCGGGAAGCGAAGGGCTTATTTATCTGCCGTATCTGACAGGGGAGCGTACACCGCATATGAATCCTTGTGCCAAAGGAATGTTTGCCGGTCTGACGCTGAGACATGACAGACGGCATATGGTGAGGGCGGTGATGGAAGGGGTTACGATGAGCCTTAGGGATTCTTTTGCGATTTTTCAGGAGTTGGGCATAAAATGTGATACCATTATCTCATCGGGCGGAGGAGCTAGAAGCCACGAATGGCTTCAGATGCAGGCGGATATTTTCCGTAAAAGAGTAATTGTCTGCGAGGTCAGTGAGCAGGCATGTTTGGGAGCGTGTATTCTGGCGGGGATGGGATGCGGTATTTTCACATCTATCGAACAGGCGATTGAGAAATTTGTCACATTCCAGAATAAGGTTTACGAGCCAAAACCTGAAAATGAAAGGCTTTATGAGAAGCAGTACGAAAGGTTTAGGGAGCTTTACCACAACAATAAAGAATGGATGGAGCGTCACAAATAAGGGTTGGGCTGGTGAACCCGCCGTATAAATGCTCCGGAATGGAGATAAATGGAGGTTAAAATGGAAGAAAAAATAACATTTAACCCGGGCTCTTTTTTTTCATGGAACTAAGGCAGATTTGAAGACTGGGGATTTTTTGACAAAAGGGTTTGTGTCCAATTATGCGGACAGGACGGCAAAGTATGTTTATTCCCGCGAGCAACGAGCCAAGTGGCTGCTTGCAGACATTTGGCGACTGCCGCGAGGGTCAAATACCCCGCTGCTCTGCATCGCTGCAAGTTTGATACCCCGTTGCTTGCCGCGAGGTCTTTGATTTTGCAGGAACGATGGATGCGGCAATCCGACAAAGTCTTACCGCACACAGTCGCCTTTGAAGATTGTAGGCGAGGTGGTAGGCTGGAATGGGCATTCTCCGGAGGTGCTGGAGAATATGAGGAAACATTTGAAGAAACTGGATAGTATGGGGATTGGGGCAATTGAATAATTTTTCATACGGTATGTATCAATTGTTTGTGAATGGGCGTCAGTTAGGGATAACTGGCGCCTCTTGCGCGGCAAAAGCCTTCCTGCATAAAAGGTAAGAAGAGGCTGCCATGAGCGGAACAAGGATTCCGGAAGGCGATGTTTGGCAGAAGGGATTGGCAAAAAATTTAGGTTACAGGCAGCTTCAATAAAAAGTAAAAGAAATCTGTTAAATCTATTGACATTGATATTTTTTTTGCATATATTTAAAGCAGATGTTTTAACACATGCGTTTTAAAACTATTGATTTAAAATAAGGAGGATATCATATGCCGCCGAAAGCAAAATTTACACGGGATGAAATTATACAAACAGGACTGGATATCGTAAGGGAAAATGGAATGGAGGCGTTATCTGCCAGGACATTAGGTACGAAGCTGGGTAGTTCAGCAAGGCCTATTTTTACAGTTTTCCAAAGCATGGAAGAGGTGCAGGAGGAAGTGAAAAAATCGGCAAAGTTACTTTATGCAGGATATGTCAAGAAAGGTTTGGAGCAGGAGTTGGCATTTAAGGGGGTAGGCGCACAATATATCCTTTTTGCAATGCAAGAACCCAAATTGTTTCAATTGCTTTTTATGACAGAGCAAAAGGAAGCTCCCGTGGTTGCCAGCATATTATCAAAACTAGATGATAATTATGGGGAAATTTTACTGTCCGTTCAAAAAGGATATAACTTGTCCGAAGATAAGGCGGAACAGTTATATCGCCATTTGTGGATTTACACACATGGCATAGCGGTGCTTTGTGCAACAAATATGTGCATATTTACCGCAGAAGAAATCAATAAGATGATTGTTCAAGTATTCAGAGGGATGCTGAAGGAGATTGAACAGGGGGAACAGTATGAAACGGGGAGAAATATGTATGAAACGGGGAGAAAGAGCATGAAACAGGAAGAAACAGCATGAAATGAGGAGAAAGAGCGTGAAGCAGGGAGAAAGAGCATGAAATGGGGAGAAAGAGCATGAAATGGGGAGAAAGAGCATGAAGAGGGAAGAAAGAGCATGAAGCGGGAAGAAACAGTATGAAACAGGGAGAAAGAGAAGAATGAAGCATGGAGAAAGAGCATGAAATAGAGAGAAACAGCATGAAACAACATGAAGCATCATGAAACAGGACGAAGCCTTGAGATTGGAGAAAAAATGAGTAAGAAAAAGTGGATGAATATCATTTCGGTTTATTCGGTAATTTATACGGCAATCACATTGTTAAGCAGTATTTTATATCTTGGTAATGGCATTTATGAAGACCCAAGCGGTAACTGGCATGAACTGGATAGGGCTATTATTTTATTGATTGGTTTTGCAGCGTTTAAGCTGTGTACTGATTTGCCCATTAAATCTTTGATTTTCAGATATATTATTGCATATGTGCCGTCTCAATTATTAGCATTTGCATATGTTTGGTTTACCGGATTAAGGGAAGAATTGGCGAAAACAGCATATAGAGATATTTGGATTAACTTTACGTGCCTGTTTATATTATTATGTATTATCAATACTATAAGCAGTATCCGTAAGAAGAGAAGGAATAACCGCTTTGCATAAGCATATACGGAAGGTGCGATAAGCTCTGGCTTGTACCGGCAAAGGTGAATGATACATGATACAATAGATGGCAGGCTGCAGGAAAACGATTCCGCAATGAAGGAAAAAATGGTATGTGAAATATTTATCCGTTGGCGCTTTCTTAATAAGATTTTGGTGTCAAAAAGTCTGTCCGACAGTGCCGTTTGACGCCAGAGCCTTATTGAGGAAGAGAATGCGGATGGAAAGATTGGGGATTAGAATGGAGGAACGATGGAATTAACAAGAGAGGATTTAGTGGAAGCCAAAAGGCAAATTGATTCCACGCTGCATAAGTTAAGAGAAACAGTAAAGACGTTTGAGGCCAAGGAAAACGCGGAAAGGTACAAATCGCAGATTACATTGGCAAAAAGGCGGATAAAAGCATTTGAAATTGCAAATTGGTTGATTGAAAATGAACTTGAAAAATAATTACTTTCCGGTTACTTATAAATCAAACTTAGAGGAAGACCTCCAATCGTTAGATTTTTGATTTGGCTTTTGGGGGTCGTCTTAGTCCATTTGTAGGTGTTTTTTGCATATAGGATTCAGGCGTCAAAAGTCACTTACCAGAAAGACGTAAATTGAAGTGCGGAGAATCCTGTGAACAGGATTCTTTTTTATGCACAGCCCCGTGCAGAGGAAGTAAGCTGCTATGCGGCACAGGAGTCGCGCAGCGAGTAGGGGAAGATGAATCTTCTACTCAGGAAATAAGCCGTTAAAGAGACGTACAGGTAGCGCAGCAGCAGGGGAAAGATAACCTTTCCCCTGTTCGATTTATTATTGGACCAATATGGAGGGAAATATCAGGCTCAGATATCCGGATATGCAATTGGGAAAGGGTAGGACTCTACGCTCCGTAGGTTGCATGGATGGAAGGCAGGCAGTATGATGTATTCATATTTAGGAAGAGAGGTGCTTAAGAGATGGGTTATGTAACGGGAAAGACCATAAAGGAATTAAGGGAAAAAAGGAAGATTACGCAAAAGGAACTTTCGGAAAGGATTGGAGTGAGCGGCAAGACGGTGTCAAAGTGGGAGACGGAAAAGGGGCTTCCTGATATCGGTATCATTGAGGAACTGGCAAGGGCGTTGGGGGTTTCTATTGCAGAGCTGCTGACAGGAGACTTGAGGGAAAATGGGAACCAGTCGGCGAATATGCGGAAGATGTGTTTTTATGTCTGTCCGGTCTGCGGGAATATCATTACATCTGTGGGGCATGGGGCTTTTTCCTGTTGTGGGATTGCTTTGCCTGAGGCAGAGGCTGAAAAGGCTGAAGATGACCATCGTATTTGTATTGAGACGGTGGATGATGAGCATTCCGTGACGATAAGCCATCCTATGGAAAAGGGGCATTATATTTCTTTTATTGCTTATGTGACATCGGATGCGGTGGATTTGGTAAAGCTCTATCCGGAGCAGGGGATATCCGTGCGGTTTCGGAAGAAGGGGCATGGTATAATCTATGCGTATTGTAACAGGCATGGAATGTTTAAAATGGTGGTATAATGCTTTGATGCGGCAAAGAAATATGCGAAAGTTGCATAAAAAAGATGGGATTTTTGGTAATGCGAAATTCCGCCATATTTGGTTGATGCCGAAAGACGCGAAATAACTCCCTGATGCAAAAGGACAAGGGCTTCCATGCAGTAAAACAAAATAGCCATAGAATGATATCTATGAGCAGTAAGATAAAAACAGCCATAGGATGATTCTCATGAAAAGAAAGGAATGCGACATGCTTGTTGTCACATTCCTGATGTTAAAATAGGATAAAGGAGGGTTTGAATATGCCATTTACCGAGATATGTATTTATCAAGTGAAGCCGCAAAAAGTAGAGGAATTTGAAACGTTAATGCTGGAAGCTAAGAGCTTTTTGGAAAATCAGGAGGGATTGCTTCTGCTTCGGTTTGCCAAAAGAGGGTATCACATAGATATGGAGCAAATTAAGGAAGGGCTTCCACCCCTTAAAATCACCCGCATTGTAAAAAGTGTCAAGTATATGCTTTACTGGGAATTTGATACGAAGGAAAACTATGGAAAAGCACAAAAAAACCTTTATCAATGTTATTGGAAAGCTATTGAAAAATGCCTGATAGTTCCGCATGATAAATATTTAGGGGAGGAAGTGTTTTAATGGATTTAGAAATCCCCTGTTCCACCCATAAAAAACTTAGGCGATAGTTCGGATAACTTGAAGAACCTAAAACAACTTTCCATAAAATACAAAAAAGCAGAGTGATGATATGCAGATAGACAGACTGATTCAAATTGTGTTTTCTTTATTAAGGCATGAAAATATAACAGCAAAACAACTGGCAGAAGAACTTTGTGTTTCTACCCGCACAATATATAGGGATATCAATATACTTTCGACTGCAGGTATACCGATTACGTCACAAAAGGGGTATGGCGGCGGGGTGGCTTTATTACAAGGCTTTTCGCTGGACAAGTTTTACCTCACGCAAGAGGAACAAAATAATATTGTACAGGCTTTGCAGATTTTAAAGTCGTCAAATTACCCCGATGCGGATAAATCATTAAATAAGGTTGCAGGACTGTTCAGCCACAATTTGCAGTCCGAATGGCTGGAAATTGATTTTTCGTATTGGGGGAGCCCTGAAAAGGAGCGAAGCAATATTACAGCTTTAGAACGTGCAATAATCAATAAATATGTGATTACATTTACTTATTTCAATACAGAGTTGACGACAACCAGCCAGATTGTTGAGCCGTTAAAATTAGTGTTCAAATCACATGCCTGGTATCTTGTCGCCTATTCAAAGCACAAAAATGATATCCGTACTTATAAAATGTCGCGTATAAGGGAACTTCAAGTTACAAATCAATTATTTGACCGTGAATTGCCAAAGGATTTTTCTATTATCCCTACCTATAAGGAAGAGTACAATACGCCTGTATTTATATTGCATTTTTCAGAAAAGATAGCGTATAAAGTTTATGATGAATTTCAAGAGAAAGATATTAAAAAGTTAGATGACGGCACGCTGGAAGTGGTTTTCAGGTACCAACTTAGTGATTGGACTTTCCTTTACCTGCTTTCTTTTGGGGAATATGTGGAAATTATTGAACCTGTCGAAGCAAGAAATATCCTAAAGGAAAAGGCAAAAAAGATATTTTCTATGTATTGACAAAATATCCGTTATTACGGAAATAAAAAGCGTTGCTGTGGCGGAAAACTTGCAGCATATCTCCACAGGCGAAACAGGGCTTGATTAATATTATACTGAATGAAAATCAACTAAATATGAAATAAAAGCGTCGAGATGGAAAGATTTGGTGAGACAATGGAATCATAATAATAACAATAGCCATTATGGAGATTAAGTTCTCTTTGATGGCTATTTTCTCCCATATGGCAAAAAGCAATTATCGCACTGTGGTGGAGGTGGGGTATGTCGCTGCCGCGACCCGCCGCAGGCGGAGAATCCTGCTTTGCAGGATTCTTTTTTATTGTACGTTTTGGGATAGGGGAGTATAATAAATACATGCTAGATTTTAAGAGAGACGACTGTAAAACGCTGTTATGGTACAGGGAAGAAATCATGATGGTATTTGGGGTTATGATTGCGAAAGGAACTTATTAATAAGTGGATAAGAAATGGGCTCTATATAACATTTTTTATCCAAGCAACAAGATGAGTACGCAAGGCCTGGACAAGGCCTGCAAGCTTATCACATGGGGAAGAAGGAAAAATGGAAAAGAAAGAACAAAAAAAGATGTTTCCGATTAAAGCGAAGCTGCTGGGAACGATATTGCCGGTAGCTGCAGTCATGGTATTGGCTATTGCCGCCACCTCTTATTTGATTTCAAAGAATATTATTACAGAATATTCACAGAATCTGTTAAGCTCATCCATTGCAAATCAGGCGAATGAGATTGAGTCGTGGCTGGACGAAAATTTGTCCGCTTTCCAGACCGTAAAACAAGCGATTGAGGGAACGAATCCGGATGAAGCGGCTCTGCAGCGTATACTGGACAGTTATTATCAGTTTAATGATAATTACCCGGAAGGGCTGTATGTGGCGGATGAAAACGGAAAGCTTTTGAAAGCAGCAGAATCGGATAAGGCGGAGAGCAACCTGTTGGAATCCGTGTGGTATCAGGACGGTATTACAAGGCTGAACATGGCATTTACAGATGCATATACAGATGAGAATGGCGAAGCGCTTGTCAGTGCCTCCGGTATTTTGGACGATGGCTCCGATGTTTTGAAAGTAATTTCAGCAGATTTGTCCTTGCAGCGTATCAGCATTATTGTAAACAGTTTTATTGAAATGGAGGATGCGCAGGCATTTCTGGTCAATGCCAAGGACGGTACGATTCTCGCCCATCGGGATAATAATCTTATTTCCACAAGGATTGCTAATGCCGGCGATGCATTTATGCGGGATGTGGGCGAAAAACTCAGCCAGTATGATTATCGGATGACGGAAATAGATGATAGGATGACAGCATTTACGGAAATAGAAGGAACGGACTGGATTCTGGTTTCTTATATCCCGACGGAAACGATTTATGCGGATATTAACGGTGTCAGAATCCTAATGATTGTGATTGGGCTGATATCGCTGTTGTTGCTTGCCGTTTTGATTGAGCGGGTTGTTCAGGTAGTAATTAAGCCGGTGAAGGAGCTGACAAGAATCATTACTTCTATGACCGACGGTGATTTTACGGTTCGTGTAACAACAAAGAGCAATGATGAAATTGGTGTTATGAGCCGTGGAGTAGAGCGGTTCATCCAGTCTATGCGCAGTATGATTTTGTCTATTCATGGTGTGTCCGATAAGCTGCATATCCAGGCAGACAATAGCAATGGTGTTTCGGGTGAAATGTATAATGCTTCCAGATTGCAGAGCGAGTCGATGCAGGAGCTGAACAACACGGTAGAACAACTTTCTGTTTCGGTCAATGAGATTGCGGAAAATGCTACTACGCTCGCATCCGTAGTGGCGAATACCAGAGACGATGGTGAGCAGGTAGACCTCAAGATGCAGGCAACAGTAGAGGTTTCCCGTCAAGGAAAAGCAGATATGCAGAATGTGGGCGTTGCGATGCGGAGCATCAATGAATCGGTGATGAAGCTTCAGCAGGCAATCGACAAAGTAGGAAAGGCGTCCGGGGAAATCACGGATATTACGGGTGTAATCAGTGATATAGCGGACGAGACAAACCTATTGTCATTAAATGCTTCGATTGAGGCGGCCCGGGCAGGAGAGGCAGGACGGGGCTTTGCGGTAGTCGCAACGGAGATTGGAAAACTTGCGCAGACCAGCTCAAATTCCGTACATAATATCGAAAGTTTGATTTCGGAAATTAATGTTCTTGTAAAGGATGCAGTCAGTCAGGCGGATGACAGTGTCAACAACATCCAAAACAGCGGCGAAATGGTGAATGATGCATTGAAGACATTTGATACCATTTTTAATAATATTGATGAGGTCAATAATCTGGTGCAGCAGATGATTGAAAAGATGGAACAGGTAGATAATGTTGCAATCAATGTGGCGGCAATTTCAGAGGAGCAGGCGGCAAGCTCTGAAGAGATTCTGGCTACATCGACTACAATGGTAGAGCAGGCACACAGCATCACTGGAAACAGTGAGACGGTTGCAGGAGGGGCAAAAGAGCTGACAGAGTCGGCGGTAGAGCTGGCTAATCAGGTGAACATGTTCAAGGTGGATAGGGAGGATGGAGTATGAGAAAAAAGCTGGGAATACTGTTGAGCGTTGTGATGATTGGGATGCTGGCGCTTACCGGCTGCGGAAGCGATAGTGGCGTTGCTTCAAATAAAGACATAAAAATTCTTCTTGTCCTGAATCAGATGGACAGTTTCCGTGAGACGCTTGTTGCGGCGGCGAGGAACACCGCGGAGGCGGAGGGTGTGCAGCTTGACTTTAAGGATGCGGAAGGCTCGATTGAAAAGCAAGTGAATTATTTGAAATCTGCTGAGGCAGAGGGTTATAATGTGATTCTCTGCAGCCCGGTATCCGCGGAGACGGTTGTGGAGCTGAAGGCGAGTGCAGGGGACATACCGATTGTTTTTATCAATAGCTGCCCGGATGAAAAGCAGTTAAAGGAAGGGAAGTATGTCTATGCCGGATCTGACGAGTATGTGGCAGGGCAGTTTCAGGCGGAATATGTGTTGGACAAGCTGGCAGGCCGCCAGGAGATTAATGTGGTGCTGTTAAAGGGCGAAAAAGCTCATTCTGCGACGAACGGGAGGACCAAAGGAGTAAAGCAGACATTGGAGAGCAGCGGGAAGACAATCAATTATGTATTTGAGGATTATGCTGACTGGAATCAGGAGCTGTCGAAGCATCTGTTCGAGACATTTTTAAGAACCGGCTCGCCGGTGGACTGCGTGCTTTGTGAAAATGACTCTATGGCGCTTGGAGTGATTGAAGCGTGTAAAGAGGCAAATATTGATTTGAGTACCTTGCCGGTGCTGGGTGTGGATGCGACGGCAGACGGGTGCGCTGCAATCAAAAACGGGGAGATGGCATTCACCGTCTGCCAGTCCGGTGCCGGTCAAGGGGAAGCGGCGGTAAAAGCGGCAATCCAGTTTGCTAAGGGAGAATCTGTCGATTCGCTGGAAGGTGTCAGCGAGGATGGGAAATACGTTTGGGTTCCTTTTGAAAAAGTGGACAGCTCAAATGTGTCGCAGTATAGTAATTAGCGTTTTGGAGGGAGGCTGCTCTGGCTGTAATAGCGGGCAGCCCCTTTTTTATTCCTTATATGCGTGAGGTGAAACATGGAAGATTCCATGCGGAGACTGAAGCGGTAAGCGGATATTGGGCCTGTTTTTTGATTGTTTTGGATAGTCAGGTATTGGGTAAATTCACGGTTGCTGCCTGCTGCCGGATGGATAGACGGTTTGTCACGATAGCACTTTTAAATATTTGTAAACATGTTGAAGCACATGGATAGGGATTTCTTGTGTGTAAGAGGTTTTTGTGCTTAGGAAGATGAATCAAAGACCCCGCTGCAAGCAACGGGGTATCAAACTTGCAGCGCTGCAGAGCAGCGGGGTATTTGACCCTCGCGGCAGTCGCCAAATGTCTGCAAGCAGCCACTTGGCTCGTTGCTCGCAGGAATAAAAAGCAAGGATAAGATAAAGATACGATAAGGCTTGCCGGGAAGTTTATTGATTTTGGCATATTGCAACAGAAAAGCTTCGACGATTGCCAACATATTGCGGCGGCTGATATTATTACCTCGTGGAATTTTAAACATATTGTAAATGTAAAGACGGTAAGGGGAGTGAAAATCATTACAACGCTGGAAGGGTATAAAGATGTACTTATCTACCCGCCGTCAGCATTGCTTGAGGAAGACGAAGATGATTATGAGTAAACCGGAAGTAAGCAGCAAATTTGATGTGGATGATATTAGAAAAATCCGCGAATATAATTCCCTGCGTCATATTCATATGGCACCGAAGGAAATTATTGCAGAAACGCAAGCAGGGGCAGAAAAGTTAATACAGATGCTGGAACAGCGAAAAGCTACGAAGGTTTAACAAATTCACTGACGAGTTTGATAAAAACTATGATTTGTGATGAAATATTTGAAATGCGCAGGAGGGTGGAAAACAGCAATTCTCTGGTGGTATATAATGGAATATCCCATGTACTGGTAGTGGTGCATGGGGTATCTTTATGAGATGAAATTTTTATGTATGAATGAAGGATGAAAATAATTTTGCAAGAAATAGAATATTTAGGTTGAATTTATCCTAAAATGTAGTATATACTATTACTACAGACAAAAGGAAGGGAAGTGTGTGTTATGCATATTGATTTAAAGAACTTAGTATCTATTTCAGAAGCAAACCAAAATTTTTCAAAGGTTGCGAGGATGGTGGATGAGAATGGGGCTGCTGTGATACTAAAGAATAATTCACCCCGATATGTTTTGATTGATTACAGCAAATTACAGGAAGATACGGACGCAGATAATGAAGCATTGGAGGCTGTTGCGGCTCGCATATTGCAAAAGCATAAGAAAGCGTTTGAAGAATTGGCAAAATGATTTTATTGAATAAGGAACAGATTAAATATCTCCATAGCAAGATGATACAAGAAACTGGAGGAAGTAATGGGATACGCGATGAAGGCTTGTTGGATTCTGCATTGTCAGTACCTTTTCAATCTTTCGGAGGGATGGAACTTTATCCGTCCATGATTGGAAAAGCAGCCAGATTGTGTTATGGGTTGATAAAAAACCATGCTTTTTTTGATGGGAATAAACGCATCGGCATTTATGCTATGTTGGTTTTTTTAGAATTGAACGGAATGGAAATGGAGTGCAGTGAAGAAGAATTGATTGCGTTAGGTTTGGGGATTGCATCTGGAAAAATTGAAGAAAAGGATATTGGCATTTGGATTGTGAAGCATAATAGAGGAGAATGAGTTGGCAAATATTGGGGAAAAGGGTTACAACTTGTAACCTGATTTGTTAGCATATAATTATATTGCTATATCAATAAGGATGAAAATAATGAGTGAGTTTAGAGAATTTTTAAATGAACAATTGCAGGATGATGAGTTTAGAGAACAGTGGGAAAAGAATCAGCCCGAAATGGATTTAATTCGTGCAGATTTATATACAAGTTTATTACAGAATATTGATGCAAGAGAATGAGGGGGTGCGGACAAAAAACTGGACTTCCACGGACTCCGAAAGGAGCTGGATTACTATGTATTGTCAGCCAGGCATTTGATTACGCCTGTGACAGGGAAATCATGAGCTGGAACTTTATGCGGAAGGTAAAAATCAACGAGGACAGGTGTAAAGAGCATGAAGATAAGGAACTTGGTGTATGGGAAGATGATGAAATCAACACCCTACAGTCGTGCTCCATGAATTGCTGGAACAAATGCAGAAAATATCGTAATTCTCCGGCACTCTTTATTCTTTGCGGCACTGGTTTGAGATTGGGAGAGTTACTTGCATTAAAATGGAGCAAGGTCGATTTGGAACACAGAACCATTAAGATTGGGCGGACGCAGACGGAATATACAGATTATGATACCAATTCCCAAATTTATGAGGAAAGCACCTCGAAGAACAAGACTTCCTGTAGAACCATAGTCATTAACGATTTTACTTATAAATGGCTGATGGAACAGAAACGCAGGACAGAGCAGGCAGGGATTGAAAGTGAATATGTCATCCCGGCAAACAGCGGACGGATGGTAAAGGAGAGCAGTGTTACCAGTACATTTAAGGCTTTCTGTAATTATGTGGGAGTGGAGTACAAGCCTTCTCACACATGCAGAAGGAGTTATGTAACAAACTGCTTGGATAAAGGCATGAAGCTGGCATTAGTTTCAAAAAACGTAGGGCATATGAGCAAACGCCTGCGGCTTATTGCACCAAACGCCTGCGGCTTATTGCCCAAAAAGCACAACCTTAAACACCTATTATAAGTGCAAAAATGATTACGAAAACAATCTGGCTATACAGAATGAAATCTTTAAAATATATGATTTCGATTTTGACGGTGGACAAGTGGAGACGATGTTTGCATAAGATTATCAAAGTGATTTGATGGTAACTGTTACGGAAATCAGCAGATTTTTTAATGATATAGCAGAAAATAAGAACATATGTTTAGTGATGGCATTTAGAGAGAAATTCACGCAGAAAGCGCCTAAAATACTGGCATTGTGAGCATCAAAGCAAACATTATGTAAAACCATAGAAAACCCGGAAACCCTGATAAACACTGGCTTCAAGCTTGGCAACACTTGGCAACACCCAAAATCGCCTCAAAATGAAGCTTAAAACAAAGCGGAAGCCCCTAAAACTGCGGCTTCCGCAGTCCTAAAGGCTTCCTTAGGGGAGGATAAGTATTTTTTCTTATCTTTGGCATAGAAAGAAAGCATATGATATTTAAGAAAGTACATATTGCTTTCTGTTCATCAACGGAGGGGGTTCCATTGACTAATCTTATTATTGACGCGTCCGAAAAGTTTATTCATAAAAAGTTAAAAAAAATTTACTTTTTTTCAAAAGTGGTATATACTATCGTTAGTTTAAGCGTTATTCGCCTGTTTTATTAGGGAGGAACACGTTGGAAAACGGAAAAGAAAACGATAATTGAGCAGAAGGTGGTATAACAAATGGCATTATTGAAACAATGGAAAGAAAAAGCATATTCGGAAACGGCAAATAAAGGGGACTTGCAGAGGCTTTGGGCAGACTATTTCCAAAAAGAAAAAGAAATTTATATGGAATTATTAAAAACTCCGGACGAAACGGCAGAAGGAACTGTTAAAGAGCTGGCAGAAAGGTTCCATGTGGATTTGATGACGATGACCGGATTTTTGGACGGTATCAATGATAGCTTAAAAGAAGCTAATCCCATTGAAGAGATGGAAGAGGACACGAAAGTAAACCTTGGATTTGACAAAGAGCTTCTTTATAAAAATATGGTAGCGGCTGGGGCTGACTGGCTGTACAATCTGGAAGAGTGGCATGATATTTTCGATGAAGAAAAAAGGAAAACCCTTTACAAAGAGCAGAAATTATCCACTACAATCATAAAAGGGGAGAAAATTTACCCGAATGACCCTTGCCCTTGCGGAAGCGGCAAGAAGTATAAAAAATGCTGTGGCAGGAAAGCATAAGGCGAAAGGATATGCAAAGCAGAGTTGATAAAGCGGTAGAGACTTTTGAATCGGGTTTCGGCTGTGCCCAATCCGTGTTTTCCACTTATGCGGATTTGTTCGGTATGGACAGGGAGACTGCATTAAAACTTGCAAGCCCTATGGGGGGAGGAATCGGCCGGATGCGTGAAGTATGCGGCGCGGTTTCCGCGATGGCGTTGCTGGCTGGTTTGAAGGATGGGAATATCAATCCGGAGGACGAAGAAGGAAGGGAAAGGATTTACCTTCTTGTCCGGGAAATGAGCGACAGATTTCGGGAGGAAAACGGAACGATTATCTGCCGGGAGTTGCTGGGGATATTGGACAGGGAGCAAAGCGCCAGGCCGGACAAGCGGACAGAGGAATATTATGCCAGCAGACCATGCAGTAGGCTGGTTGCCAGCGCAGCGAGGATTGTGGAAGAAATATTGTTAAAAAATATGGAATAAGCCGTAAAGTAAAAATTGGGTCTTTACAGATTGCCCAAAATGTCATAAAATAACGGCAGATATTAGAATCAATAAAAAGCAGATAATAGAATAAATGAAAACTGAGAAGAGACGAGTACGATGTGGCAAGGTTTCAGAGAGAGATACGAATGCTGGAAGTATCTTAGCCGGATGCATCCGAAGACCAGCTCCGAGCGGCCCCAATCAGGCACGGTAGCCCCGTTAACGGCTTTTATAAGAGGTTTTGCGTAAGGAAGTGATACAATAACTTGCAGGGCAATGTGCAATGCAAAGGTTTCCAATAGCAAGACAAGAAGGGTGGAACCGCGTAACGAAGCAACAATACGTCCCTTACATTGCATGAGCGATGTAAGGGGCTTTTTTTCGTCACAGCGTTGTGATGAGAAGTTGGCTGTCTGGACAATTCCTTTTTATGCAAAGCCCCATGCAAAGGAAATAAGCCGCTATGTAATACACAGGGAGCGCAGGAGTAGGGAAAATAAATCTTCTTTACTCAATTAATTAGGATGTGGGTGTCAAAAACCATATCTGGAAATATAACTTGGTAGATTACACAAAAAATTTTAAGGAGGAAAAAATGATGCAGGAAAGGTGGAAAGAATTGCAAGAACTTTTGGAGGAAATGACAACAATGAAAAAGAGGGAGTATTTCCTTATTATGGCGGTGTGTGTATTGTCAGGCCTGGTAGCAGGGATGTTCCTTTCGCCGAAAAAGATGATGATGATAGGCAGCAATAACGGCAACAATAATGTATCCAACAAGGAGAAGGAAAAGAAACGCAAAGGTGACGGCGAAGATAAGGTTTATGATTGGGAAGATTAAAGGGGCCTGCGAATAGTGGGTGGAAAGAAGAAAGATTGAAGCTTAACAATTTTCAATTCCAGGCTTGTGTCTGCGCGGTGCCCGCAAACTGGAAAGTCAAATAGGCTTTGTGCAATAAAGCCGCGCAGAAATGAGGTTAACGATGATTATCACATTGAAAGACGGAAGCAGTAAAGAATATGCGGCGCCTATGAGCGTGATTGATATTGCAGCGGATATCAGCGAAGGGCTGGCAAGAGTTGCCTGTGCCGGGGAAATTGACGGAAAAGAAGTGGATTTGCGGACCGTTGTGGATAAGGATTGCAGTTTGAATATTTTGACGGTCAGCGATAAAGCAGGGCTTCAAGTGGTTCGGCATACGGCTTCTCATGTACTGGCGGAAGCGGTAAAAAGGATTTACCCGGATGCCAAGCTGGCAATCGGGCCCAGTATTGAAACAGGGTTTTATTATGATTTTGAACATGCGCCCTTTTCCAGAGAGGATTTGGATAAACTGGAAGCGGAAATGAAAAAAATCATTAAGGAAGGGAAGAAGCTGGAAAAATTTACTTTGCCCAGAGAGGAAGCAATCCGGTTGATGGAAGAAAAAGATGAGCCCTACAAGGTGGAGCTTATCCGGGATTTGCCGGAGGATGCAGTGATTTCATTCTACCGTCAGGGAGATTTTACTGATTTATGCGCCGGCCCTCACTTGATGAGTACCAAAGGGATTAAAGCATTTAAACTGATTTCCTCTTCAGGCGCATATTGGAGGGGCAATTCGGACAATACGATGCTTCAAAGGATTTATGGAACGGCTTTCCAGAAAAAAGAGGAACTGGCGGATTATTTGGAATATTTGGAAAACATAAAACTGCGCGACCATAATAAATTGGGCCGTGAAATGGAGCTGTTTACGACAGTGGACGTGATTGGGCAGGGGCTGCCGCTGTTAATGCCAAAAGGCGCTAAGATGGTGCAGACCATGCAGCGCTGGATTGAGGATTTAGAGGACAATGAGTGGGGCTATATCAGGACAAAGACCCCGTTAATGGCAAAGAGCGACTTATATAAGATTTCCGGCCATTGGGATCACTATACGGACGGCATGTTTGTGCTGGGGGATGAAAAAGTAGACAAGGAAGTGTTTGCCCTTCGGCCAATGACCTGTCCTTTCCAGTATTATGTTTATAAAGCAACACAGCATTCTTATAGGGATTTGCCGCTGCGCTACGGGGAGACGTCCACTTTGTTCCGGAATGAAGATTCCGGCGAAATGCATGGCCTTACGAGAGTGCGCCAGTTTACGATATCCGAGGGGCATCTGGTTGTCAGACCGGATCAGATGGTAGAGGAATTTAAGGGATGTATCGCTTTGGCTAAACATTGTCTTGCGACTTTGGGGTTGGAAGACGAAGTGACATATCATTTGTCCAAATGGGATCCGGAAAATAAGGAAAAATATATCGGCGAGCCGGAAGTATGGGAAGAGACGCAAGGCCATATCCGCAATATCCTGACGGAATTGGAAATCCCGTTTACGGAAGATGTGGGTGAAGCCGCTTTTTATGGACCGAAAGTAGATATCAATGCCAAAAACGTTTATGGCAAAGAGGATACAATGATTACAATCCAGTGGGATGCACTATTGGCTGCCCAATTCGATATGTATTATATTGACCAAAACGGGGATAAAGTGCGCCCTTATATTATCCACAGGACTTCTATGGGATGCTATGAAAGGACTTTGGCGTGGCTGATTGAAAAATATGCAGGAAAATTCCCTACATGGCTTTGCCCGGAACAGGCGCGTGTCCTTCCCATTTCCGAAAAGTACGAAAACTATGCAAAAGAAGTGGAACAGGAATTAAAGAAGAACGGAATATTGGCAACGGTGGATAACCGTTCCGAAAAAATTGGCTTTAAAATCCGTGAGGCAAGGCTGGCAAAGCTGCCTTATATGTTAATCGTAGGGCAGAAAGAGGAAGAGGAGAAAAATGTTTCCGTCAGAAGCCGCTTTGCAGGCGATGAGGGGAGCAAGCCTTTGGGAGAATTTATAGATCAGATTTGCAAAGAGATTCGGACAAAAGAAATCCGTAAGGAAGAAGTGAAAGAAGAGAAAGCATAAATCCAGGATGTACAAAAAGTAATGCAGAGATGCGGAAAGTCATGAAAAATGCGGAAAGTCATAAATAAATGGAAAATAGAAGATTGGTTTGGGGCAGTTTTTCTGGCGGCGGCTCTGGGAATGCTAATCGTATCGGCAAGGCTTTGCTTTGCCGATGGGATATGGTATGATGAATTATTTACTATGGGCCTTGCGGAAAAAAGTTTCCGGGAATTGACGGCACTGACGGCGAGGGATGTGCATCCTCCCTTTTATTACTATTATGTCAAAGCAATGCTGGAGTTGTGCCGGATGATAAATCCGGGCATCAATGCAGTGATAGTTGGTAAATTATGTTCCATTATCCCGCTGATAGGGCTGTCGGCCTATAGTATGACGAAAGTTAGAAAGCGGTTTGGGCTGCTTTGTGCGGGGCTTTTCCTTTTTTGCTCGGCAGCCATGCCCAATTTATCCCAGTATACGGTGGAAATAAGGATGTACACCGTGGCAATGTTTTTGGTTACGTCCGCTTTCCTCCATGCTTATGAAGTTGTCTGTGCAATGGCGGAAGGGGAAAGCGGAAAAAAGAGGGATTGGGTATTATTTGCACTATATGGGATTCTGGCATCTTATACCCACTATTTTGCCTGTGCGGCAACTGCCATGATTTATTTGTTCCTTTTGGTTTATATGATAATTACAAAGGCGGGCAGAAGGGAAAAAGGAAGCTGGGCTTTATGTACAATTGTTTCTGTGGTTTCCTATTTGCCTTGGATGTTTGTCGTAATCCGGCAGATGGCTCAGGTAAAGGAAAACTATTGGATACTTCCGTTATCTTGGCGGA
>Ga0137307_101053_pt1 | contig 27915 bp, 20 predicted proteins | sample NAcewD2O_March_2_FD_97180 | JGI IMG/M metagenome (GOLD analysis project Ga0137307, IMG submission 97180) | Mouse cecal microbial communities from Vienna, Austria - N-Acetylglucosamine amended D2O_March | ecosystem: Host-associated > Mammals > Digestive system > Large intestine > Cecum | place... | reverse complement strand
TGAAGGTCTCTGCGAACTTCTCCAGTGCAGCAAAGCAACTGCACACCGTATCAAGAACAGTGGCGTAATCAAAGATGCCATTACTCAAACGGGTAGAAAAATCGTTATCGACGCACAACTTGCGCTCGATCTTATCCAGTCATCAAAGAAGGGAGGTCGCCGATGCAAGAAGTGAAAGAGGACATCCTCCGACTTTGGGAGGAAAAGCAGTTGAGAATCACGGATGAGATTCAGACTGCGCCGGAGGTGCTGTACGCCAACGGCAGCGTTATCGGAACACTCGGCAACTTCTCGGCTTCGACCGGCAAAGCCAAGAGCAAAAAGACATTCAATGTCGCCGCGATTGTCGGGGCATCACTCGTCAACGGCAAAGTATTGGGCTACACCGCAGAGTTCCCCGATGACAAGCGCACAATCCTCTATTTTGACACCGAGCAAAGTCCGTATCACTGTCAGAAAGTTATGGAACGTGCGTTGCGCCTGGCGAAACTCCCGACCGACACCCATCCGGAACATTTGAAGTTCGCCGCTCTGCGCCAGCTAACACCCACATTGCGCCTTGAAGTAATCGAACAGGCGATAATCAACACTCCCGGTGTCGGACTTGTAATCATCGACGGTGTGCGCGACCTTATGTACGACATCAACTGCGCCAAGGAATCGACCGACCTTATCGGCAAGCTGATGGAATGGACAGACAAGTTCCAGATTCATATCCACACCGTCCTGCATCTCAACAAGAGCGACGACAACGCCCGTGGTCATGTCGGCACCGAGCTGAACAACAAGGCAGAGACAATCCTCCAAATTAGCCGCAGCAAAACCGATGATACCGTGTCGGAGGTCTGCGCCGCCATGATCCGCGCCGCCGAGTTCGATCCATTTGCCTTCCGCGTCAATGACTATGGACTCCCTGAGATTGCAAGCGGGTATGTGTTCTCCGAGCCGGGCAAGAAAGCCAAAGACCCTTATCCATACAAGGAGTTGACCGAGGAACAGCATCGCGAGGCATTAGGCGTAATCTTCGCCAACGGTCCGATAAAAGGTTGCCGGAACTTCGAGGCTGCACTCAAAAGCGGATATGCCGCCTGTGGTCATTCCTATTCCAACAACAAGGTAAAGGGCTTGAAGACCTTTCTTGACAACAAAGGTATGATTCGTTACGAGAACCGCGAGTATATCTACAATCCTGATTTCTACTATTGAGAAACACCAAATTGGTTTGGTTTAGAAAAGGGCATATATAATAGGCGCTAAACCAAGAACCATCTCACCCAAACATTTTAGAACCCATGATCAAAGAGATTAAATCAATCCCTTTAGCCTCCTTCATGTCCCGAATCGGACATGAGCCTACGGCGAGAAAAGGAACAAGGCTCTGGTATAAGTCGCCTTTGCGACAGGAACATACGCCGTCATTCAAGGTCGAGACTGCGCTCAACTGCTGGTATGATTTCGGACTTGGCAGAGGCGGCAACATCATCGACCTTGCAGCCGAGTTGTATCAGACAACAGACCTGCGCCATATACTGCGTTGCATCGCTGACAGCTACCCGGTACCATCGGTGCCGACAATCGCTTCCTCTTTTGCTCCGCGACACTCAGCACCGAGTATGGAGCGGTTTGAGGTCGTGCCACTGGAACACCGCGCACTTGTCGCATACCTCCAAGAGCGTGGCATCCCGGCACACATCGCCACGGCGAACTGCAAGGAGGCTCAATACAGCGTCAACGGCAAGTTTTATTTTGCCGTGGCATTTGAGAACGTCAGCGGAGGCTGGGAACTGCGCAACCGATATTTCAAAGGTTGCCGTAGACGCAAGGACATCTCATATTTGCCGTGGGCGAGAGATGGCCCGTCAGCAGAGTGTGCCGTGTTCGAGGGATTTATAGATTATCTCTCGGCACTCACACTCGGCATCATCAGTGGAGCCGACACAATCATACTCAACTCGGTTGTCAATGTCAACAAGGCTGTGCCTTTTCTCAAAGGTTACACTACTATCAACTGCTACCTTGACAACGACAATGCCGGGAAAACAGCACTCGCCGAGTTGACCGCCATTTATGGCTCAACAATGATTGACCGCTCCACGCTCTACTCCGAGTTCAACGACTTGAATGATTTTCTTATCAATCGAAGTTTCACCAAAAACACACTTTCCAATGAAAACAAATAAACCCACCGCATCCAAGTCAACCGAGTTGACCGATGCAACCAAATCCAAAGTATCGACCCTTAACCCCGAAGTCACAATGAAATCAGATAACTCCACCAACCCTAATCCCGCAGTCAACAGCGATAACACTGTTAACAGCACCACACCTGCCAACGCTGACAATCTGTTTGACAACGAACAGCCAGTAACCGAGGCAACTGCCGTAACCGAGCCACCGAAGCAACAGCGCATCGGCAGGCAGCAGCGCAAATCGGATTTCGCCGAGTTCAAGGCAACGTTCCTCACTCCTGCAAAGCTGGTGAACCGCCATGCCCTGAACATCGAAGGCGACCTATGGGACCAGCTTGAGCGCGTTTCCAGAATCCTCGGTGGCCGTGGCACTACCGTCAGCAGTTACGCCAACGCAATCCTCGCCGAGCATCTGAAACAGTATGCCGAAGACATCGAAATCTGGCGCAAACTCTGAGCGCGTGATTGCAACTACATTTTGACCGCTAAATAGTCCTCGTAGTTTCGTGCACCTCGAAACTATCGTAGGGGTTCGGAATCGGAGGGAGCGAGTTTATGTTTTCGTATTACAAGTAATCCTCAAACGACTCGCTCCCCTCCGCTCCCGATGGTCACAAACCTCAAACAGAATTTCCAATGAAGAAATCCAATTTACGTCCCGCTAAAGGGCGTCCCAAGCTCCCGGCTGATGAACGAAAGTCCATCATGGTGCCGGTGAAATTCGACATAGACCAATATCAGGTAATGATGGACAAAGCTCTCACGGCAGGGCTCAACCGCTCGGAATATATCCGGCAGTCGGCACTGCACTGTAAAGTCGTGGAAAGGCTCACGCCAAGAGATGTCAAGGCAATCCGCGACCTTCAGGGAATCGCTGAAAATCTCAACCGCACGGCAAAATTTGTCGGTGCCATTCTAAAAGGTGGTGCCTCTGAGGAACAGATTGTCCGCACATACAGAGAGATAATTCAGTGCAAGGATTTTGTCCTTTCACTGATAAAAAACTATCGTAATACACCGGACAGCGTATGATGGGCAAGATAACAAAAGGCGGCAGTTTCGGCGGTTGTGTCGATTACGTCACTCGTCGAAAGAAGGATAATCCCGACGGCACGCCCTGTAATGAATGGCGTCTTATAGACTGCAAAGATGTATCTATGATGGAAGGGAGAAATGGAATTATCGCTTCTTTTGAAGATAATCTCGCCTTGAATCCGGACTTGAAAAATCCGGTCGGGCATATTTCCCTGAACTTTCATGCCAACGACAAGGATAAAGTTGATGACCGGATTATGGTAGAGATTGCCCAAAAATATATGAAGAAAATGGGCATCATGGATACTCCATACATCATTGTCCGGCATCTCGACAAAGATTATCCACACTGTCATATCGTGTTCAGCCGAATAGATAACCACGCCGAAACCATTTCCGATAAGAATGATTTCAGTCGCAACAAGGCAGCCTGTCTTGACTTGACAAAGGAATATGGACTGCACATTTCCGAGGGTAAAAAGCAGACTAATGTCAATAAATTGCGTGGCACGGAAAAGATACGATATGAGATTTTCAATGCCGTTGACGCTGTATGGAACGATAAATCAGTCCATACTTTCGAGCAATTCGAGACTCGCTTAAAGGCGGCTGGTGTCGGCATAGAATACAAATACAAGCGTGGCACCAGCGAATTGCAGGGTCTATGGTACACCAGAAAAGGCAAGCGTTTCGCTGCATCAAAGATTGACCGGCGATTCAGTCTGGGCAATATATCCAAGCATCTGGCTAACAACAAACCGCTACATTCTCAGTCTCAATGGATGTATGCAGATGGCTCCATCGTGCCTATCGCATCATACAAAGGTGTGCGGCTTACGACACAACAAATGAATGATTACGTTGCGGGGAAAGCTATCCGAGTTGACGGATGTCAGGGAGATATGCCTACTGTGTGGATAAAATTCAACCCACAGCGCATGACTCCGGGAGTCTATTCATCGAATCCGGATTTAGTCGGCCAATCCGCATCCCAGTCGCAAAACTATGGCACTCGGTTATCCCAAGTTCCATCCTCAGGAACCTCGCAGATGCAAGAAGGTTTTGCTAATGGAGGCGTTTTACCCGATGATTTCAAACTGTGGATGAGCCGCCATCCCGGACTTACCATTGAAGAGGCCCTTCATCGCTATCGTGAAGAACAAAAAGCCAAACGCCGCCGACAAGGGCCCAAACTACACTAAACCCAACGCCGCCGAGGGAAGCAGACCTCGGCGGCGTCTCTCATCTAATCTCCTTAATGGACTCAGAGATGGATGAGTATAGCTGTATCGTATATGTTTATCAGCATATTCAATTGCCATCTCAGAAATTTTCGCTAATTTTGCAATATAGTAACCTTAAACTTCTGAAGATGGCCGAAACGGTTTAATCCCAAAGGCAGCGATGCCGCCAAAACCAACCATATTTTAAAACTCCAATGCAGTCGTTACAGGTTCGGTCAACCTTTCAGAAAACTGCAAACGGAGTTTTTGTTTTTATAAATGGCACTTACTCAAAGCGAAGATGCACTGGAAAAAGGTTTGATAAAGACTCTCACGGATATGGCGTATGAATACGTTGAAATCCATGAGGAGACTAACCTTATATCAAATTTCAAACGACAGTTGGAAAAACACAATGCCAAGGAACTTGCGCAACATGGCAGAACGGAACTTACGGACAATGAGTTCAATAAGGTCATGCTCTATCTTGAAGGTGGCACCACGTTTGAGAAAGCCAAAAAACTGCGGGATTTGCTTCCTTTGGAACTTGACAACGGACAGCGCGTATGGCTTGAATTTCTTAATCGTCATAAATGGTGTCAGAATGAATTTCAAGTTTCCAACCAGATAACTTTAGAAGGCCGTCGTCAGTGCCGTTATGATGTTACCATTCTGATTAACGGTCTGCCATTGGTGCAGATTGAGTTGAAGAAACGTGGTGTTGAATTAAAACAAGCATACAATCAGGTTCAACGCTACCACAAGACATCATTCCACGGTCTGTTCAACTATATTCAGATTTTCGTGATTTCCAACGGCGTGAACACCCGCTATTTTGCCAATAACCCTAATAGTGGTTACAAGTTCACGTTTAACTGGACTGATCGGAAGAACAATCCGTTCAACCAACTAAGTCTTTTCGCGGCTGAATTCTTCGACCCATGCACACTCGGCAAAATTATCAGCAAGTACATCGTACTTCACGAAGGCGATAAATGTATGATGGTTTTGCGCCCATATCAATATTATGCCGTTGAGGAAATCCTCAACCGTGTGGTCAACAGCAATGATAACGGCTATATCTGGCACACAACCGGAGCGGGAAAGACGTTAACCTCATTCAAAGCCGCACAGCTTGTTTCTGAAATTGATGAAATAGACAAGGTGCTTTTTGTCGTTGACAGGCACGACCTCGACACTCAGACACAGGCGGAATATGAAGCCTTTGAGCCGGGAGCTGTGGATGGCACTGACAGTACTAAGGAACTTATACAGCGTCTCGGAAGTGATAAGAAGATAATAATCACCACTATTCAAAAGCTGAATTGCGCAGTCACCAAAGACTATTACAACCGTCATCTTCAAGATGTGCGCGATAAAAAGGTCGTGATGATTTTTGATGAGTGCCACCGAAGCCATTTTGGAGAAAGTCACAAAAATATTGTCCACTTCTTTAACAACCTTCAGATATTCGGCTTCACCGGCACTCCGATATTCGTCGAAAACTCAAAGAATGACCGCACAACCAAAGAAATCTTCGGTAATTGCCTGCACAAGTATCTGATTAAAGATGCTATCGCCGATGACAATGTACTGGGCTTTCTCGTTGAATATTACACCGGCAACGCAGACCTTGATCTTGAAAGCGATAGCCGTATGCGCGAAGTCGCACGGTTTATCCTCAACAACTTCAATAAGTCCACTTTTGATGGCGAGTACAACGCTCTGTTTGCCGTTCAGTCAGTGCCGATGCTTTTGCGTTACTACAAGATTTTTAAGGGATTGAATCCAGACATCAAAATCGGTGCGATATTCACTTACGCAGCAAACGGCAGTCAGGATGATGAAGCCACCGGCATGAACCGGGGTTTCGCAAATCCGAAAGTCGCCGCCGATGAGATGCAGGAAATCATAGATGACTACAACAAAACCTTCGGCACATCCCATTCGGTAGAAAACTTCGGACTCTACTATGACGACATCAACAAGAGAATGAAAAAGAAAGACCCGAAGATGAAGCCTTTGGACTTGTTGCTCGTCGTCGGGATGTTCCTTACGGGTTTCGATGCCAAGAAGCTCAACACTCTCTATGTTGATAAAAATCTTGAATATCATGGTCTGTTGCAGGCTTTCAGTCGCACGAATCGTGTACTGAACGAGAAAAAGAGATTCGGAAAGGTGATCTGCTTCCGCGACCTCAAAAGCAACGTGGATGCGTCTATAAAGCTGTTCTCCGACAATAATCCTATCGAAGATATAGTGCGTCCGCCGTTCAAGGATGTCAAGCGCGAGTACATTGAAAAAACCGAACAGTTCCTGTCTAAGTATCCGAATGTTGATGAGATAGACAATCTTGAAAGTGAGAACGACAAAGTGGCGTTTGTCCTTGCTTTCCGCGACATAATCAAGAAACACGCTGAAATGCAGATTTATGAGGAATATTCGCCTTCGGATATATCTTTCATAATGACTGAGCAGGAGTTTCAGGACTTCCGCAGCAAGTATCTTGACATAGCACAGAATTTCGGTTCAAAACCGGCAAAGGTTGCCGCCGAACCCGCTGCCGCTTATGGCGCCGAACCGGAAACGACACTTGAAGATATTGACTTTTGTCTTGAACTGCTACACAGCGACGTAATCAACGTGGCATACATCCTCGCGCTGATTCACGACCTTGACCCGGCAAGCGATGATTACTCTGAAAAACGCCGTGAGATTCTTGACACGATGATTCGTGATGCCGAGATGCGCAGCAAGGCTGAGCTTATCGACGGTTTCATCAGCGAGAATGTCGATGCCAATCAGGATGAGTTCCGGCGGTCTAAGGCTGACGGCACAATAGATCTTGAATCACGACTGGTGGATTATGTACGCAGAGCAAAAGACCGTGCCGTAGAGCAACTTGCTGCGGAGGAAGAAATCGACCAGACGGCACTTCATAAGTTCATGGAGGAATACGACTATCTCCACCGTGAGAAGGACGAGATACTTCAGGATGCCATAAAGAAAAAGAAACTCGGTCTGAAACAACGCCGCAGCGTATTCAACCGTATTCTTCAAAAACTTCGTAAAATAATAGAAATCTACAACTGGGAATAATATATGAGCGAGGAACTCCAGCAGCAGCTTCGCAGTCAGCTTTGGACTGTGGCAAACAACCTTCGCGGCAATATGTCGGCGAGCGACTTTATGTATTTCACCCTCGGATTCATATTCTACAAATACTTGTCCGAGAAGATTGAGATGTATGCCGATGACATATTGTCGGAGGACGGTGTTACATTCAAGAATGCTTGGGCAAGCGACGATGCCGAGTTGAAAGCCGACATAAAAGACGAGTGTCTAAGCAACCTCGGATACTTCCTTGAGCCGGAGTTCCTTTTCTCAAGCATTATCGAGGCGGTTGACCGCAGAGAGAACATCCTGCCTCAACTTGAACGCTCGCTGAAGAAAATAGAGGACAGCACCGTAGGTCAGGACAGCAATGAGGATTTTGGCGGTCTTTTCTCCGACATTGACCTCGCTTCGCCTAAGTTGGGAAAGTCTGCCGATGATAAGAATACACTAATTTCCAACGTGCTTGTAGCCCTCAACGGCATAGACTTCGGACTTAACGAGGCTTCCGACATCGACATTCTCGGCGATGCATACGAGTATATGATCGGTCAGTTTGCTGCCGGTGCCGGTAAAAAAGCCGGTGAGTTTTACACTCCTCAGGAGGTTAGTCAGATTCTCGCCGAGGTAGTGACCACTGGAAAGACACGTCTGCGCGATGTATATGACCCTACTTGCGGTTCCGGCTCCCTTCTTCTGCGCACAGCACGCAACGGCAATGCCGACACCATTTATGGACAAGAGAAAAACCCCACCACATTCAATCTTGCCCGTATGAATATGCTCCTTCATGGTGTCAAGTACAAGGATTTCACCATAGAAAACGGTGACACCCTCGAAGCTGATGCTTTCCCCGACAGAGAGTTTGATGCCGTGGTTGCAAATCCTCCTTTCTCGGCACAATGGAGCGCGGCGGAGAAATTCAACTCTGACGACCGTTTCAGCAAGGCAGGGGCATTGGCTCCGAAATCGAAAGCGGACTACGCTTTCATCCTGCACATGATTCATCATCTCAATGAGGGCGGTACACTCGCCTGTGTAGCTCCCCACGGCGTACTATTCCGTGGTAATGCCGAGGGTAAGATACGCCGTTATCTCATTGAGAACAAGAACTACATTGACGCTATTATCGGTTTGCCACCAAACATCTTCTACGGCACGGGAATACCAACCTGCATCATCGTAGCCAAGAAATGCCGCAAGGAGGATGACTCCATTCTCTTTATTGATGCAAGCCGGGAGTTTGAGAAGGTTAAGACGCAAAACAAACTGCGCCCCGAACACATACAGAAGATTGTAGATACCTATCGCAATCGTACTGAAATCGAAAAATACAGCCATCTGGCTTCGCTTAAGGAGATAGCCGACAACGATTATAACCTCAACATTCCCCGCTATGTAGATACATTCGAGGAAGAGGAAGAAATCGACATCAAGGCAGTAATGGCAGACATCAAAGAGCTTGAAGCGAAACGCTCTGAACTCGACGCGCAAATCGAAGTGTATCTCCGCGAACTTGGAATCGTGGAATAAGAATCCTTAATGTTGAACAGTAAAGATTGAAAATCCCGATGACTGACACTGAAAACAATAAAAACTCCAATTCGCCCGTTTTGCGCTTCCCCGGCTTCACCGAGCCGTGGAAAAAGTGTCGACTGGGTGACTATATACGCATTTTTAGCGGAGAAAGCCCCAATTGTGTTAGTTCAAAATTTGGAATAATACCATATTACAAGGTTGAACAACTAAATTGGTGTGAGAAATATTTAGGAGAAACTCCATATCTGAGCCAACGAGGAAAGAATATTTTACCAGAAGGCTGTGTCGTTTTCTCTAAAAGAGGTGCCGCAATCCTAACCAACAAGGTCAGAATGAATCTCTTCCCGATTAATATTGATACCAATTTGATGGGAATTAAAGCAGATAATTCGTTTATCTCAGATCAATATTTGTTTTATTTCATTCTCCGAGCAAGATTAAGTCGAATTGCGGATACCTCAACTATTCCTCAAATCAATAATATTCATATTAATCCCATCACTATACATGTTCCATCTTTAGAAGAGCAAGAAAAAATAACTCGGTCCTTGGGACTACTCGATGAGCGCATAGCTACCCAAAGGAGGCTGATTGAGGATTTTATATCTTTGCGTAGAGCATTACTACAAAACGCAATATCAAGAGGCTTATCCAAGAAGTCGTGGAAGTTGACCTCATTAAGTGACATTCTGACCGAGCGCGGCGAAAAAAACTCTGCGGGATACAATGTTTGCTCGGTATCGGTTTCTGAGGGAGTTGTAAATCAGATAGAATATCTTGGTCGCTCATTTGCTGCAAAAGAGACAGGACATTATAATGTTGCTCGCTATGGGGATATTATATATACCAAAAGCCCGACCGGGAGTTTCCCTTATGGAATAGTCAAACGCAACACTCAGAAATTACCGGCAGCTATTTCCCCATTATATGGGGTATTTGTTCCTAAATATGATTGGATTGGTATATTGCTGGGTTACTACTTTGAGAGCGAGGTAAATACTTTTAACTATCTTCATCCTATAATTCAGAAAGGTGCGAAAAACACAATCAACATCACAAACAGTGGATTCTTAGCAAACAGCGTCCCTCTGCCAACCGATGAAAGCGAGGCATTAACCCTCGCTAAATGCTTGGATACAATTAGCGACAAGATTATTCTTGAAAAGTCCATATTGACCCATTACACAGAGCAACGAGAATATTTGTTATCCAAGATGTTCGTGTGACATAGATTGAGGATATATTTCAATCAATGTCCTCAATTGTTGAAGAAGTATACTGCTCACCAAGAGAAAATGTCCCTCGTCAGAGAATCAATAAGAAATATGTTGATAACTGGTCAGTATGTCAACTTGGTGATATTTGCACACGCATAACAAGGAGAAATACCACTATTGAATCAAACCGTATTCTTACAATCGCAGCTCAATATGGACTGATTGATCAATGTTCATTCTTCAACAAAGTAGTTGCAAGTGAGAATCTAAGCAATTATTATATTCTTAAAAAGGGCGATTTCGCATACAATAAAAGTTATTCAGGTGATTATATTTGGGGCGCAGTAAAAAGGTTGGACAAATATGAATCAGGTGTATTGTCTCCCCTCTATATCTGCTTCCAGCCAAAAGAAAAACTCATTGACTCAGATTATCTTTTGTTTTACTTTGAGTCAAAGAAATGGCACAAAGATATTGCAGAAATTGTTGTTGAAGGAGCAAGAAATCACGGACTGCTGAATGTCTCGATAAAAGATTTCTTTAATATGCTAATACCTTTGCCATCGCTTGATGAGCAAAGAGATATAGCAGCCACTATTAGAGCCGTTTTGATAAAGATAGAATGCGAGAGAACAATATTACAAAGATATGAAAGTCAGAAAGGCTACCTTCTATCAAAGATGCTCATATAAACATCTTCGATAGCAGATAGATTCTCTGTTGAATATATCTGTTATGCAATTCTATTTCTGTCGATATTTTGTCGGTTAACAACTGGAGAGTATTGAAGATCTTTATTTGATATTCTTTTGCGGGAAGTGAGAATTTTATATTCATCAACGATGGCTTATGTAAATTGAAGCGAGTGCTGCCTTGTGCATAGGGGATTATCTTCCTACGGAAATAAGTCGTTGAAGTAAAGTATCCCATATAAGGGGGATACACCATTTCAGACTCTTGAATATGTATGCCAAAACAAAAACTATTCAAGTATAGTTCTTTAGCATTCCCCATATATACAGCGGAATAGCCAATTTCTTCGGGCGTTTCCGACGACAGGGTAAACAGTAAATCGCCCGTGCGTACCTTATTCTGATTCTCTCCGTCTCTAATCTCCACATTATCAAAATTGTAATCGGTTATCACTTGATTCTGATATACGTTCAGATATGAGATAAAAGGCTTTCCATAGCCAAAATCTTCAGCGGATTTCCCGGTCAAACCTCCATAATCAATGCCAATTTCATTGAATGACGTTTTGCAATCCGTGGTCAATGTTTCATATAGCGTTTCATTTATTGAGGACTTTAGTTTTTCCAAATCCTCAATCAGCCTCCTTTGAGTTGCAATGCGCTCGTCAAGGAGTTGTAAAAAATATGCGATTTTTGATTGTTCATCAATTGAAGGAATAGAGACCACGAGCGATTTCAAGGATTCTTTATAGAGATGGACAACGGAAACACCTTGGGCTAATTTGGCGATCTCCCGCTTGCGTACCCCATTTAGTTGATAGCACAAAAAAGAACCACTATCATTATTCAATCGAATAATATTTAAGTCTCCCCCTAAGAAAACATCATTTTTGAGGACACATCGTGCAGTGGCAATATCTTCGGCAGTTTCGCCTGAGGATGGGATTATGACATCATTTGCCACACTTTTAATCAGGCTGTCTTCTGGTAAATTCGTCCTACTGATAACGTTTGTGATATTTGTGGCAGTATACGTGGTATATAGTTCTCCATATAGAATGCATGGTTTCCCGTTCTCATTCCTTTGGTCTTTAGATATACCTGCACCTTTACTGAATGTCGCGATTTTCCCTAATCGAATTCTTCTCCACGGTTCGGTGAATCCGGGGAAGCGCAGGGAGGGTGCGGATGTGGAAACGGGCGATTGATGCGATATTTTCTTTAATTATCCTAATCAATTCATTTCAACGAATATGGAAAAAGAAAAAATCACAATCAAAGATCTCGCTGTCCTTTGGAAAAAGGACAAGCGACAGTATGTGAAGCAATCCACATACTCAGCCTACGCCCTAATCGTAGAGAATCAAATAATCCCGACATTCGGGAATCTTTACGCCTTGACCGAAGCGGATGTGCAGTCGTTTGTAATCGACCGACTTAACTCCGGTCTGAGTCAGAAGTACGTCAAGGACATACTCATAGTCCTGAAAATGATAGTTCGCTTCGGCGAAAAGCACGGCTATCTCCAACACTGCGAGTGGGACATCAAATATCCGACCGCTCCCGAAAAGCAAGGCTTAGAAGTCCTGACAGCCGCAAACCACCGCAAAATTCTGGACTACATCAGCCAGAACTTCACATTCCGCAATCTCGGCATATACGTCTGCCTTACGACCGGGCTACGCATCGGGGAGGTATGCGGCTTGAAATGGTGCGATCTCGACATTGAACGCTCAATGCTGACTGTGCAACGCACGGTGGAGAGAATCTATGTTCTCGAAGATGACGGCACCAAACACACTCAAATCGTCGTCAATACTCCCAAGACCGCAAACTCCGCCCGCGAAATACCGCTCAACAAGCCCCTGATGACAATGATACGACCCTTTAAGAAGGTCGTCAACAACGAATACTACGTCATAAGCAACGAGCCGCAGCCCATTGAGCCGCGTACCTACCGCAACTACTACATGAAGCTGATGAAACAGCTCGGCATACCCCCGCTGAAATTTCACGGACTACGCCATAGTTTCGCCACACGCTGCATCGAAAGCAACTGCGATTACAAAACGGTCAGCGTCATACTCGGCCATGCCGACATCGCCACAACTCTCAACCTTTACGTCCATCCGGGCGCTGAGCAAAAGAAAAAGTGCATCGACAAAATGCTCCGCTCCCTCTGACGCGGAGAAACATCCCCGCTACAATAGTTTGGTTTGGTTCGGGCTTTATATATGCCCAACCAAACCTAAACTTATATGGAAATACTCAGCAAAAAGAAGGTTGGGCGTGAGTGTTGTTGTCCTCATAGGTTACATGGGCATTGAGCGGAAACGATTTTCCAATTGTTCGAGCCGGTCAATTAGTGCATCAAACGACAGCTTCTCCCCGTAAATCATGGAGGTTTTCATTGTTTCGTAGTCAAGGCGCATTTTGTCGCGCAATTCGCCAGTCGGACAGAATGCGATGGTTGACGGATGGTTAAGCTCGTAGTTTACACCGCCGACATGATAGAATCGTTGGCGATGGGCGATGATTTCCTGATATAATTCCATGTCGGAGAGTGCGGCTTCTGCAAAAGCAGTGTCCATCAGTCGCTCCAAATCATAAAGATGGCGGCTCATGCGGTCGGAGCGAGGTGAACGACGCTGGTATTCCTCATTGAGCAGAAAGGCTTTTTCAAGGAATGTGCGTGTCGGTGTTATGGTCGGTATTTCGGCAAATGTCTCACCGTCAATCTCCGGGAAAGCATTGCCAACGAGTGATGATATGCGCTTGACTTCAAACGGTTCTTTCATCGAAAGACAACTTATCTCAATCTTGACTACGGGACGCACATACGCATCAGAGTCAACTTTGACCGGATAGTGAATCTCTATGATTACCGGATCGCTGTCGTGGTCGATTGGCGAACCGTCCTTCTTTGTGGTTATCGGTACTACCTTGCATTCGCCTAAACCGGATTCTATAAGTTTCGATTCCAATTCCTTTGCGAACTCGCCAAGTATATAATCACGATTGACAATGCGGAGATTCTTCACCTGATTGTTAGTTGCAGCTTTAGCGCAATCCTTACCAAGTTCATTGAGATAGAAATCACGATAGAGGGCTATGTCGATGTCTTCCGAAAAGCGGTCAATCAGGTTCCAGCCTTTGCTGAGACTTGTTCCACCTTTGAAGAACATATACTTTGCCGGGGAAAGGGAAAACAGAACCTTCAAAATGGCAGTAACCCACCAGTCCTTTTCAACCGCACCCACGCTGATGTTCTTTTCATTTGCTATAATATATGCCGACTGTTGACGGTCAGCATCCGAGGCATCAATCCATCTGCTCATTTCGTTTGATTTTATCCTTTGTTTCGATAATAATTTTTCTAATCCAGCGCGGAGCACGAGCTATATCTTCTTGCCATGTCTCTTCCTCCGGGCTTTCTTTCAACACGCCATAAACTACGTCAAGAGTATTATCATCAACATTATATTGCTTGATAGACTTTAGCGCAAGCACTAATATCGGCATAATCTTGCCCTTATATGCAAATGTCGATGGCACACTATGTTTAAGAGTCAGAGTACGTTTGCCAATCTTTATTTTACGTGGTGTTCCTGATGTAAGATACACGGAGTTCATTGGAACTTGTGTTGAAAAACCGAGATAATTCTCAGCAGTCGCTCCGGTTGGCAACAGTTGCGCATCATCACGTTTTGCTATGGTCTGTGCTATTTCTCCTATCGTCGGAATAACGGGCCCAAATCGTGATTCTTTTGGCTTAACGTATATCCCTGTGGCAACTCTGACAAGCTTCCCTTCATTGCATAGTTCTGACAATATGTTGGAGGCGTAGTGAGTATCAATAGGCAAAAAGCTATCCGGCAAGAAGATGGTGCCCTTCTTGCTGCGATTGACCTTTGAGATAATTGTTTGTTTCATATCGCGATGAGTAAAAAAGGAAAATAAACGCTTAATTGTCCTTTCTCAGCAGTGCAAAGTTAGTGTTTTATTTCCAATTACACAAAACATTACATCCAATTAAATAGGATTTTACATCAGCCGCAAATCATAGGTGTGGTATGATATGTCAGTTTGGTTTAGTCCGGGTAATATATACCCGACTTAAACCAAACCAACATATAGATAGGGCTGGTGAAAAGAAAAATTATTCTTTTGCATAGTTCTACTTTAGACGTGAGGCACGAGTAAGACGGTCTTCCTTGATGTAGCGGCTGAGTGATGCTTCGGTGGTGTGGCCCGTGGCTGCACAGATTACATCTCGGTCATTACCTCGTAGTCGCATATTAGTGGCGAATGAGCGGCGCCCGGTGTGGCAGCTCACCATCTGCCATCGCTGGTATATGTCGGTTTTGCGTCCGGCTCTGCCATTGCCTACGTCGGCGGTATATGCCTTGGTAACATATCCGGCTAATGTACTTTCCGGATTTGCCTCATATACAGCTTTCATTATTTCTTTCAGCGCATCGTTGAACTTCTGGTTGCTGATTACACGTGGCATCGCCTTTCCGTCATCGTATAAGTCGAGGATTGCTTGAGTTTCGGGCAAAATCTTTACCACCGATACCTTATCGGTCTTTTTTGCTTTATATTGGATATATCGTTCTCCATCCTCTGTTACATGAATGGAGTTGTAATTGAGTTGTTCGAGGTCGGAGTGTCTGGCTCCTGTCCAGCACATCAATATGAACTGATTGCGCACGGTTCTGAGGTGTTCGGTTGGCAACTCTTGTTTTGCTATCAGATCAATCTCACTTTCGAGCAGAGCGATACTTTCCGACTCCTCTTTCAGCTTTTCACATCTAAGGAAATCTTCTGCCATACATTGTATGCGCATCGGTTGGTCGCGGATAACGGTCTTGATTACCTTGATATGGTCGCCGATAGTATTTAGCTTTAATCCCTCTCCATAGGCAAAGGATAGATAATCGGAATAAAACGACTTATTGAGTTCGTCAAACCGAATATCGGTGATATGCTTCTTCTTCATAAAGTCGCGGATATAGCGGCGAAGATGCTTGTAGTGCTGTATCGTTTTCAGTCCAATTGGTTTGCCGTGCCATGTTCGAGCCGGGGCAGCATCAATAAAGACATCAAGAGCCACAATGAAGGATTCTTCACGCTGTCGGAGCATCGCTTCAAGTTCTTCTTTTTTGCGCCGCTGTTCAGCCTCACGTTGAGCTTTCTTACGCTCTTGTGCTTCTTCCTGTGCTTTCCGTTGTGCCTCCTGAAACTCGCGTTGCTCTTTATGGGCGAATTCATCTATCGCCTTATCAAGTTTCGTTCTTGAACCTTTAGGGTCGTTGATTATAGTATCAATCAGAGCCGACATTTCATCAAGCTTGTCGCAGAGTTCCTTCCCTGGACCGGCACGAAATGTATTCCACCGTCCGGGAGTGGAAATGGCGTCATTCCAAGTCTTGATGTCAACTTCAATTCGAGAGTGGAGCATAAGATTGGAGTTGAAGCCAACGCGACGGGTATAAAGAGGCGCAACGCCGGTTTTCTTGGTGGTTCGCAGTACGAATTTAGTATATGCTGATTTAGCCATATTCGATAAGTGTTTATCTAATAACGGCAAAGGTATATGATATAGTTCAAAAGTTGATACAAAGTTGATACAAATCAAAGCGACATTATGATGCTTTTTGCGACTTTATGAAATTGTTAAAATGTATAACCATTTAATATTGGCATATTTACAAAATCGAAGTTTCACGAAATATCACAAAAGTTGCCCTTCCAAGGCACCACCAAGCGTTCTATCACCCTCAGCGGCGTGGGCGCGTTTGAAACCGAGAACCAGGGCGTGTTCAACGATATCCATATGAACGCATGGACCGAGGACCGCTGGAACGCTGGCGAAAAAATCGACTACCCGGCTTTGTCGCTCAGCAAGTCCACCAGCCACAACGACAACGATTACTTCATTCAGGACGGCTCCTACCTGCGCCTGAAAAATGCAGAAATCGCTTACACCCTGCCCCACAAAATCTCTAAAAAGGCCTTTGCTGAAAAAATTCGCTTCGCCCTCAACGGCCAGAATTTATTCACCATCGACCACCTGCGCAGCAAGCACATCGATGCTGAGATTGGCAAACTTTCGGCTTTCCCGACTTACCGCGTAATCAATCTCGGTGTCAAAGTTACCTTCTAAATCCTGCTATCAATGAAACTAATCGCTAAAATATTTATACTCGGTTCGCTGGCTGCCTCCGCGGCTGCCTGCGCCGACCTCGACATGGACAGCGACGGCCGACTCCAGATGAAGGACATCTTCTCGCGTCAGGACCGCACCGCCAAAATGTTCGCCAATTTGTCAGAATCCCTGCCGAAGACCACTCTCACCTACGGCAAGACCACGACCCCGCTGCTGGCAGGCTTCTCCGACGAGGCCGAAGACTCCAACGACGGTATCACGCACGTGGTTTCCGACTGGTACCACGGACGTGTTTCTGCTACCTCGAACCCGCTCACATCGAAGTGTATCGACCCGTGGACTCTTTATTTCGGAGCAATCTACAAGTGCAACAACTTCATCAAGAACATTCAGGATCCGACGATAGCCACCTATCCTTTCGACACCAACCAGAAAGAAGGCTGGATAGCACAGGCCAAGGTACTGCGCGCATACTATTACTGGCAGCTGGTGAAGCGCTACGGCGGCGTGCCTCTCGCTACCGAGCCTTATCCGATGGGATATGACTTTGCCAACTCGTACCGCGCGTCGTTTGAAGAATGTGCCGATTTCATTATCGGCCAGTGCGACGAAGCCCTCGCATGCCCCGAAACAGAGAATCTGTCGGTAGGTTTCAAGTGGGTTGACAACTCCCGCACGGACATGACCCGCTTCATTGCCCATGCCATCAAATCGGAAGTAGCGCTTTACGCAGCAAGCCCGCTCAACAATCCCGACAACAGCGGCAAATACACTTGGGACAAAGCTGCCGAGATAACCAAGGCCGCTCTCGACGCCTGCATCAGCCACGGTGCTGAACTCTTCAAGACTGTGCCCGAAGCAAGCTCTGCCATAAATGCTTACGACAACTACTTCATCACCCGCAGCGACCCCTCGCGTATCAACGACAAAGAAACCTTCCTTGAATCAGGCACACGCCTGAAGATATGGGAATACGCAGGCACACCGATGAACACGGCTATGAAAGAAGCCGGCCCGTGCCCGTCGCAGGAACTTGTCGACTGCTACGACATGGCCGACGGCTCCGAGCCTATCCTCGGCTACCTCGACGCCGACCACCTGCAGCCCAACATCAACGCGGCCTCAGGCTATGACGACGAGAATCCGTATGCGAACCGCGACCCGCGTTTCTATGCCTCGATTTACTACAACGGCTGCCAGCGCAACCTGAACGACCCCGCATCGCTTCTCTACACCCACGTAGGCGGTAACTGCGGAATATCCGACAAGGCCACCGACGTGCGTTTCACCCGCACAGGCTACTACATGCGCAAGTTCAACAACTACAAGTCGAACAGCGCTAACGCCACCGACGGCTTCATGCCTCTCTTCCGCCTTGCCGAGCTTTACCTCAACTTTGCCGAGGCTGCTTACCAGAGCGCAGGCCCCGACCAGCAGGTGGGCGGCATGTCGGCTCGCGAGGCTGTCAACATCGTGCGTGAACGCGTAGGCATGCCCGGCCTCCCCGCCGGCCTGTCGAAAGCCGACTTCGAGCGCCGCTACCGCAAGGAACGCCGCGTGGAGCTTGCCTTTGAAGACCACCGCTACTACGACGTGCGCCGCTGGAAAATCCTCGAACAGACAGACCGCTTCGTTACAGGTATGAAAATTACCAAAAACAACGACGGCACATTCAAGTACCAGCGCATACGCCTTGCCGACCGCAAGTGCTCTGACGCCAAATTCTATCTGTATCCTGTCAACCAGACCGACGTGTCGAAGATGCTCCAGATTTCCGGACAGAACTGGCAGAATCCGGGTTGGGAATAATTCATAAAGAAAAAGAACAATGAAAATGAAAAAGAATATTTTCATAGCTCTATCGGCCGCTATGCTCTTCTGCGGCTGCGGCGAGGACTACGCCGATACCGACATCGTAGCGGACGCCCCGATGGCTCCCGTGCAGAACGTCGAAGCAACGTCGTTTGTAAGTTCCGTGATTCTCACATGGGACCTTCCCGAAAACGACCAGTACTACTACACGATGGTGTCGTATGTCGATGCCGCCGGCCAGACCGTGAACCGCAAGGTAAGCAAATACAGCGTCGATGCCGAAACACCGGGACGCGCCCGCGCCCTGATCGGCGGTTTCACCGATACCAACGAGTATGAATTTACCCTCACCGCGTACAGTTACGCAGGAAACGCCTCGACACCTGTAACCGTCAAGGGAACACCCGAAGACCGTTCGCGCGCCAAGGACTACCTTGTGGAAACAGTAACATTCGACCCACAGGTGGAGGCCGTGAATATAAACTGGACCAACGAACTGAACGCCGACGTCAACCTCGTGCTCATATCGCTCGACTACTTCAACATCAAGGGCAAAGTAGAAGAAGTAGTACGCGAGGTCGAGGCCACCACTCCTCACGTGGAGGTAATCGACAACCTGCCTATCGAAACCGACATCGAAGTAAAATACTACATGGTCGATAACGAAACAGGCGAGAAGTCCGAAACCAAGACGGCGACTTTCCAGGTACTGCCCACAATCTACGACATCTACGACGCGGCAGTTACCTACATACCGGAATCGTACTACGGCATCAACATGATGACTATTGACTGGAACGAAACCAAGAATGAATTCCACATTCTCACTTCCGGCAACGACCCCTATGTATACACCAAGATGCCCGCCACTCCCGCCGGCACGACGCTGATATTCCGCTACCGCTCGAAGAAGAATATCACCAACTTCGAGATATTCCTCAACGGCCGCGCGCCCGGAGGCCCCAACGAAGTGATATATCAGGCACCGGACGGCTACAAAGGTCTGCGCCTCACCAACGGATACTGGAAAACGGTTGTATGGGATCTCAGCGACGCCCAGAAAAACAAATTTGACTTTATCAACAACACTGCCACCAACCAGAACCGAATCCGAATTGACTTCGGCAGCCAGAACACCCGCGAGCTCTGGTTCCGCAATATGCACTGGGAATAATCAGGTTTGCAAATGAACTCATTCTGTTCTATAAGGTAATATGAGCTCATTAGGTTCCCGGCACAGTTCCTATCAATGGTTTGTGCCGGGAACTTTTCAAAAAAAACACTATTATGAATAAATCAATCATATCAGCGACACTGCTACTTGCCGCGCTTTCGGCCGCAGCCGCAGACAATAACAAAAACAAGATAGACCTTGACGGCTATGTAGGCTCACGCATCGACGACTGCATACACACCCGCATACTCGGACAGGACGTGGACCACATCACCGAACCTTTCACCCACAAGAACGACACCGCTTCGTGGCAGACAGAGTTCTGGGGCAAATGGGTGCAGGGCGCCATCGCCTCGTACCGCTACAACCACGACAAAGCGCTGTACGACAAAATAAGCCACAGCATCGACCAAATCATAGCATCTCAGCAGCCCGACGGCTACATAGGCAACTATGCCCCTGAATACCATCTTGCCCAATGGGACGTATGGGGTCGTAAATATACCGCTCTCGGACTTCTGGCGTGGCACAAACTTACCGGCGACAAGAAAGCACTCGATGCCACAGCCCGGCTGATTGACCACCTTATGACTGAAGTAGGTCCCGGCCATACCGACATTGTGACAGTGGGAAATTACCACGGCATGGCGGCAAGCTCGGTGCTCGAACCCGTAATATACCTCTACAACGCCACAGGCAATAAGAAATACCTGGATTTCGCAAACTACATAGTAAGCCAATGGGAAACCCCTGAGGGGCCCCAGCTCGTGTCGAAAGCACTGAAGGGCATCGACGTGGCATCGCGCTTCCCGCACCCCTCCGACTGGTTCTCGCCCGAGAACGGCCAGAAAGCCTATGAAATGATGTCGTGCTATGTAGGCCTGCTTGAGCTGTACAAAATCACCGGCAATCCCACCTATCTCGACGCGGTTGAAAAAACCGTTGCAAACATAGTCGACAAGGAAATAAACGTAGCCGGCTCGGGCAGCTCGTTTGAAAGCTGGTACCACGGCAAGGACTTTCAGGCTCTTCCCACCTACCACACGATGGAAACATGCGTGACATTCACCTGGATGCAGCTCTGCGACAAGCTTCTGGAGGTGACGGGCAAGCCTTTCTACGCCGACCAGATTGAAAAAACTCTCTACAACGCCCTTATGGCATCGCTCAAAGACGATGCTTCGCAGATTGCCAAGTACAGCCCTATCGAAGGACACCGCTTTGAAGGCGAGGAGCAATGCGGGCTGCACATCAACTGCTGCAATGCCAACGGCCCGCGCGGTTTCGCCCTTATTCCTTCCTTTGCAGTAAAAAGCACGGACAAAGGCATCAATTTTAATTATTACGGCGATATGACCGCCACTGCCGATGTGAACGGCAACACTGTTTCGATAAGCCAGAAGTCGGACTATCCTGCCACAAACACTTCAACGATTGATATAAATCCTGAGAAAAAGAAAAATTTTTCAGTAAATTTGCGCATTCCCGTATGGAGCGCCAACACTGTGGTAAAAGTCAACGGCAAGGCTGTCGACAATGTTAGTCCGGGTTCTTATCTCGCACTCACTCGCGAATGGGCCAAGGGCGACAAAATCGAAGTGGCTTTCGACATGCCGGTAATTGTCACCGAGCACGACAATCTTCAGACTGTGACACGCGGCCCGATAGTATTCGCCCGCGACAGCCGCTTCGATGACGGCTTTGTGGACGAGTCGGCAGTGATAATGGAAGAAAACGGCACAATCAGCGACGCCCGTATTTCCGATGCCGGTTCATTTGCATGGATTACCATCGACGTGCCGGTGACCGTGGGTGCGAACCTCGAAGGAACCGATGCGGAGCGCTTTGTGAAATTCTGCGATTTCGCATCTGCGGGGAATACGTGGTCGCCCGATGTGCGCTACCGCGTATGGATTCCCAAAACGCTGAACATTAAACTCAAACGCAATTATTGATGCTCAAACGAATTTTTATAATTGTTTCAGTGCTGGCAGCCGCTTTTTCAGCAGCGGCTGCCGACACTCTTACTGTTGCGACCTACAACATATGGGAAGGCCTCGAGGATAACCCCGACCGAAAAGCCCGGTTCGAGTCGTGGGTCGACTCGGTGAAGCCCGATGTTCTGATGCTCAACGAGCTTGTAGGCTTTACTCCGGCAAAGCTTCAGAAGCTTGCAGAAGAATCAGGCTTTCCGCACAGCTCTCTGCTGAAGGAAGAGTGGTACCCTGTAGGAGTAATCTCAAAGCACCCTATCGAAGAAATCAACCGCATCGTCACGCCTATGTCGATAGTGCTCGGGCAGAAGAAAGGCCTCTGGCACGGGCTGCTGCACGTGCGCACTGCCGGTATCGACCTGATGGTGACACACCTAAGCCCGTTCGACTATAAATTCCGCAAGCAAGAAGCTCAGATTCTCACTCACTATGCCGACAGCCTCGGCCTTAAAGACTATCTGATTGCCGGCGACCTGAACTCGATTTCGCCATATGATGCCGACCACACCGCCAAGAAAAAAAAGTGGATACGCGGCATCAAAAAAGGCGATGCCAAACGCCCCGACTGGAACAACCTCAACGAACTCGGCACATTTGACACCTCCGTTATCTCGGCTTTTCTTTCTTCAGGACTCGAAGATCCGCTTTGGCGCTTTGCACGCAATCCGAAGGACAGAATGACTCACCCCACAGCGTTCAGCCGCAAGCTGCCGCCGGACAGCCCGCGCCTCGACTCCACGAGCGTGCGAATTGACTATATACTGCTGTCGAAACCGCTCATGCAGCGGTGTATCGACGCGCGAGTCGACAGGGTGGAGGGTGTTTCCGACCATTATCCCGTGGTGGTGAAACTCATTCGCCACGACTACCGCGACAAGGAGCTATCGGCAGAAGAACGTACCGCCGACCTGCTCTCGCGTATGAACGTTTACGAAAAGGTTGCCCAGATACGCCACCTGCATTCCGGCGATATTTTCCCCGGAAACCAATTCAGCGCCGACAATATGAAGGCGATAGCGGGCGATGTGGCCTATGGCTTTGTAGAGGGCTTTCCGCTCACAGGCGAGCAGTGCCGCCAGAATATGCGCAAGGTTCAGGAACATATGGTGTACGGCACGCGCCTCGGAATACCTGCCTTTATCGTGGCAGAGTCGCTTCACGGCTCAGTCCACGAAGGGTCTACCATCTTTCCGCAGAACATAGCTCTTGCCTCTACCTTCAATCCCGATCTGGCATACCGCCGCGCGGCCGCTACCACCGGCGATCTTCACTATCAGGGAATCAACCAGGTGCTTGCGCCCTGCATCGACGTCGTGCGCGACCTGCGCTGGGGACGCGTTGAGGAAACCTACGGCGAAGACCCCTTCCTTAACGCGGCTTTTGCCTGCGGCGAGGTAAAGGGCTATCTTGACAACGGAATCTCGCCGATGCTGAAACACTTCGGCCCGCACGGCAATCCGTCGGGAGGGCTTAATCTCGCCGGAGTGGACTGCGGCACAGGCGAACTGCTCGACATATATATGTATCCGTTTGAAAAGGTGATTCGCACACTGCCGGTAATGGCCGTTATGTCGACCTACAACACGTGGCAGCGCCAGCCAAACTCGGCTTCGCACTACATTCTCACAGAGCTGCTCCGCGACAAATGGAAATTTAAAGGATATGTGTATTCCGACTGGGGCGCCATCGAAATGCTCCGCACATTCCACAATACAGCCGACACCAAGGCCGAGGCCGCGAGGCAGGCAATTATGGCAGGACTCGATGTGGAAGCGTCGAGCGACTGCTTTCCCGAAATACCCGGCCTGATTGCCGACTCGATACTCGACCCTGCTGTGCTTGACCACGCCGTAAGCCGTGTGCTGCTGGCAAAGTTCAAAGCAGGATTGTTCGACGATCCTTTCGGCGAACGCTTCCGCGACAAGGAATCGATGCACTCGTCCCGGAGTATAGCGCTTGCGCGGGAAATTGCCGACGAATCAACAGTACTCCTCAAAAACGAAGGAGGCCTGCTGCCACTTGACATCGACAAGCTGCGCTCCATAGCCGTGCTCGGCCCTAATGCCGACCAAGTTCAGTTCGGCGACTATTCCTGGAGCCGCAACAATCAGAACGGTATCACACCCTTGGCCGGAATCACCCGGCTGTGCGGCGACCGTGTGAAAATCAACTACGAACGAGGCTGCGACATAATGTCGAAAGATACCTCTGGAATAGCGAAGGCTGTGGAGGCAGCGCGCAACAGCGATATTGCCATCATATTCTGCGGCAGCGCAAGCGCGTCGCTCGCCCGCGACTACTCCGGCTCGAACTGCGGGGAAGGATTCGACACCCCCGATCTTGACCTTACCGGGGCGCAATCGCAGCTTATACGCGAGGTTGCCGCCACAGGCAAGCCGGTGGTACTGGTTCTTGTCACAGGCAAGGCCTATTCCATCAACTGGGAGAAAGAGAATATACCGGCCATACTACTGCAATGGTACGCAGGCGAACGCGCAGGCGAATCAATTGCCGACATAATTTTCGGCAACACCAACCCATCGGGGCACCTTCCTGTATCGTTCGCCCAAAGTGCCGGACACCTTCCGGCTGTCTACAACCATCTGCCCGGCGACCGAGGATACTACAAAGCGCCCGGAACATATCAGGCACCCGGTCGCGACTATGTGTTCTCCTCCCCTGCCCCGCTCTTTGCGTTCGGCCACGGGTTGAGCTATACCGAGTTTGACTATTCCGGCCTTACGGTAGAGCAGAAAGCTGATTCGATCATCGTCCGCATCAACGTGAGCAATATCGGGAAACGCACGGGCAAAGCCGTTCCGCAGCTGTACGTGCGCGATGTGGCAAGCTCTGTAGCCACACCCGTTAAGCAGCTCAAGGCTTTCAAAAAAATCGAGCTTAAGCCGGGCGAAACAAAGTCGGTGGACCTTTCCTTCCATAAAAACGAACTGCGTTTTACCGACAATTCCGGCAAGCGCCACCTCGAACCCGGCGATTTTGAAATAATGGTAGGCGCGGCCTCCGACAATATAGCGGCAAAAAGCACCATCACCATAGGCACCAAAACAGCCAAGGGAAAAGACTCCGCCACTTCCGCACCGGCATACAAGAGCCAAGGCAAAAAGATAACTATTTCGGGAACTGTTCGCGACGTTCAGGCCACACCGCTCGCCAATGTGAAGGTATTCTCAAAGAAGCAGAAGAAAAACGTTGCCACGACAGGCTCCGACGGCTCGTATAAAGTCAAGACAGCCGACGACGATACGCTTACATTCTCGCTCGATGGCTACCCCGACAATGTAACCGAGGTACGCGGCCGCACATCTATCAACCCCGCAATGTCGAAATAATATGGAAATAATCAAGAAACCGTGGTTCAACAGCCTCGAGCCGGCTGAAATACTTGATGCTTTCGGCGACATTCAGCCCCGGCCGATAGCTTGCTGCAACTGGGCGTCGGACTACCCCTACGCACCGACAGCAAGCTTCAGAATGTTCCATAACGGCGAGTATTTGTTCGTTCGTTACGACGTGGCTGAAGATTGCACCGCAGCTCGTGTGGCCGAGGACAATGGCGAAGTTTGGACCGACTCCTGCGTGGAATTTTTCATATCGACCGACGACAAGGGGTACTACAATTTTGAAACCAACTGTATCGGAAAGCTCCTATTGGGATTCCGCTGCAAGGACAAAGAACCCGCAATGGCGCCAAAGTCAGTCCTTGATTCCGTGAAACGCTTCTCATCGCTTCCCTGCAGTGTATTCGACGAACGCCACGATGCCCAACCGTGGTGGCTTATAATCGCAATACCGGCTTCGGCCCTATTCATGCACAAATTCCACAGCTGGGACGGTATAAAGGCGAAAGCCAATGTATATAAATGTGGCGACAATCTTTCCAAGCCCCATTTCCTGTCTTGGAACCCGATACATCACCCCACGCCAAACTTCCACCTGCCGGAATTTTTCGGAACTCTTGAACTTGAATAAGCTACAAAAAACAGGGGCTGTACCATACAGCTCCTGTTTTTTTACTAAATACCTGATACATCAGCACATAAGCAAGCTCCGCACCCCTTGTCAACCAAGAATTATGTAAAATAGTGCATTCTGCATATGCCATTTTGTGTAAAATAGTGCGTTTTGGAAAAACAAAGAACCCGGCATTGCACCGAGTTCTTTGAAAAGGTGTTTACAGCAGGTGATGCTTACTCTACGCTGGAGTAATCAAGCGGAGTTTCAAAATAGCGGGAGAGGGAGGGCAGGTTCTCCTGCATAGAGGGTACTGCAAAGCCGACTCCATCGAAATATTCGTCGGACGCCTTCTGGCGGGCTACTTTGGCAGAATCCTTAGCTACGGTAGTTTCAAAGATCTTTTTGCCGCTTACATCGGTGACGGTGACATCAAGCTTGTCGCCACAAGCCTTAAGCTCGACCGTGGTTTTCGGAGCTATTTGCAGTGTAATCTCTGCATAATTCTCGATATTGAGCACCAAGTCGGCAGTAATGCCGACAGACCTGTACACATATCGGCGACAGTCCTTCTCGCGCTCAAACGCACCCTCAAGAGCGCCGTCGCCAAGAAGCTCGCTATATCGCAGGCTACCAATGGCCGAGGGAATGCGAGGACTTATCGCAATGCTTCCGCTTAGCAGACGGGGGCGGATACCGAGGAAATCCTGATACCATACCCTGATGTGCTCCGCGTTGCTCCAGCCTTGAAGGAATGTGCCGGAGCGTCGCGCCCACGATGTGCCTTTACGGGGCCACGCGTCAGCATTCTCCGAAAGACTGCCCACGGCGCCTTGGAACAGCGCCTGGCGGTTCATATTCTCGAACAGCGTCCACGCTATGTCCTGCTGCCCGGCCTCTATCATACGCTGCATGGCCATACCGTTGTTCCACAGCCATACCGTGCCGTTATGATATGCGTCGTCTTTATGGTAATGGTGCCAATTTTCGTGATAGGGGTGGAACTGCGCATCATTCTGGTCGAGCGAGGCCACACCCCACGGATATACAAGCCGCTGCCAAGCGTCGCGCGTTTCCTTCATCACCAAAGCGGAATCCTCAACCATGCCGAGGGCATAAAGCATATTCGGACGATATTGGCGATCCGGCGTACCGTCGGCATCAAGATGGTCATAGACCACCATATCTGCCTTGTTGACAAACATACGGTTGAAGGACGCCAAAAGAGAGTCTGCCATAACATCCCATCGGCGAGCATCTTCGGAGTGGCCTGTCATACGCGCCATCTCAGCACCGCTTCGCAACTGCCCGTACCACAGCGCCTGTATGTCTACAGCACGGTCGCCACGGGGCGAACACGGATATTTGCCCTGCCGCTTGGCGTCCATCCAAGTGTCAGCATCAGCATGAAGCAGAAAACCGTTGGAATCGGTTCCGCGCTCTATCGCGCTGTTAATGCTCAGTTCCACTGCCGGGTATATAGAAGCAAGGAAGGCTGTGTCGCCGGTATACTGCATATACTCGTATACGTCTGTCACGAAGCGAGGTGTTCCGTCGGCAGTGTTATATATTATACCGTCGAGATTGGCGCGGTTGGGTATGCGACCAAGAGTTTCCGATGCAGAATCCTTGTCCTGAAATTTGGCAAAATCGCTGAAAATGCTCCGCGCCGTGCTCCACTGGCCGGTGCAGAACACTGCTCCGGGCATTGTTATAAACATATCGCGGCCCCAGTACTCGTTGAACCACGGCAACCCGGCATAGATGCCGTTGCCTTGCTGG
>Ga0137307_101052_pt1 | contig 27928 bp, 28 predicted proteins | sample NAcewD2O_March_2_FD_97180 | JGI IMG/M metagenome (GOLD analysis project Ga0137307, IMG submission 97180) | Mouse cecal microbial communities from Vienna, Austria - N-Acetylglucosamine amended D2O_March | ecosystem: Host-associated > Mammals > Digestive system > Large intestine > Cecum | place... | reverse complement strand
TGCCCTGTTCTACGCCGGCACCCTGGCCGCCGTCCTCTCCTGCCAGGAGATGGCGGTTCTGCGGGAAGAACGCAGAGCCCACTTTGCCGCAGAGCTGCAGATCCAGGCCATGCAGAAACAGATGGCCGAATCCGAACAGATGTATTTGGGAATCCGGCAGCTGCGGCATGACATACGAAATCACATAACCAATCTCAAAGGGCTTGCGCAAAAAAAGGATGCCGCGGAACTGGAACAATATCTGTCCCGGATGGAGGAAAACCTCCGCGATCACACTATGAAAGGAGACAATCAATGAACAATATATGGAATCTCAACGATATGACAGGGTCATACAACAGCCTGCTGCAAAGCGGTTATGAAATCGCCAAAAACCTGACACAGCCGGCAAAATTTCTGAATATGCTGTCAAATGCCGCTCCGGACACAGCTTCCGGAATTTCCCCATTGCCTTATGGAAATGCAGGATTGTTCCATGGAATCTACGGGGGATCCGGTCTGCTGCGCGGCAGTCTCTATACCGCCGCGCAGCAGACCGCCCCCGGCACGCAAATCTCCGGTACGGAAGCCATTTCCAGGGAGACCATGACCATGGAGGAATATAAGCAGTATCTACATGACCAGATTTCCCAAATCCCGCGCCATCCTTCCCGTGCTCTGGAATCAATTTCCATCCAGATCACGGAGGCCGGCTTTGAGGCCATGAAACATGACCCGGAATACGAGGCATGGGTACTGGATGACCTGAAAACCGGCTGGGCGCAGCCGGATCCCTGGGCGGGCATCTGCGGAGGCGCCTATGCGGTGATCCATTATGGAGCCACAAAGGAAGAATGCAATGCCTGCAGCTGGTTCCCAGGCTATCAGAACGGGAACGGTGAAAATCTGTTCCGGGAAAAATCAAAAAACAGCTTCTGGGAACGGCGGACCGAAAGTCAAAAGCTGTATCAGGAGCAGAGACAGATGGCGGCGCTGGAACAATACTATCGTTTTCACTTTTTTGCGCAAGAATAGAGAGGACATTTCCAGGAAAAAGCGATATAATCGGATCGCCTGCTGTTCCGTGTATCATTTTCATAGGATGTTTACCTATATGGCCGGGGTGTCGCTGACGGAGTATATCCGAAGGCGGCGGATGTCTTTGGCTGCGGCGGACCTGCAGGGTGGAGACGCTAAGATCCTGGACATTGCGCAGAAGTACGGCTACAGCTCCCCGCTGCTGGCAGCGGGGTATTAGACCCTCTCCCCGGAGGGTCTCCAAACGTTATATATCATATTCTGCATATCGCTTTTCGCGAAATGCTGGATCAGCCGCAATTTTGATGATCATATTTATTCTGTTGTCAGTAGACTTTCCATCGTCATGTCAAAAAAGCTCCTGCTTCATGTGGATCAAAGCACGAATTTTCTGAAAGGCAGAACACTTAAGGCCTCTGTATAGAAATGTTTCATTCTAAGATATACCGGAATCAGATGTTCCAGTATGAGAAACTTTAGAAAATATGCTTTTTCTTATTGTAGCATATGACTGCAAGAGAGTACAAAAGAAAATTCAAATCCCCCTCCCAAATCTCCCGCTTCCTGTAAGCCGTTTCCATCTGCGCTCTCCGTTCCTCTGCTGCCATAATTCAACTAAGATCGCGTCGCGCGGGATCACATTCCCTTTGTTTACGATCAGCAGGCGCAAGATACCAAATTCATTTTTCGTCAGGTCGATCTCTTGATCTCCATAAGACGCCGCAGCCTTTAAGAGATTGAGCGTCAGCCCTTTATGACTCAGGACTGCATTCGCCTGCGCTTCATAAGTTCTTTTTAACAGCTTCTGGATACGCGCAAAATCAGTGCTGCTTTCACAGGCATAACCATATCCCATCGGCATTCTGCACAAAATCTCCTTCTTAAAACTGTCACCTTTTCACAAATCGACAACAAAACAAAATTGTATGGTTTACAATTTTGTAAACTTGTGTTATATATAATATCAACATGTACAACAAGTTATTGTAAAGGTACAACAAAACATTCTAAGGAGGATCACACTATGAAAAACACAAGAAAAAAATGGATTGCGCTGTGTCTCACAGCCGGAATTGCAGGAGGGCTTCTCGCCGGATGCGGCGGCTCCGGAGATAAAGGCTCATCCGGATCTAACGGCTCCGACGGCAAGGCACATGTAGGAGTCATCTTCACGGAGGCCGGGCTGGGTGGGAACTCATTCAACGACCTGGTTCTGGACGGAGTGAAGCGCGCTTCCGAGGATTACGGGATCACCTATGACGAGGTGGAACCAAAGTCCGTATCCGATGAGGAGATCATCCAGGACGAAATGGCCTCCTCCGGAGACTACGATCTGATCATCTGTGTAGGCGCAGAGCAGATCGATTCCCTGACCAATGTAGCTACCATGTATCCGGAACAGCGGTTCGCGCTTTTAGACGCTACTCTGGATCTGGACAATGTAGCTTCCTACTCCTGTAAGGAACAGGAAGGTGCATTTCTGGTCGGCGCACTGGCGGCATTGGCGAAACAGGAGCAGGTCAGCGACAAACTGAACGGCGACAACGTGATCGGATTTATCGGCGGTGTGGACAATCCGCTGATCAACCATTTCGCGGCAGGCTACCAGGCAGGCGCACAGCACATTGACTCCGGGATCAAGGTACTGATCGACTACGTAGGCGGTTTCAACGATCCCACCACTGCCAAGACCATTGCGAATACTTTCGTGGAAAAGAAGGCGGACATCATCTTCCACGCATCCGGGGCCTCCGGAATGGGCATGTTCCAGGCAGCGGAGGAAAAGGATTTCATCGGGATCGGCGTGAATCTGAACCAGAATTCCATCGCTCCCGACTACATCATGGCGAGTATGCTCAAAAAGCTGGATTCCTGCGCATACCATGCCATCACCAGTATTGTAGAGGATACCTACACCGGGGAAAACCAGGTGCTGGGACTGGCGGAAGAAGCCGTGGATTATACGGTGGAGGAAAGCAATATCGAAGTCTCCGAAGATATCATTTCTCAGTTAGAGGAATTGAAGGAACAGATCATCTCCGGAGAGATCGAGGTGCCGGAGGAATTATAAAGCGGTACGGAAGCAAAAGTCATCCCGGAGTTTTTCAGCGAGATAACAGAAGATTCCGGGAGACTCCATACGGAAAACCTGCCGCCGGCAGCTTTTCCGCATACGATGGTATAAAAACACAACGGAGGATAACATGGACGCGATTAAAATGATCGGGATCGTCAAGTGCTTCGGCAGTGTCCGGGCCAATGACGGAATAGATTTTGTTGTAAAGAAGCAGGAAATCCATTGCCTGCTGGGTGAAAACGGAACCGGGAAAAGTACCCTGATGAACATCCTGTTCGGCTTGTACCACCCGGACGCAGGCGAAATCTTTATTAATGAGGAAAAAGCACAGATCTCCAACCCAAATGATGCCTACGGAAAAGGAATCGGCATGGTCCATCAGCATTTCATGCTGGTCAATCAGCTGACTGTGCTGGAAAACATCATCCTGGGAAAAGAAGCAGGCAATTTTATCTTGAACCGGAAGGAAAGCCGGCGGAATGTACAGGAGCTGGTAGAACGCTTCGGCTTCCAGATCGATCTGGACGAAAAAGTGGAAAATCTGTCCGTAGGCATGATGCAGCGGGTGGAGATCCTCAAGACACTCTACCGCGGCGCGGACATCATCATATTGGACGAGCCTACCGCTGTGCTGACGCCCCAGGAAGTGGACGAGCTGTTTAAAATCCTGCGCCAGCTCAAGAGCAGCGGAAAGACCATTATTTTTATCACCCACAAGCTAAACGAGACCATGTCCCTGTCTGACCGGGTCACAGTCATCCGCAAAGGAAAAGTCGTCTTCAGCTGTGATACAAAAGACACCAGCGAAAAGGAGCTGGCAACCCAGATGGTAGGCCGCCAGGTGGAGGAGATCGTGGCTGGCCGGGATTCCAAGCCGGGAGAGGTCCTGCTGGAACTGAGAAATGTACGGCTCCATTCCCGCGCCGCCTCTACAGTGAATCTAAAAGTCCATGCAGGAGAAATCTTAGGCATCGCAGGCGTGGACGGCAACGGTCAGCAGGAATTAGAAAACCTGATCACCGGAAATCAAAAACTGACCGAAGGGGAACTCTTTCTCTACGGAACCAACGCAGGACCCCTTTCCATCCAGGAGCGGAAAAACATGGGGCTTGGCTACATCCCCTCGGATCGTCACAAAAATGCCATGGTGTCCGACTTTTCCATCTCAGAAAATTTCCTGCTGGGCTATCAGGATTCCAAAGAATACAGCAAAAAAGGCCTGGTAGATTATAAGGCATTGGCCGCGGATGCCCAGAAGCAGGTAGAAACCTTTGAGATCAAGGTCGCCGGCATTGACCAGCAGATCGGGCAGCTCTCCGGAGGAAACCAGCAGAAAGTCATCCTGGGCCGGGAAATCAGCCATGACCCGGGCGTGGTGCTGGTAGCGCAGCCGGTCCGGGGCCTGGACATCGGCGCCATCGAGCGTGTGCATAAAACCCTTCTGGACCTGCGGAACCAGGGGAAAGCCATCCTGCTCATCTCGGCGGAGCTTTCCGAGATCATGAACTTAAGCGACCGCATCGCCGTCCTTTACGAGGGAGAGGCCTGTGCCCAATTTGAAAACGGCGCCTATACCAAAGAAGAAATCGGATTATTTATGGCCGGAAAAAAGCAGGAGGTATCCTAAGATGAAGAATCAAAAAAATATGACCGAACTTGCCAAGTCACTGGCGGCGATTCTGCTTGCCCTGGTGATCGGAGCATTATTTATCCTGATATCCGGGGAATCCCCGCTGACCGCCTACGGCGCACTGCTCCAGGGCGCGCTGGGCTCCCCTCAGGCCCTGGCAAATACCGTCAGCAAGAGCATCCCCCTTGCATTTACGGGACTTGCGGTGGCTCTGGGCTCCCGCTGCGGCATGCTCAATATCGGCGCCGAAGGACAGCTCCACGCCGGAGCCATGGCCAGTGTCCTGACCGCACTGTGGTTCTCCTTCCTGCCCGCTCCGCTGCTTGTTGTAGTAAGTATTGCAGCCGGGATCATGGCGGGCATGCTGGTAGGCTGTGTGCCGGGTATCTTTAAGGCAAAATTCAATACCAGCGAAGTGATCGTGGCTATTATGCTCAATTACATCTGCACTCTGTTCACCTCCTGGCTGGTGAACGGTCCTTACAAGGTGGAAGGCTCCACCGCGCAGACCGAGCTGATCCCGGAATCCATCTGGTTCGGCAGGCTGCTGCCCCGGACCCAGCTCACCTATGCTCTGCCGCTGCTCATCCTGGTTGCCGTGCTGATGTACATTTTCCTCTGGAAGACCTCCGCCGGCTTCAAACTCCGTGCCGTGGGAGCCAATCCCAATGCCTCCCGGACCGCAGGCATCAAGGTCAACATGTATCTCATCACCTCCATGCTCTTAAGCGGAGGGATTGCCGCGCTGGCCGGAGTGACAGAAGTATTTGGAAAATATCACCGATTCATTGAAGGCTTCTCCCCTTCCTTTGGATTTACGGGGATCGCCGTAGCCATCCTGGGCAGAAACCATCCCGCCGGAGTGATGCTGACCGCATTCCTGTTCGGTATCATGGATATGGGGTCCCTGCGCATGAGCCGGGAGACTATGGTTTCCACCAACATGGTTACCGTCATCCAGAGCCTTGTCATCCTGTTTGTGGCGGCTCCCGAGCTAATCAAATGGCACAAGCGGAGTCGTGCAGGCCGGCACTGATCCGAGACAGCAGGCCGCAGAGCTTGTCTGCTGCTAAAAAACAAAAAAGAGAGGATAAAATTATGGAGATCATCAATAACTTTTTAAGCCTGACTCTGCAGCTTTCCGTTCCCATCGTCCTGGGCGCACTGTGCGGGACCATTGCTGAACGGGGCGGCGTCATCCTCCTGGGCGTGGAAGGTATGATGCTGATAGGTGCGTTTGCAGGTGTCGCAGGTTCCTTTTTCACAGGAAGCGCCCTGGCTGGAGTCCTGTTTTCCATCCTCCTGGGAGGGCTGGTGGGATGGCTGTACGCCCTGTTCTGCCTGAAATGGAAAGCCCACCAGTCGGTGGTCGGCGTAGGGGTCAACCTGTTTGCAAGCGGTATTACCGCAGTGATGCTGAAAACCATCTGGCAGAAGGAAGGAATGTCGGAAACCGTAGCTTCTATTTCCAACCTCACGGTTCCGGGCCTGAGCCGCATTCCGATCCTGGGAGCACTGTTCAAGGACCAGTCGCCGTACCTGTATCTCATGTTCCTCATCGTGGGCGGCGTCTGGCTGGTCTTCTACCGGACCAAATACGGACTTCGCTACCGCGCCATCGGCGACCAGCCCTACGCCGTACAGACCGCAGGCGTGCCGGTCAACCGCTACCGATATACGGCCATGATCGCGGCCGGGGCCATCGCCGGGCTGGCAGGGTCTTATCTGTCCATCTCCCAGAACAACCTGTTCGTTGTGGACATGACCGCAGGCCGGGGCTTCATGGGACTGGCGGCAAATATCTTCGGCGGATGGCAGCCTGTCGGCTCCCTGGCGGCCGGCATGGTATTTGCGGTGGCACAGTCCGCCCGGTTCTATCTCACCGATCTGGAGATTCCGTCCCAGATCGTACAAATGCTCCCCTACGTGGTCACTTTGCTGATCCTGCTCTTTGTTGGAAAAAAAGTAAAAGGACCCGAGGCTCTTGGCAAATTGGTAAATTAGTTTTATACTAATACCAAACGAAATACGGCACACCAGACGCGCTGCCGTATCAGAACCAGGAAGGAGCATCACGGCGAATGAAAGACACGACTATGAACGAAAAAAACGTAAAGATACCACTGTATGTGACAGTATATGGAACCATCAGGCAATGGCTGATTGACGGAAAATACCAGCCCGGTGAAAAACTGCCGGGGGAAAATATCCTGGCCGCCCAGCTTGATGTCAGCAGAGGTACCCTTCGCCAGGCGATGCTCCTGTTACAGGAAGACGGATTGATCATGAATCATCAGGGAAAGGGAAACATCGTGCTTTCCAACCAGGATATCGGTAAAAACGGACTGGAAAAACTGGGCAATCCCATCGTAGATTTCTGCATCCAGCCTGTCGTGCGGACGGAAACGACCATCGGCTTCCAACCTCCCACCAAGAAGCACCAGGAGGTGTTAAAGCTCCGTCCCTCCAGCATCGTGGCTGTGATCAACATTACATATTATACAGAGGAAGCCCCGGCAGGCTTTGCCATGATCTATATGCCCCATGAAATACTGGACCAGCATAACGTGGATCTGGAAGCCACCGACGCAGTTTACGAATTTTATTCCAAATTCCTCCAGACACCCGGCCTCTACAGTGAGTCCCGCTTCCGGATGGGGCTGACCAGAGAACGGCTGTCCGGGATCCTGGATATCCAGGAGGAATACCCTCTTCTGATCCTGGAGGAGGTCTTATATTCGGAATTTGACGTCCCCGTACTTTCTCAGAAATTATTTTTCAGTCCCAATCAGCACGAGCTGCCCATACGCAGAAAAAATGAACGGACGATGAGTATGTCATAATATGCAGGGCAGGCATCTTTCAACAGAAAACAACAACTGTCCGGCGCCGAAATGATACAAGCGGGCCGGACAGGTCTGAAAAGAGGATAAATCACATGAAAACATTTCACAATGAAGCGGAGGCCGGGCAGATCGGGAGTACAGTCCTGATGCCTGGGGATCCTCTGCGCGCAAAATACATTGCAGAGCACTATCTGACCGACGTATTCTGCTACAACCGGGTACGCGGGATGAACGGATATACAGGTTATTACAACGGAAAAAAAGTCTCTGTCCAGGGAAGCGGCATGGGCATCCCGTCCATGGGAATCTACTCTTACGAGCTTTACAACCATTACGGAGCAGACACCATCATCCGCATCGGGACGGCAGGCGCCATCCATCGGGATGTCCAGGTGGGCCAGGTAGTTTTCGCCATGGGCTGCTGCACCAATTCCAATTTTCCGGCGCAGTACCATCTGCCGGGAAGTTTTGCTCCCATTGCGGATTTTGGACTTCTGGAGCAGGCGGTACAGATCGCCGGAGAACAGCAGATCCCTTACAAAGTAGGAAACGTCTTCTGTTCCGATATATTTTATGAGGATACCCCCGGAGAAAAGGGGCTTTGGGAAAAAATGGGCGTGCTGGTCCAGGAAATGGAGACCCTATCTCTCTACTGTAACGCCGCAAGGGCCGGCAAGCGTGCCTTAAGCCTCCTCACCGTAGGCAGCAGCATGCACCACAGCAGCGCACTGACAAATGAAGAAAGGGAGCAGAAGCTGGACGACATGATCCGCTGTGCTTTAAACTTGGCCTGACCTATGAAAAATGAACAGAATCGTATAAAGATACTTTTGGATGTGGATACCGGAGTGGACGATTCTCTCGCTCTTCTGTACGCGCTGAACAAGGAAGAGGTCGAAATCGTCGGGATCACCACCGTATGCGGCAATGTGGAAGCGAGACTGGCGGCGGAAAACACGTTAAAGATCCTGGATCTGGCGGATGCCCCGGATATCCCTGTGGTCTGCGGTCATGAGCAGCCTCTGGAAGGAAACTGGGAGGGCCGGGTCACCTTTATCCATGGAGACAACGGGCTGGGGAATGTAGAGCTGCCTCCAAGCGGAAGAATGCTGCTCCATGAGGATGTCTGTGATTTCCAGATCCGGATGGCGCAGAAATATGAAAACGAGCTGGTGCTGGTCACCCTGGGCCCCCTGACTAATATCGCAAGAACGCTTGGGAAATCCCCTTCCTTTGCAAGGAAGATCAAACAGTGCGTGATGATGGGCGGGACGGTCTGCATGAGGGGAAATGTGTCTCCCGTGTGTGAGGCCAATTTTGCTTCCGACCCTGCCGCCTGTGACCGGGTGTTCCAGTCCGGCATGGAGATCCTCACCGTGGGTCTGGATGTAACAGAAAAGGTCCGTTTAAAGCGGGAAACGATCGGCTGGCTGGACAAGTGCTGCAGTCCCCGGGCCCGCAAGGCTGTGGATTATATGAAAGAGGCACTGGAGTATTACTGGGAAGGAAATCAGAAGCAGAATTATTGTATAGGTGACTGCCCCCTCCATGACCCGCTGGCCATGATGACCGCTGTCGTTCCAGATCTGGTCCGGGTGGAAAAACGGAAAGCGCGGATCGAATGCAAGGGGAAATACTGCCGGGGGATGGTGGTCACGGACCTACGGGAACATCCAATCCCGTCGGAGTATGTAGGATTTGCTTTGGATGTGGACACGGAACGGGCGTTGAAGGAATTTATGTCAGCGTTTTGGAAGTAAAATAACTATAAAAAAGGACCTGGCATGATTCCATTAAAACAGGAATCGTGATAAAATAATCGTAATGATACACTGCTAACTGCTTTGAATCGTTATCTATAACAACACTCGAATACCCCGCAGCAAGCTGACGGAGCATTGTTACTGTTCACGGTGCCTTGCACTCTGCTGCAAGGCATCCGGCCAGTAAAATAGCGGTTGCGTGCAGCAAGCCACGGGGTATTTGACACCTACGGCAATAAAGGAGGAAAATAATATGGAACGATACCGCCGTATCTTTATCATCGTGCTGGATTCCCTCGGCGTAGGGGCCATGCCTGATTCCCCGAATTTCGGAGATGTAGGCGTCAACACACTGGAGCACATTTCACAGTCTGTAGACGTCCTCCGGATTCCCAACCTACAGAGACTGGGGCTTGCAAATCTCTGCCCTTTGAAGCAGGTCGCACCCGCGGATCTTCCCCTGGCCTATTACACGAAGCTGAATGAACGAAGCAACGGAAAGGACACTATGACCGGCCATTGGGAAATAATGGGACTGGAAGTGAAAACACCTTTCCAGACATTTACCGAAACCGGATTTCCGCCTGAGCTGATCGCAGAGCTGGAAAAGCGCACCGGGAAAACCATCATCGGCAACAAGAGCGCCAGCGGAACAGAGATCTTGGAAGAACTGGCGGAGGAAGAAATCGCCACCGGACACATGATCGTGTACACTTCCGCAGACTCTGTGCTGCAGATCTGCGGCAACGAGGAAACCTTTGGCCTGGATGAACTGTACCGTTGCTGTGAAATAGCAAGGGAGCTTACCATGCGGGACGAATGGAAGGTAGGCCGTGTCATTGCAAGACCCTATGTCGGAAAGAAAAAAGGGGAGTTCAAGCGGACCAGCAACCGACACGACTATGCATTAAAACCCTTTGACGCAACAGTCTTGAATATTTTGAAGGATAACGGAATGGACGTCCTGTCCATCGGCAAGATCAAGGATATCTTTGATGGAGAAGGTATTACAAAAGCCTGGAAATCCAAAAGTTCTGTCCACGGCATGGAGCAGACGATCGATGCCGCAAAGGAGGATTTTCATGGGCTCTGCTTCGTCAACCTGGTGGATTTTGACGCCTTATGGGGACACCGAAGAGATCCGGACGGCTATGCCCGCGAGCTCGAAAAATTTGATGTAAATCTGGGAGTGCTTCTGAATCTGTTGAGAGAGGACGACCTGCTCATCCTGACAGCAGATCACGGCAATGACCCAACCTATACCGGCACGGATCACACCCGGGAAAAGGTGCCGTTCCTTGCGTATTCTCCGTCTTTGAAAGGAAGCGGTGAACTGCCGGAGTCTGACACTTTTGCCGTAATCGGAGCGACGGTGGCTGACAACTTTGGGGTACAGATGCCGGAGCATGCTATTGGAAAATCTTTGTTAGATAAAATCATATAGAACTGACACGAGGGCAGAGGAAGAATTTGTTTTGCCCGATTGTCTGACAACCCCCGGCCAATCAGGCTAATTGGCCGGGCGGGTTACAACCGGTTTTGCTATTTTGATCGTTTCAATTTCCAATACTGCAGATACTCCCAGCCGCAGTCGCTGAATATCTTTACATATTCGTCTTTGTGTGCGATACCGTCTTTATTATAATCAATCTGATAAATCATATCTTCGGGAGTACATTTTTCAAAATGATAGACACTAAAGCCCGATATTCTGACGAATTTCCAGCCAGATCGGTGCATTTCCCGAAGATAATCCTGTTCTTTTTCGTATTCAAATAATATAAAACATTTGAATGCTTTTTTGTGTCCACTTATATTTCCTCCTGTGCCATCCGATACAAGAGTTCAATACGCCTCAGCTCAATCTGCAGCACCTCTAATCCCAAATCTGTAATCTGATATATCTTACGTTTATCTTCTTCTCGAATAAACTGGATCAGACCGTCCTTTTCCATTTTCGACAAGCTCCCATACATGGTGCCGGGAGCAAGCCGTATTGCGCCGTCTGTCAGCTTTTCAACGGTCTGGATGATTCCATAGCCATGATTCGGCTGTTTCAGGCACCGTAAAATATAAAAAGCGGTATCAACCGATAGCCCCTTTTTTATATCGCTGCTATTCTGAATCTTATTCCATATTTTTAAACAGCCGGTCCCTGGATCGGGGTTTTTTGTTTCCTTCGATCTTGGGGGGCATTGGTTTATAGTCCATGTGCGATCTGAGCATCGGGACACGTTTATGGTGCTTGCGCAGATACAAAAGCAATGCGCCTGTTACCACGACCATTCCGGCGGCCAGGACCTGGGATACCGGCAGCGTAGTGCCGGGCAGGAACAGCTGGTCTGTCCGGATGCCTTCGATCCAGACCCGGCCCAGTCCGTATGCAAAGAGATAGAGCAGGAACAGCTCGCCCTCGTATTTTTTATGTTTCCGGTAAAAGAACAGGAAGATCAGCACCCCGCAGCACCACAGCGATTCATATAAAAATGTGGGATGCACCTGAATGTAGCTGACTCCGTCTATGACTTCCATGTATTGGCGCATTTCCTCTGTCACATCCCTACTGCGCACCGCATCCAGCGGAAGCCGCATGGCTAACAGAGAATCCGTATAACCCCCAAACACTTCCCGGTTAAAAAAATTTCCCCATCGTCCAAGCATCTGTCCGTTCACAATCGCCATGGCAGCCGTGTCCAGAATCTGAGGTGCAGAAAGCCGCTTCACTTTTGCACAGACCAGTATGGACAGCATGGCGCCGATGATTCCTCCGTAGATTGCCAGACCACCCTCCCGCAGGTTGAATACACTGAGCAGATTATCCTTATACATATCCCAGGAAAATATAATATAATAGATCCTGGCTCCTGCAATCCCGCAGATCACGCCGATCATTCCCATGTCCATATAATCCTCGGGATTCTGTCGGGTCCGCTTTGCCTCCGCAGTAGCGATTCCGAATCCGATCAGGATTGCCAGACCGATAATCATCCCGTAATATGCAATCTCAAAGCCAAAGACCGAGATGGATTTTCCTACATGCTCAAATTTGATTCCCAGATTCGGGAAAGCGATACTCTCATGCATACTTCTTTTACTCCTTCCAGTCAATGACCCCGCAGCAAGCTGACGGGGCAGCAATCATCAGACGTTAAACCGGAACAGGATGATATCCCCGTCCTGTACCACATACTCCTTGCCTTCCAGCCTGACCAGCCCTTTCTCCTTTGCAGCCGCATGAGTCCCGCAGGCCATCAGATCGCTGTAGCTCACGATTTCCGCACGGATAAAGCCCCGTTCAAAGTCTGAGTGGATCTTCCCTGCCGCCTGAGGCGCCTTGGTCCCTTTTTTGATGGTCCATGCACGTACCTCCGGCTCTCCAGCCGTCAGATAACTGATCAATCCCAGCAGGCTGTAGCTTGCTTTTATTAGTTTTTCCAGTCCTGACTCTTCTAAACCTAAATCCTCCAAAAACATTTTCTTTTCTTCATCGTCAAGCTCCGCGATTTCCTGCTCGATCTGAGCGCAGACTACAAACACCCTGCAGTCCTCCTGCCCGGCATATTCCCGCACGGCCCGGACTCCTTCATTGGATGCACCATCGTCAGGCAGATCGTCCTCGGATACATTTGCCGCAAAGATCACCGGTTTGGCGGTCAGCAGATTATATTCTGCAAGCCAGGCTTCTTCGTCCTCGTTATCTGTCTGGAATGTTTTTGCCAGCTTGTTCTCTTCCAGATGGTCCTTGACCCGGTTCAAAAATTCCAGTTCCTTTGCAGCCGTCTTATCATTTCTTGACATTTTTGTGGTCTTTGCGATCCTCCGCTCCAGGATCTCCAGGTCGGAAAAAATCAGTTCCAGATTGATGGTCTCGATATCCCGCAGGGGATTGATAGAACCGTCCACATGGACGATATTGCTGTCCTCAAAGCAGCGGACTACATGGACAATGGCGTCCACTTCCCGGATATTTGCCAGGAATTGGTTCCCCAAGCCTTCTCCCTTGGAAGCGCCCTTCACCAGGCCCGCAATATCCACAAATTCGATGACTGCCGGTACGATCTTCCTGGTATGATACATCTCCCCCAGAACATTCAGACGTTCGTCCGGCACAGTCACTACGCCCACATTGGGGTCGATGGTACAGAACGGATAATTGGCAGACTCCGCTCCTGCCTTGGTCAAAGAATTAAATAACGTACTTTTTCCTACATTTGGCAAGCCCACGATTCCTAATTTCATATTCTTTGATTCTCCTTGTATTTTCAAAGTTTTTCTATTTTTTACAAACTACGTACTGCATAAAGCCCTACATTAATCCTACTTTTTTTCATCCGCCGCTTTCGGCGTGTCCCGCGTCTCCATCAGGATCACCTCGCCCAACGGGAAAGAAATCTCCACCTCGTCTTCCGCAAATTCATTGCTGACGCATAGGCTGTCATGAGGGGTGAGCAGATGGTGATGAAGGGGATATCTGGCCCCGATGATATTAAAGTCCGCCACCATACCTGCCAGCGGAAATACCGAAAAATAAGGTCCGAACGCCTCTTCCCTGCGAAGGACGATCCCCCGGTCCAGCAGACGGATCTGGTTGCAGCTGTCCAGAATCCGGGCATCCACTCCCGCATCCAACGCGATACTCAATGCCTGTACATTGGCCCAGAGATGGTCCGCGCGTTTCCCGGTCGCACCCAGGATCACCACATGCTTCCTGCCAAGCTCCAGGCAGAGCCGCAGCGCGATTTCCGTATCCGAAGCATCCTTCACCGGATTAAACTGCCGGATCGGAACCTTCGTTTTGCTGCGGTAATAGGACACGATTTCTTCCGGCGTGCTGTCAAAATCCCCCACGATGTAGTCCGGAAGAATCTGATGCTCATACAGAAAAGTCAGTCCTCGATCTGCCGCAACGATAAATTCGGTCTCTTCACTGCTCAATATCTCCAAAACAAATGATTCCTCCAGCATTCCCCCGCTGACGATCACCGTGCGTTTACTCATATTCTTTAAAAATCTCCATAAATCCTGAAACATTCTCCTCAATGCTGCCCCGGAATACAGAGGAACCGGACACGATCACATTTGCACCCGCATTCAGGACCTCCCGAACATTGCTGTGGTATATTCCACCGTCCACTTCCAGATCTGCCACAAGTCCCCGTTCCTCCAGAAGTTCCCTGAGTCTGCAGATCTTATCCAGCGAAGAAGGGATAAATGCCTGTCCGCCCAGCCCTGGCTCCACCGACATGATCAAAAACAGCTCTGCCTGATCCAGAAATGGCTCCAGCACATCCACCGGCGTGGCCGGCTTGATCGTAATCCCCGCCTTCCGGCCCCGGCCGTGGATCTTGTCCAGTACCGCCTGAAGATCGTCGCATGCCTCATAGTGAACGTTCACGATATCAGCTCCCGCATCGCAGAATCTGTCCACATAACGGATGGGATCCTGGATCATGAGATGCACATCCATCACCATTCCTCCAAACCCCTTTACACATTCCAGCACCGGGATTCCGAAGGAAATATTCGGCACAAACATTCCATCCATCACATCAAAATGCAGATATCCGGCTCCGCCTTCCGCGCAAGACTTCATCTGCTCTCCCAACACCTTAAAATCCGCCGACAAGATTGACGGCGCTAATATTCTTTTCATTATCATATTCCTCCAAATCTCAGCCGCTTGTACACACGCTGCCGGATGCAAGACATCCTAATATTTCTTCTTTTCCTTCAGTTCCCGGTACATTTCCAGATAATTTTCATACCGGATCCTGTGGATCTTTTTCTCCTCCACAGCCTGCTTCACCGTGCAGCCCGGCTCATGCACATGGCTGCAGCCGTTAAATCTGCAGAATCCTTCATAGGGCGCAAATTCCCGAAAATACATTTTCAGTTCTTCTTTCTCAAAATCATTGACATACAGCGAACTGAATCCCGGCGTATCCATAATATAAGAGCCTTCTTCAATATAAATCAATTCCGAATGCCGCGTCGTATGCTTTCCCCTGGCAATCTTCCGGCTGATGCTGCCGGTCTCCATGCGTGCTTCCGGCTGCAGCAGATTGATCAGGGAGGATTTTCCTACCCCGGAAGGCCCTGCGACCGCCGTAGTCTTTCCTCGCAGAAGATCCCGAATACTCTCTATATTTTCCATGGTCAATGCACTCGTCATGATCAGCGGATAGCCGCAGGTGCAGTAAATTTCCTTCAATTCCTCTGCCTCCTCCGGTTTTGCAATGTCCCTTTTGTTAAAACACAGCACAGCCGGAATTTCCTTCCTCTCCATCATGACCAGAAACCGGTCCAGCAGATTGAAATGCGGCTTTGGATCAGCCACAGCAAAGATGACCAGTGCCTGGTCGATATTTGCCACAGCAGGACGGATCAGTTCATTCCTTCGCGGCAGGATACGTTCGATATTTCCTGACTTCTCCGTTTCATCCAATACCTCCATCTCCACTTCATCACCGACCAGAGGCTTAATTTTTTCTTTCCTGAAGATTCCTTTTGCCTTACACTCATAAAGGCCGGATCCTGCCACGTTAACGTAGTAGAATCCGGCAATCCCTTTCATGATCTTTCCCTTCATAACATCCTAATTCGATCCGCTGCTGACTATAAGTCCGACTGTGGAACCTGCGGCAACATCGCCAGTCACTGTCTGTGAAATCACATATCCTTCGGATAATTTGTTGCTGGTCTGATATTCTACCACAACTCCTGACAATCCTGCGTTGGCAAGCATACTCATAGCCCGGTCTAAAGACCTGCTGCTTACATCAGGCACTGTCACCGTATAACCTGCCGGATAATTCGGTGTTCCCGGCCCCGGATCACTCGGTTCTTCCGGCTCCTCCGGCTCTTCCGGTTCTTCTTTTCCTTTGCTCACGACATAAGTGACGACGGTATTCTTGGGCACCTTCTCTCCTGCTGCAGGACTCTGGCTTATAATCTGGCCTTCTTCAAATTCATCACTAAATTCTTCGCCTGCTATGCTTCCTGAAAGCTGGGCATCCGCAAGCATTCTGACTGCATCCTCCTTCATTCTTCCCCGAAGAGAGGGCACTGTCACCTTCGTAGTCCCTTTGCTGACATACAGAATGACTTTCGTTCCTTCCACTACCTCAATCCCGCCTGCGGGTGCCGTAGTGATAACCTTTCCTACCGCTATATTGTCATCTTCTCTTTGCTCCACATCAACTACAAAGCCGCTGTTCGTCATCACATTTTTTGCAGCTGCCTCGTCCTGTCCGGTAACATCTGGCACTTTTACCTTCTTTGCTTTTTTGCCCATGCTGACTACGACTTTTATCTCTGTATTGACGTCTACTTTCTCATCCGCTTCCGGGCTCTGGCTGATAATCTCGCCCCTTTCAAATTCATCGGACTCTTCTCTCTTTTCTACGCCGTATCCAAGGCCTTCTTTTATAAGCTTATCTTTTGCCTCTTCTTCCGTCATTCCGACCAGATAAGGCACGCTGACCTGTTTTGTCTCTTCCTCTTCTTTGATCGGACTGTCCACGGAAAGCTTATCCAGAAATCCTTCTGACTTTACGATCATGAAGATCACCACAGCGGCAATAATGATGATAGCCAGCACCACAACTGTCTTCAGAATACTGCTCACAGCAGATCCGCTTCCGTCTCCATTGCCGCGGTTACGGTCATAATCATCATAGTCCTCATCATAATCATCTTCATCGTAGCCGCCGTCATCATAATCATCTTCATAATATTCCTGATGGTAATTATTCCTGTTCTGTACCCTTCTCTGATCTTCATCTGACATCATGACTGTCTCATCACCTCCAGGTATATATTCGGGGTTATTTACAAAATCCCCGTCCGGGTCTACCAGGGAACGCTTCAGGTCCATGATCAGTTCCTGACAGTTTTGATACCGGCGTTCCGCATTCTTTTGTGTACATTTTAAAATGATACATTCCAGGCTGTAGGGAATCTCCGGCACTTCCTTTACAGGCGAAGGAATCTCCTCCTGCAGATGCTTGATCGCCACGGATACCGTGGAATCTCCGTCAAACGGCACATGACCCGTGATCATCTCATACATTGTGATCCCGGCAGAATAGATGTCGCTCTTCTCATCCACATTACCGCCCTTGGCATGTTCCGGCGAAGTATAATGTACCGATCCCATCACGTTGGTACTGATAGTCTGTGTGGAAGTTGTGGCCCGCGCAATACCGAAGTCCGTCACCTTCACCTTGCCGTCCTTGGAAATAATGATGTTCTGGGGTTTGATATCCCGATGGATAATGTGCTGGTTGTGAGCCGCCTGGATTCCTGTCGCCATCTGAATGGAGATACTGATGGTCTCATTTGCAGAGAGCTGTCCTTTTTTCTCAATATAATCCTTCAGCGTGATACCTTCCACGAGCTCCATGACCATGTAGTACAGCCCTCGTTCCTGTCCCACATCATATACATTTACCACGTTAGGATGCATCAGTCCCGCAGCCGCCTGTGCTTCGCTCAGGAACTTTTGGATGAAGATCTCATCCGAGCGGTAATCACTTTTGAGCACCTTTACCGCGACGAAGCGGTTCAGCTTGTGGTCCTTCCCTTTATAAACATCCGCCATGCCTCCTGAGCCTACCCGCTCAAGGATTTCATAGCGTTTTCCTAAAAATATACCTTCCTTTAACATATAGTCACCTCATCCGTAAACGGTTCTGTCAGCACGACTCCGATATTGTCTGTGCCACCGTTTTCTTTTGCTGCTGCTACAAGAGATGTTCCTGCTTCCACAATATCCCGCCCCCCTTGTACAATATGAAAAAGTTCCTCATCCTCCACCATATTGCTGAGTCCGTCCGTACACATCAATATGATGTCACCCTTTTTCAGACGATGTTCATAGAAATCAACATCTACCGTATCTTTTGCACCGATCGCGCGGGTAATGATATTTTTATCCGGATGGTGTTTCGCCTCTTCGGGCTTGATCCCGCCGAGACGAACCATTTCTTCTACCAGAGAATGATCCTTCGTGAGCTGAGTGATGCCCTGATTGATCAGGTACAGCCGACTGTCGCCTACATTGGCAAAATACATCATCTGCCTGACGATCGTTGCCGCCACGACTGTCGTTCCCATTCCCTTCAGATGAGAATCCTGAGAGGCTTTTTTTATGATCTCCTGATTCGCCGTTTTAATAGCTGATACAAGAGCCTTTTCTACATCCTCTTCGTTGCTTTGCTCCAGTTCTCTCTTCAAGACCTCTACTGTATATTTTGAGGCATAATCTCCTGCCTGATGCCCTCCCATGCCATCCGCCACCACAAACAGATTCGGAAGAGGCCCCAACGGATTGTCTGTTGTATAGACATAGTCCTGATTCACTTGTCTTACCATCCCTACATCCGTGATTGAAAATGTCTTCATAGCTCTGCCTCCTCTATCCGTGTCCGTACATAACTTCTTCTGAGCTGGCCGCAGGCACCGTCGATGTCTGCGCCAAGTTCTCTTCTTAGTGTAACATTTATCCCATATTTTTCAAGTTTATTTTTGAAATTCTGTGCATTTTTCCTGTCAGGCTGCTTCAGATTATACTCTTTTACCGCATTTACAGGGATCAGGTTCAAATGGCAATTTCTGGGCCCCAGGATCCTGCCCAGCTCCCGGACGTCCTCCTCCGTGTCATTGACCCCGCGGATCAGGCTGTATTCAAACGTGATCCTCCGTCCGGTCTCCCGGAAATAATCATCACAGGCTGTAAGCACCTCCTCCAGCCCATATGCACTTGCCACGGGCATCAAGCGCTTTCTCTTTTCCTGGGTGGCGCCATGGAGGGACAGAGCCAGTGTGATCTGCAGATTCTCTTTGGCCAGTTCGTACATCTTCGGAATGATCCCGCAGGTGGAGACCGTGACGCTGCGCTGGCTGATGTGCAGTCCCTCTTCCCCTGTCAGGATCCTCAGAAATGTAAGCAGGCTGTCATAATTGTCCAGAGGTTCCCCGGTTCCCATGACGACCACATGGGATACCCGGTCCCCCATGATCCGCTGAAGCCGGTAGACCTGTCCCAGCATCTCCGAAGGGGACAGGCAGCGAACCAGACCGCCGATGCCCGAAGCACAGAATCTGCAACCCATCCGGCAGCCTACCTGGGAAGAGATACACACGGAATTGCCGTAATGGTAACGCATCCATACACTCTCCACCACGTTGCCGTCGTGGAGGCGGAACAGAAATTTGCAGGTCCCGTCCAGCTGGGATTCCTGCTTTTCCAGCATGACTACGGGGAGAATCTCGTACTGCTCCTCCAGCCTGGCCCTGAGTTCCTTTGAAAGGTTCGTCATTTCTGAAAAACTCTCAGCCAGCCGGACATGCAGCCATTCGTAAATCTGCTTTGCCCGGAAGCTTCGCTCTCCCATAGCCTGTATCTCTGCCTGCAATTGTTCATATGTATATGCACAGATATCCTTTTTCATGTTTCCTGTTTTTCTTCCTTATATTCTGTCTTACCAATGATCTACCAGTTTTTCTGCATACATGCCAGGAAAAAACCGTCGCTTTTATGAATTCCCGGCAATAACTGGAGGCAGCCTTTTTCCTGTATATCGCCCCTCAATTCTTCGCAGAGGTTTTTCCGGATATCACGCAGGAAAAATTCCGGGTTCTGCTCCAGGAACCAGTGTACATTATCCAGATTTTCCTCCGGATTCACAGTACAGGTGCTGTACATCAGAGTTCCTCCGGGCTTTACATAGTCTTTTACCGCCGAGAGGATCTCTCTCTGCAGCATTACAAGGCTTGAAATACTCTCTGCCGATGTTTTGTATTTCAGATCCGTCTTCTTGCCCAAGACTCCCAGCCCGGAACAGGGAAGATCTGCGATCACGATATCCGCTTTCCCGACAGAAGCGGTGTCTGTTTCCCTTGCATCCATCTGTACGGCCCGGATGTTGGCTAGTCCGGATCTGTCAATATTTTCCTGGATCAGCCCTACCTTGTATGCGGACAGATCCCGTGCTTCTACCATTCCCGTTCCCCCAAGCAATTCCGCCATGTGTACGGCCTTGCCTCCGGGCGCCGCACAGACATCAATGACAGTGCTCCCCGGTATGGGCGCCGCCGCCTCGCAGACCAGCATGGAACTTACATCCTGGACAGAAAACCGGCCTTCTTGAAAGCTCTTGATCCCCCCTAGATAATCCTGTCCGGAAATATAAAATGCATAGGGAAGATAGGGATGAGGTGTGACGCAGATCCCTTCGGATTTCAGTTCACTGCAAAGGCTTTCTGCTTCTGCAGGGATGAGTTCCGGTTCCGGCTTTTTGCTGCTTCTGATTTTCTGTAGATCCGAATCCGGTTCCTGCAGGATCCGGCTGCGGATCGTCAGAGGTTTCTCCTTCTGAAAATCCTGAAGCATCCGTTCCACCGTCTGCCTGTCATAGCTTTTCAGCCACAGCTCCAGAATCCAATGGGGCATGGAATACTGAACGGAAAGCCGCTTTACAGGATCCCTGGGATACTCCACTCTATCCAGCCCGGCAGCTGTGCTCCGCAGAACCCCGTTGACAAATCCCCGCAGGCCCGAAAATCCTTTTTTTACGGCAAGCTTGACAGCCTCATTGCAGGCAGCGGAATCCGGCACCGTATCCATGTATTTGAACTGATAGACCGCGCTCCGCAGGATATTGCGGATCACAGGCTTCATCTTTTTTACTTTTACCTTGGAGAACCGGTCCAAAATATAGTCCAGCTCTATCATATGTTCCAGCGTACCTTCCGTCACCCGGGTGATGAAAGCACGCTCCTTTTTATCCAGATACTGATATTTTTCCAGGACCTCCCGGAGGACTATGTGGCTGTACTGCCCCTTTTCCGTCACCTCCATGAGGATCCCAAGCACCAGTTCCCGTTCATTTACCGGCTTCGCCATATTCTATATCTCCTATACATCAAAGAATCCGCGCAGCATGATCCGTTTATTTTTGCACGGTCCCTAATGCAGCATGATCCGTTTATTTTTGCACGGTCCCTAATGCAGCATGATGCCTTCCTCCTCAATCATTCCGCCGTCTGCCTGTAATCAGAAGCAGACGGATAAGCTGCAGGATAGCAGACGCCGCGCTTGCCACGTAGGTCAGCGCCGCTGCACCCAGCACGGCCTTTGTCTGCCGGATCTCCTCCGGATACAGCATGCCGGTCTTCTCCAGCACCTTCACTGCACGACCGGAAGCATTAAATTCTACCGGCAGCGTCACCAGCTGGAACAACACGGCTGCGGAAAACAGCAGGATCCCCAGGTTGATAAAAAGGACTGCCGTATTGCTGCCTATAAACAATCCGATCAGAATCAGCGGCCAAGCCAGGGTGGAACCAAAATTTGCCACCGGGACCAGCGCCCCCCTGAACTTCAGCGGTGCATACCCTGTGGCGTGCTGTACCGCATGGCCGCATTCATGGGCTGCCACGCCGATGGCCGCCACAGATGTCGAACCATAGGTCGAATCGGAAAGACCGAGTGTCTTATTCCTCGGATCATAATGGTCGGTCAGATTGCCCGGAATATGCCGCACGGTCACATCGTAGATTCCGTTGGCCCGCAGGATCCTCTCCGCCGCTTCCCTTCCGGTCAGCCCTGAGCGGCTCCTGACCGTGGAATACCTTCGGAACACGCTGTTCACGCGTGAGGAAGCCAGGAGACAGATAGCCACTCCGATCAGAACCAGTATATAGGTCGAATCATATCCCATGTAAAACATTCCCATTTTTTAATCCCTTTCCGTTATTTTAATTGATCTGCACTGCTCCCTGCACAGTGATTTTTATATAGCTGTGATCAGCAAATGGATTACCTGACACTGCCGATCGGCAGCCAGACTGAGTCAGGTTGTCAGGACCGTCCCCGGCACGACCGTATTTCCTCTTAAAAATGCCTGTACATCCATATGCTTTTTACCCGGAAGCTGTACTTCTTTTACCAGCAGCAAGCCGTCTCCGGTCTGCACGGAAAACGAATCCTTCTCCACCGTAAGGATGGTGCCCGGCGCCGCCTTTTCCATAGTATGCCCGGTTTCCTGGCTTCTCACACCGGCTTTCCAGATCTTCATCACTTTTCCATTCCACCGGGTATAGGCGCTGGGCCAGGAATTGAGTCCCCGCACCAGCCGCTCGATCTCGTTGGCAGGCCGGGTCCAGTCAATATTTCCCATATTTTTATCCAGCATTTTCGCATACGGTGTGGTACTTTCTCCCTGCTTCTGAGGATGCAGGGTCCCGGCTTCCAGTTCCTCCAGAGTCCGCACTGCAAGCCGTGCTCCGGCCTCTGCCAGCTTATCATGGAGGCTCTCCCCTGTCTCCTGCAGAGTGATGGGAACCTCGGTCTTTAAGAGCATATCACCCGTATCCAGCCCTTCATCCATCTGCATCGTGGTCACGCCTGTGACCTGCTCGCCCCGGAGGATGGCCCACTGGATGGGCGCTGCCCCGCGGTACTTCGGCAGCAGGGAGGCATGGACATTGATGCAGCCAAAAGGCGTCATATCAAGAATCTCTTTGGGAAGGATCTGGCCGAATGCCACGACCACACAGACATCTGCCTGAAAGCGCTTCAAGTATTCCACGCATTCCGGATTTCTTACCTTTTGGGGCTGAAACACGGGAATCCCGCGGCTCACAGCCGCTTCCTTCACCGGAGGAAACTGCATCTCCTTGCCTCTTCCCTTCGGCTTATCCGGCTGGGTCACGGCCAGGCACACCTCATGCCCCGCTTCCGCCAGCGCTTCCAGCGTTCCCACGGAGAAATCCGGCGTTCCCATAAATATCACTTTCATCTTATTCGTCCTCCTCGGATGCGGCATCGTGAAGGCCGTCCTCTGTCTGATTTACATATAATTTTCCTGATAAATGATCGATCTCATGACACAATGCCCTGGCTAAGAGTTCTTCGCCTTCGATCTCAATTTCTTCCATGTCCTCGTTGCAGGCCCGTACCTTCACATAGTTGGGCCTGGTCACGATCCCATATTTTCCCGGGACGCTGATGCACGCTTCCTCTCCTGTCTGAGTACCGGATGTCTCGATCACCTCCGGATTGATCAATACCAGAGGGCCGTCCCCGATATCGATCACCACGATCTGCTTTAAAATCCCCACCTGGGGAGCTGCCAGTCCCACACCTGATTTTTCATACATGGTATCCAGCATGTCGTTGATCAAAATCCTCGTGCGGATCGTCAGCTTTGGAACCGGCTTGCACGGTTTTGTCAGAATATCATCTCCGATCTCACGAACTTCTCTTATAGCCATAACTCTTCATATCCTCCTAGTTCATATTTATAATCAGCCTGTCAAAAAACCTGCATAGGATTAAAATCAAACTGAATCCGCATGGTATTAAATCCAGCATTCACTTCAATATATTGTTCCAATCGATTTTTCATCGTTACTAGTGTATCATATCTTTTTGTTTTTAGGTAGACTACTTTTCGATATATATCATTAATTTTTCCGATTCCCGGGCTGGCTGGACCGATCAGCTCCACCTGCTTTTGTCCCTTTACCCGGAGGGCATACTCTTTCAGATACCTGCATCCTGTTTCCAGGAGCGCCTCGTCCCTGCAGCTTACCAGCACTGCCAGCAGATTTTCCACAGGAGGATACCCCATCAGTTCCCGGTAACGGATCTCTTCCTCGTAAAATGCTCCGTAATCCTGAGCCGCCGCCGTCACAATGGCATAATGCTCCGGACTGTAGGTCTGGATCACTGCCTCCCCTTTCTTCTGCCCTCTGCCGGCCCGTCCCGCGGCCTGGGCCAGGATCTGGAAGGTCCGCTCTCCTGCCCGGTAGTCGTCCGCATACAGAGACATGTCCGCAGCCAGGATGCCGACCAGTGTCACATTTGGAAAATCATGTCCCTTCACGATCATCTGGGTGCCCACCAGCACGTCCGCTTCCTCATTGGCAAATGCAGCCAGGATCTTTTCATGCCCGTCCTTTTCCCGGGTGGTATCCATATCCATCCGCAGCACCCGCGCCTCCGGGAACTGGGCCTTTACGATGTCCTCGATCTGCTGGGTCCCTGCCCGAAATTCCCCGATATGCCTAGAGCCGCATTCCGGACAAGTGTCTGGCTTTTCTTCCTCATATCCGCAGTAGTGGCAGATCAGTTTTCCGTTCCGGTGGGAAGATAAAGATACATCACAGTGAGGACATTTTGCCACATAACCGCATTCCCGGCAGGAAATGAAACCGGCATAGCCCCGGCGGTTCAAAAACAGCATGATCTGTTCCTTTTTTTCCAGTCGGTCTGTCATCAGTTCCTGAAGGCGGATGCTGAGTATGGAACGGTTCCCGTCCTTTAATTCCTGTCTCAGGTCTACGGTATGTACCCGGGCCAGTTCCTGCTGCCCGGAACGATTCTTCATTTCCAGCAGCTGATAGATTCCTGACTTTGCCCGGTACATGGCTTCCAGGGAAGGGGTTGCGGAGCCAAGCACCACACTGGCCTGCTCCATCTCTGCCCGGGCGATGGCCGTCTCCCGGGCATGGTAGCGGGGCACCTGCTCGCTTTTGTAGGTATTTTCATGCTCCTCGTCGATGACTATAAGCCCCAGGTCCGGAAACGGGGTGAACAATGCGGAGCGGGGTCCGATCATCACATCGATGTTCCCTTCCTTTGCCCGCATCATCTGGTCATACCGCTCCCCTGCTGACAGCCGGGAATGCATGATGGATACCCGGTCGCCGAAACGACGGTAAAACCGCATGACGGTCTGGAAGGTCAGCGCGATCTCTGGAATCAGCACAATGGCCTGCCGCCCTGTCTCTACTGCCCGGCGGATCATCTCGATATAAACCTCCGTCTTGCCGCTGCCGGTGACGCCGTGGATCAGGTAAGTCCCATACACCCCTTTTTCATAGTCTTCCCAGAACCGGCTGACGGCATACTGCTGCTCCTCCGTAAATGTGACAGGCTTCGGAGCCGCTTCCCTGTGCTTCACCGGATTCCGGTATACCCGCTCCGATTCCAGCACGGCCACCCCTTGCTCCTCCAGCGCCCGTACCACGGAAAGGGGAATATTCAGCTTTTTATTGACCAGCTCATAGTCCAGTACCGGATCATCTAAAAGCGCCGCCAAAAGCCTGGCCCTGGCCCTCTGGTTTTTATGCAGGTAGTATTCCAGCTTCTGCCGGCCTTCCTCCTCATCCAGAAGAAGGCGCAACTTCTTTTTCACCTTTTCCCTCTCCTGCTGCCGGATCGGCAGGACCATCTTCAATGCCTGGATCATCGTGCCGCCGTAGTGGTCCTTCATCCAAACCGCAAGGGCCACCAGCTTTCCCTCAATGGCAATTCCTTTTTGGGAAATGTCCCGGATCTCCTTGATCTTCGCAGGGTCATAGTCACACTGTTCTGCAAAGCCGATGACATAGCCTTTGGTCAGCCGGTTTCCTTTTCCAAACGGAACCTCCACCTCACAGCCTGCCTCAAGGATGCCTTCCAGACGCGGGGGAACGGCGTATTGAAATATCTTATCCAGTTTTTCATGGGTGATATCTATGATAATATTTGCGTACATGAAAATCCTTACGGCCCCTCTCTACGACAGTTCCTCCAGCACCTCCGCGATGAGCACCCGTTCGTCCATGGGATATTTTTTCCCTTTGATCTCCTGGTAATCCTCATGCCCTTTTCCGGCCAGCACGATCACATCCCCCGGCTGCCCGTTAGCAATGGCATACTTAATGGCTTCTTTGCGGTCGCAGATCTCCACATATTTTCCGGAGGTTTTTCCGATCCCGGCCTTGATGTCGTTGATGATGGCCTGGGGTTCTTCAAACCGTGGATTATCGGATGTGATGATGGACAGGTCCGCCAGCCGTCCGGACACCTCGCCCATCTCATATCTGCGGTCTTTGGAGCGGTTGCCTCCGCATCCGAAAAGGCACACCAGACGGGCAGGGCGGTATTCCTTTAATGTCGTCAAAAGGCTTTCCAGGCTCATGGCGTTGTGGGCATAATCGATCATCAGGGTAAACTCATCAGATACCTTTATCATCTCGATCCGCCCCTTCACCTTCGCCGCCTTCAATGCCTTTTGGATCACCTCGGGCTGAACTCCGAAATGTCCGCACACTGCAATGGCTGTCAGGGAATTATATACGCTAAACGTCCCCGGGATATCGATTTCCACATCAAAATCCATCTTTCCGCTGACATGATATGCCACTCCTAAGTAGCCTGGCCTGGAGACCAGGCGGGTATCCTCCGCCCGGAGATCCGCTTTTTCCGAAAGTCCGAAGGTTTCTACCCGGCAGTCCGCTCCCCGGAACACATCCTCATACCATGGATCGTCTATATTGGCAATGCCAAGCCTGCACTGGCGGAAAAGCAGTCCCTTGCACCGCTTGTAGTCCTCAAAATCCTTATGCTCGTTGGGGCCGATATGGTCATGGCCCAGATTGGTGAAGATCCCGATCTCAAATGGGATCCCTGCGGTCCGATGCAGCATCAGTCCCTGGGAGGAGACCTCCATGACCACGCTGTCACAGCCCGCCTCCACCATTTCTGCAAAATACTTGTGGATGGTGTAGGACTCCGGCGTAGTGTTGGCTGCCGGAATCTTCTTTTCCCCGATGACTGCCTCGATGGTCCCTATCAGACCTACCTTATGTCCCACATCCTCCAGGATGGACCTGATCATATAGGTGGTGGTGGTCTTGCCTTTCGTTCCAGTGATGCCGATGATCTTTAATTTTTCCGCCGGATAGCCGAAATAAGCGGCAGACATCAGCGCCAGCCCGTAGCGGGTATCCTTCATCCGGATCACGGTCACGTTCTTTGGGACATCAACTTCTTTTTCTACGATCAAGGCCGAAGCGCCTTTTTCAGCGACCTCCCGGGCGAACTGATGTCCGTCCGAAACCGCGCCGCTGATACAGACAAATGCAGCGCCCTCCTCCGCCTTTCGAGAATCGTTGATCAGGGTCGAGATCTCAATCTGGTCGCTGCCCTGTATCACTTCGTATTGTAAACGTTCTAATAACTGGCTCAGCCTCATGTGTGTTCCTCCTTGAAAGAGCATGATTCCATCACGGTCCGAACAACCGCAGACTTTTTCACGCTGCTGTAAACAGCAACATTTTCAAGCCTGTGTTTTCGAACCGATATATTTTTCCTTGTATAGAATACCACAAAGAAGCCCGGGTTGCAAATAGTTACTGTGAGCGCCCGGTCAGGGGATAAACCAGTAGTTACAGTTCACGGCCCAACCGGCCGCGAACTGTAACGCATCCAGCCCATTGAAAAGTCGCCTGACGGCGAGGGGCTGGATTCTGTTACTGGAGCACCCAAAGGGTGTGAACAGTAACAACCAGTAACCAGCTTTACAAATCCGGCATTTCGTGGCATACTTAGTAACTATGAAGCCGCAGGCCACGGCTATTATCCTGTGAACTGCGGCATGACAGATGCAGAAACCCTACACATTGTTTACATCATTTTATGGAGTGATCATTCATGAAACATATTATCTTATTTTTTTTGAAACCATTGTCTTTTCTTCCGGCCCTTGCCATGATGTGCGTCATCTACGGCTTTTCAGCCCAGGATGGCAGCGCTTCG
>Ga0137307_101051_pt1 | contig 28013 bp, 20 predicted proteins | sample NAcewD2O_March_2_FD_97180 | JGI IMG/M metagenome (GOLD analysis project Ga0137307, IMG submission 97180) | Mouse cecal microbial communities from Vienna, Austria - N-Acetylglucosamine amended D2O_March | ecosystem: Host-associated > Mammals > Digestive system > Large intestine > Cecum | place... | reverse complement strand
AGAGTTAAATGCAATTCGAGATAAAGTCAAAGACCACGTAGGTTTGAGAACCGAGAGCGGCCAGACAAAAGACGGAGAAGTTCGTGCGCATGTGCTGGTTTGCGCAGGTACGGGCTGTACATCTTCCAACAGTCTGCAGATTGCTGACAAGTTGAAAGAAGAACTGAAAGCCGGCGGCCTGGACAAAGAAATCCATGTTGTGAGAACAGGCTGCCATGGTCTGTGTGCGTTAGGCCCGATCATGATCGTATATCCGGAAGCCGTTTTCTATTCCATGGTTACCGTAGATGACGTTCACGAAATCGTGGAAGAACATCTGAAAAACGGACGTCCCGTTACCCGTCTGGTTTATGACGAGACGATCACCGAGAGCGGCATCAAGTCCATGCACGAGACCAATTTCTACAAGAAACAGCACCGTGTTGCCCTGCGTAACTGCGGTCTGATCAATCCTGAGGATATCGAGGAATACATCGGACGCGACGGCTATCAGGCACTGGCTAAGGTTCTGAAAGAGATGAGTCCCGAAGATGTGGTAAAATGCATCCTGGACAGCGGTTTAAGAGGCCGTGGCGGCGGCGGATTCCCTACCGGAAGAAAATGGCAGCTGGCTATGGGCAACAGAGGAAACGTACAGAAGTATGTCTGCTGTAACGCCGACGAGGGTGATCCGGGCGCATTCATGGATCGTTCCGTATTAGAGGGCGATCCTCACGTTGTATTTGAGGCTATGGCCATTGCCGGTTATGTAATCGGTGCAAATCAGGGTTATATTTATGTACGTGCCGAGTACCCGATCGCCGTTAACCGTCTGAACATTGCTTTGAAGCAGGCAAGAGAATACGGTCTGTTAGGAAAAGACATTTTCGGAACAGGCTTTGATTTTGATATCGACCTGAGACTGGGCGCCGGCGCATTCGTGTGCGGCGAGGAAACCGCTCTGATGACCTCCATCGAAGGCAACAGAGGCGAGCCTCATCCCCGTCCTCCGTTCCCGGCCGTAAAAGGTCTGTGGGAGAAGCCCACGATTCTGAACAACGTAGAGACTTACGCGAACATTCCTCAGATCATTCTGCAGGGCGCCGACTGGTTCGCATCCATGGGTACCGAGAAGTCCAAAGGCACCAAGGTATTCGCTCTGGGCGGTAAGGTTAAGAACGTAGGTCTGGTAGAGATCCCCATGGGTACTACCTTACGTGAGATCGTTGAAGAAATCGGCGGCGGTATCCCCGGAGGCAAGAAGTTCAAAGCCGCACAGACCGGCGGTCCTTCCGGCGGATGTATCTCTGCTGATAACTATGATATCCCGATCGATTATGACAACCTGGTTGCCATCGGTTCCATGATGGGTTCCGGCGGTCTGATTGTTATGGACGAAGAAACCTGTATGGTAGATATCGCAAAATTCTTCCTGGAGTTCACCGTGGATGAGTCCTGCGGTAAGTGTACTCCCTGCCGTATCGGTACCACCCGTCTGTTAGAGCTGCTGAACAAGATCACCGAGGGCAGAGCGACGATGGAAGATCTGGATAAGATCGAGGAAATCGCTTCCTACATGAAGCAGAACGCTCTGTGTGCACTGGGCCAGACTGCCGCTAACCCGGTATTATCCACCCTGAGCAATTTCAGAGACGAGTATATCGCTCATATTCAGGACAAGAAATGTCCGGCCGGCGTATGTAAGTCCCTGCTCAGCTACACCATCGATCCTGAGAAGTGTAAAGGATGTACGATGTGTGCGAAGAACTGTCCTGCAGGCGCTATTACCGGCGAGAAGAAAAAACCTCACGAAATTGATCCCAGCAAGTGCGTGAAATGCGGCGTATGTATGACGAAGTGTAAGTTTGACGCAATCGAGAAGAAATAAGGGAGGATAGTGCAAATTATGGAAAACATTAATATCAAAATAAATGGCATGGAAGTATCGGCACCTGCCGGGTCTACTATCCTGGAAGCTGCCAGAATCGCCGGAATCGATATCCCTACGCTCTGCTATCTGAAGGATATCAATGAGATCGGCGCATGCCGTATGTGTGTAGTTGAAGTCAAAGGCGCAAGAAGCCTGGTAGCTGCCTGCGTATATCCGATCAACGAAGGCATGGAAGTTTTCACCAACACTCCGCTGGTGAGAGAGTCCAGAAAGAAAACCCTGCAGTTGATTCTTTCCGTACACGAGAGAAGATGTCTGTCCTGTATCAGAAGCGAGGACTGCGAACTGCAGAAGCTGTGTAAAGACCTGGGCGTTGACGATGAGTCCAGATATGACGGCATGAAGCCGGTATATGAGCTGGATGAGTCCGCTCCCCACATGGTACGTGACAATAACAAATGTATCCTTTGCCGCCGCTGTGTAGCTGTCTGCGACAAGGTTCAGGGTATCGGCGTAATCGGCGCAAATGAGCGTGGATTCAAGACCCATATCGGTTCCGCATTTGAGATGGGCCTGGGCGACACCAGCTGCGTATCCTGCGGACAGTGTATCGTTGCATGTCCTGTAGGCGCAATCTATGAGAAGGATTATACCCAGCAGGTATTCGATGCCATCGCTGATCCTGATAAATTCGTTGTGGTTCAGACCGCTCCCGCTGTTCGTGCAGGTCTGGGCGAAGAGTTCGGTCTGCCCGTAGGCACCGGCGCCGAAGGCAAAATGGCTGCGGCTCTGCGTCGTCTGGGCTTTGACAAAGTATTTGACACCAACTTCTCCGCTGACCTTACCATTATGGAAGAGGCTCACGAGTTCCTTGACAGAGTGAAGAACGGCGGCGTTCTGCCGATGATCACCTCCTGTTCACCGGGCTGGATCAAGTACTGCGAGCATTACTTCCCGGATATGACGGAGAACCTGTCCACCTGTAAGTCTCCTCAGCAGATGTTCGGCGCTACTTTGAAGACCTACTATGCACAGAAGATGGGCATTGATCCCAAGAAGATCGTAAGCGTATCCGTAATGCCTTGTACCGCTAAGAAGTTCGAGATCGGCCGTGACAACCAGAGTGCAGCAGGCGTTCCTGATGTAGATATCTCCCTGACCACCAGAGAGCTGGCCAGAATGATCAAGCGTGCAGGCCTGAGATTCAACGAGCTTCCCGATGAGAAGTTTGACGATCCGTTAGGCGAAGGCACCGGCGCAGCCGTAATCTTCGGCGCAACCGGCGGCGTTATGGAAGCCGCTCTTAGAACCGCTGTTGAGACCCTGACCGGCGAAGAACTGAAAGAGCTTGATTTCGTGGATGTCAGAGGCGTTGCAGGCGTGAAGGAAGCTACCTATAATGTAGCGGGCATGGACGTTAAGGTTGCCGTTGCATCCGGCCTGGGCAATGCAAGAGCGCTGCTGAACAAGGTGAAAGCCGGTGAGGCGAACTATCACTTCATCGAGATTATGGGATGCCCCGGCGGCTGTGTAAACGGCGGCGGACAGCCTCATGTAGCAGCAAGCTTTAAGAACGCGAACGATGTAAGAGAGATTCGTGCAAAGGTTCTGTACGATTATGACAAGGCCAACCCGATCAGGAAGTCTCATGAGAATCCTTCCATCAAGAAGGTTTATGAGGAGTTCTTCGGCGAGCCCGGAAGCCATAAGGCGCACGAGATTTTACATACTTCTTATGTAAAGAGAGAGATCAACAAAATTCCTGAATAATATATGAAGCGATGACTAAAGGGCCCTGCCTCCGGATATCAGCCGGAGGCAGGGCTTTTTGTGGATAAAATCGGTAATGCTTGCCGGGGGGCGGGGGTTGTGATAGAATAGAGGGGAAATGCGAGATTTAAGAAACAAAGGATAAACAAACATGGTATTCAGTTCAATCGTCTTTTTATGGATATTTTTACCTCTGGTATTTGTAATAAATCTTTTTATGGCTGGCCGCCTGTCCAATTTTTTTCTGCTTCTGGCCAGCCTGATTTTTTATGCCTGGGGGGAACCGCAGTTGGTGGTTCTGATGATGGTTTCTATTCTGGTCAACTGGCTGGCGGGAAAGCTGATCGGCAGGTATGAGCGGTATAAAGGGGGAATTCTGGCGGCGGCCGTCGTGGTCGACCTGTCACTTCTGGGATATTTTAAATATGCCGGTTTTCTTGTAAACGTCGTCAATGGTCTGGCAGGAAAAGCGGTGATTCCGGTTCCGGATATCCGGCTTCCTATCGGCATTTCTTTTTTTACCTTTCAGGCCATTTCTTATGTGGTGGATGTGTACAGGGGGGAGACGCAGGCCCAGGACAGACTGGTGAATACGGCCCTCTATATTTCTTTCTTTCCCCAGTTGATCGCCGGCCCCATCGTCAGATATCATGATATTAATTTGCAGTTGGAAAACCGGCATATATCCTGGGAGAAAGTGGCCGCGGGATTTCGGCGGTTTATCTACGGGCTTTCCAAAAAAGTTTTGATTTCCAACGTGCTGGGAGCCTGTACGGATCAGATTTATGCGCTGGAGCCGGAACAGATCACAGGGGTGATGGCCTGGCTGGCAGCGGTTTGTTATATGTTCCAGATTTACTATGATTTTTCCGGTTATTCCGATATGGCCATCGGTCTTGGAAAAATGTTCGGCTTTGATTTTCCGGAAAACTTCAATTATCCTTACATCTCCCATTCTGTCCGGGAATTCTGGCGCAGATGGCATATTTCGCTGAGCACATGGTTCAGGGAGTATGTTTATATTCCGCTGGGAGGAAACCGGAAAGGGAACCGCCGTACATATGTAAACCTGTTAATTGTGTTCTTTTTAACAGGATTGTGGCATGGGGCAGGCTGGAACTATATTTTGTGGGGCATGTATCATGGATTTTTTCTGGTTGCGGAAAGAGTGTGCGGAGCAATGAAATCCGGCGCAGGGAAAAGAGCGGCAGAAGCGGTTGAAACAAAAGCGCCGGGCGGCACAACCGGAAAAAAAACCGGAAGATTTTGTACAGGCGGATTTTTTACCGGATGTTTCACATTTGTATACACGTTTCTGACAGTAGCGATCGGCTGGGTATTTTTCCGCACGGGAACCAGGACGGCGTTTTCGCTGATTGCGAGGATGGTGATGCCGTGGCGGTATCGGGTATCCGTCCTGTCCGTGTGGGAATGCGCCGATTACAAAACCTTTTTTATTTTGGCCTGCGCCGTCTGCGGGATGGGCTGGCTGCAAAGCCTGATTCCGGAGCGAAAAAAAGAAACCTGGAGATTTTCTCTGCCGGAAGTTCTCTGGTGCGGGGTGATGCTGGTTTTGTGCATCGCATCCATAGCCAGCGACACCTATAATCCTTTTATTTATTTTCAGTTTTAATAGGATTTGGAAAATGGAACGTACAGACCTGTCAGACGGAGGAACGGATGGAAAAGAAAAAAAGGGGAAAATGGCTTTTTGCCGCAATGTTTATGATGATGATCTGTCTGCCTGTGCCATTTTGGGCGGCGGCCGGAAAACATCTTTCCGGAGCAAGTTATGAAAACCGGATGATGGCGGAAAAGCCGGTGTTTCGCCTGGAGGAATATGATCGGTATCCGAAAGCGTATGAGGCGTATTTAAATGATACGCTACCCTTTAGAGATCAGTTGATCCAGTTAAACAGCCGAATAAATTATTTTGCTTTTCGGAAAGCTTCCAATGAGAATGTAATCGTGGGAAAAGAGGGATGGCTGTTTTACGACGGTGAGGATGACGGAGACCCCATCGGCTGCTATCGGGGAACCAATCTGTTTTCTCAGGAGGAACTGGAGACGATTGCGAAAAACCTGACGGATGCAGAGCGCTATCTTGAGGAACGAAATGTGGAGTTTGTCCTGATGATTGCGCCCAACAAAGAACGGATGTACCCGGAGATGATGCCGGATTATTATGGGGAGCCGGCAGAGCGGTATGCCGCATTGCAGTTGATTGAATATCTGCGGGAGTGTACGGATATCCGAATTGTGTATCCTTATGAAAAACTGATGGAAATGAAACGGGAACTGCCGGAGCTTCCATTGTACCAAAAGACGGATACCCATTGGAATTACGCGGGCGCATATGTGGCCTGCACCGCCCTTCTGGGAGAATTGCAGATTGATATGCCGCCTCTGGGAGATGACAGAATCCAAATAAAAGAAATTGCCAATGTCTCCTCCGATCTGGCGGATATGCTTCACCTGAAAAATGACCTGGCGGGGAGGGAAGTGAATTACGCCATATCCGGTTATGATAATCATGGAGTGGTCAATGACAAGTGGGATTTCAGCACGGAATTTATCTACCACAGCGAGGGGGCGGATCAGAGGAAGCTGTTTGTATGCCGGGATTCTTTTTGCAGCGCCATGTCCGACGTGCTTGGTTCTCAGTTCTGCGAAAGTTATATGATTTATAACCATATTTATACCAATGCCGCTTTTGCAGAGCAGGAGCCGGATATTTTTGTGCTGGAAACGGCGGAGAGGTATCTGAGAGATCTGCTGGTGTTTGATGTGGAAAAAGAGTGAGATTGATGTTTGATATTGAGCTTGACTAAAATGTGTATTATAATGATAAAAACAGGATTTTTATTTACTGTAAACAAAAGGGAGGAACTGACATTATGAGACGGATACTGGCGTTATTACTGACGACGGCCATGCTGGCCGGCGTACTGACCGGCTGTGGGGGAAAAGGAACAGCGGATACCACGGCAGCCGGAGAAGACGTAACCACGGCGGCGGCCGGAACAGAAGCGGCGAAGGAAGATGCTTCCGGTGAGGAAACTGCCGGAGCAGATGTGACCACGGCAGCAGCGGAGGATGATACAGCGGCGGCCGGAACAGAAGGAGACACAGCGGGCGGCGAGACCATCCGTGTGGGCGCTCTGAAAGGCCCTACCGCCATGGGTATGGTAAAACTGATGGATGACGCGGAGGCAGGAAATACGGCGAATCAGTATGAGTTCACCATTGCGGCGGCCATCGACGAGATTACGCCGAAGATCGTGCAGGGACAGTTTGACATTGCGGCGATGCCGGCCAACGTATCTTCTGTCCTGTACAACAACACCGACGGCGCAGTGAGCGTGCTGGCTGTCAATACGCTGGGTGTGATCTATATCGTGGAAACAGGGGAGTCCGTTCAGTCCGCTGCGGATCTGAAAGGCAAGACCATCTATGCCAGCGGCAAGGGCGCAACGCCGGAATATGCCCTGAATTACGTGCTGAGACAGAACGGTATTGATCCGGAAAAGGATGTGACCATTGAGTATAAATCTGAGCATGCGGAGTGCGCCGCAGCCCTGGCAGAAGCGGAAAACGGCATCGCTATGCTGCCTCAGCCCTTTGTCACTACGGCCCAGGCGAAAAATGACAAGATCAGAATTGCCCTGGATATGACGGAAGAATGGGAGAAGGTGCAGACCGGTGAGGATAAGTCGGCGCTGATTACGGGCGTTGTCGTAGTGCGCAATGAATTTTTGCAGGAGCATCCCGAAGCGGTGGCCGCTTTTATGGACGAGTATAAGGCCTCCACGGAATATGTAACGGCAAATGTGGAGGAAGCGGCGGCGCTGATCGAGAAATATGATATCGTGCCGGCCGCCGTGGCGCAGAAAGCGCTGCCCTACTGTAATATCACCTTTATCGAAGGCCAGGATATGAAAACGCAGTTGGGCGGCTATCTGAATACACTGTTTGAGCAGAATGCGGACGCAGTGGGAGGAACGCTTCCGGATGAAGGATTCTATTACCTCCGGTAAGGCCGGGAACAGAAAAAGAGAATCGATCCGTCTATGGGCGGTGGCGCTGTGGCTTGTTCTGTGGCAGCTATTGAGTTTAAAGATCGGGCAGGAGATCCTTCTGGTATCTCCTGCTTCTGTTGCGTTCAGGCTGGCAGAGCTGGTGGGGAAGGGGGATTTCTGGCGCTCCATTCTTTTTTCGTTTGAGCGGATTCTGCTGGGATTTACTCTGGCACTGAGTATGGGAATCCTGTTTGCCGCGCTGTCCTCTTTCTGCAGGCCGGTGCGGGAATTTTTGCAGCCGGCGGTGCTGGTGATGAAATCCACGCCGGTGGCTTCTTTTACGATTCTCTGCCTGATCTGGATACCCTCCCGGAATCTGTCCGTGTTTATATCGTTTGTCATGGTATTTCCTGTGATTTATACCAATCTGCTGGAAGGGATATTATCTACCGATCCCCAGCTTCTGGAGATGGCAGAAATCTTCCGGCTGCCGCTGGTTCGGCGGATTCGGTATATTTATCTGTCTCAGGTAATGCCCTATTTTCGTTCCGCCTGCACCATATCCATTGGCATGTGCTGGAAATCCGGCATAGCGGCGGAGGTGATCGGAATGCCGAAAGGTTCTATCGGCGAGAAACTGTATCAGGCGAAAATTTATCTGAACACGCCGGATCTGTTTGCGTGGACTATGGTGATTATTGTGGTCAGCAGACTGTTTGAACGGGTGTTTTTGTTTGGGATGCAGAAACTTCTCGAAAAATTGGAACGGATGTGAGGGAATGGATCGTTGGGCGGAAAAGCCGGGGAGGTGACAGAATGGATATCCGGGTGGAGAGGCTGTGCAAGTCCTACGGGGATCAGCAGGTTTTCCGGGATTACGGCGCCCTGTTTCCGGAAGGAAAGGTGAGCTGTATCACCGGCAGCTCCGGAAAGGGGAAGACTACGCTGCTTCGCCTGCTGATGGGCCTGGAACAGCCGGACAGCGGAATGATTCATGGGCTGGAGGGCGCCCGTCTCAGTGCCGTATTTCAGGAGGACCGGCTCTGTGAAAATCTGAGTCCTTTGTCTAATCTGCGGATGGTCTGCCGGAAACGTGTCTCAAAGCAGGAGCTGGTCAGAGCGCTGGAACGGGTGGGCCTGACCGGATGTGAGGAAAAGCCGGTCAGGGAACTGAGCGGCGGCATGAAACGGCGGGTGTCCATACTCCGGGCGCTTCTGGCGGAGTTTGACGTGCTGCTTCTGGATGAACCCTTTAAGGGGCTGGACGCGGAGACTTACCTGAAAGTAACCGCTTATGTACGGGAAGAAATCAGAGGGCGGACAGCCATACTGGTCAGCCATGATCCCAGAGATATGGAACGGCTGGGCGGGGTAGAATTCCGGCTGTAAGGGGCGGATATTTTGTCCTGGTGCGGTGACAGGCCGATGCCGAATGAAAATGAAAAGGCGGTGTGAACAAGGAGAGGGGGCAGGCGCAAAAGCAGAAGCAGAAGCATATTTTGACTAAGGATGTGTAAAAAACGAAACGGGTAAACAGTCAGGGAGAAATAAGTATCTGTAAACAATGTTATGTGAAATAGGGGGGAATGATATGGGGAGTAACGCAGGGAAACAGACAAAACAGATAGGGATTTTGGGCATCATCGGCATTATGCTGGCCAGCAGCCTGACTGTGATGGTGGGAAACGCGATTACGCCGGCCCTTCCGGAGCTGGGGGAGGTTTACGGGCTGGGCAATTATGCTTCCTGGCTGGTGACGGCGCCGGCTCTGGGCGTGGTGGCCACGGCGATTCTGTTTGGCAAACTGATTGACAAAAAGGGACCGTATCCGGCGGCGGTATTCGGACTGTTGTTTTACGGCATTTTCGGCGTGGCCGGCGCCTTTATGCCAAGTGCGGCGGCGATTTTTGTGGACCGGTTCTTTCTGGGGGCGGCTACGGCGGCGATTATGAGTGCTGCCGTAGCGCTGATTTCCGTCTTTTTCCAGGGAGAGAAACAATTGCGGATGATTGCTGTCCAGGGAATGTCCATGGAATTTGGCGGGGTGATTTTCTTAAGTGTCAGCGGTATGCTGGCCGGCTATTCCTGGCAGTATCCTTTTTTCATCTATGGGCTGGGATTTCTGGCGCTTCTGATGCTGGTGCTGTTTGTTCCGAAGTGCGGGCAGATTACGGAGGAAGATACGGTGCGGAAGGAGGATGAAACCGCAGCCGGGGGACAGGCGTCCCGAAAGGCAGGATCAGGCGTGCCGGTGCCGCTGGTGCTTCTGATCGCTTTTCTGGGGATGCTGATGTTTTTCACGGCTATGGTGTCATTGCCCGGTTATCTTCAGGTCAGCCTGGGCTACAGCCCTTCTTTTACCGGCTATTATCTGGCGGCCCTTGATCTGGTGGCCGTGCTGGCGGCAGGGTTTATGCCTAATGTGGTGAAAAAAATCGGAGAGAAAGGCTGTTTGACCATCGCTTTTGTCAGCTATGGCATCGGATTTCTGCTGTATTTTCTGTCGGGACATATCGTCGTGCTGTGGACGGCGGTGCTGTTTGCCGGCTGCGGCTTCGGGTTTTCCACACCGTTATTTAATAGTCTGATCGTGAAAAAAAGCACGGCGGATAACAAGGGGATGAATATCAGTTTCTGTACGATGGCCATGTTTCTGGGGCAGTTTTTGTCCGCCATGCTGGTGTCCTTTATTCCCGGAAAGAGCCTGTTCCTGACGGCGGTCGTGATCGCGTGGGTGATCGGGGCGTGCATACTGCCGGTAGCGGGGAGATATGCCCGGTAATGGGAAAAAATATATGGCATACAGTATTTATAGTCATTATAATTTCGGACTGCGCAGTCAGTCGGAAAAAATTTTGCAGTTATTTGCCGGAATGAACAAGAATCCTGCTTTGCAGGATTCTCCGCCTGCGGCGGGTTGCCTTGGCAACATTTTACCTTACCGCCGCAGTGCGGTCTCAATGGTTTTATGCAACGGAAAAATCAACGCCTACCGGTATTTTCCATAATCATTTACGGTCCGGAACAGCGCTTCCATATTGGCTCTGGGCGCATGGTCTATGCTGGCGCCCATGCCGAACATATAGCCGCCGTCCGGGCACATAATATCCATCACTTCTTTGGCTTTGTCGCTGACCTGCTGAGGGGTGCCGAACATCAGAAGCTGGTTGGGGAAGCCGCCCATCATACAGCTTTTGCCTCCCAGGATCTTTTTGGCTTCTTTAAAATCAACTTCTTCAAAATGAATCAGTGCTTTGCCTTCCGGAAGCTCCGCCAGATATTTCAGGCGGGTAGTATAAGGGCCTTCGGTGAACAGTACGGGGATCAGGCCGTTGTCGATCATGGCCAGCGCCCATTTTTTCAGATAAGGCCAGTACTGGTCGCGGTAGGTCTCATCACTGATAAATCCGTCAAAAGCTTTGTGAAGCATCACCCATGCGTATTTGCAGCCGGTCAATTTGCACTGCATCAGGGAACTCTGGATATGCATTTCCACAAAGCGGTCCAGAGTTTTGGTGACATTTTCGGGCTGGATAATCAGATCGGCGAAAAATCCCATGGTGCAGCGGAGGGAATCCGCCAGCATGTCAAAAGCGGTGGAGCTTCCGGTACCGCTGATAAAAGGATAACCCATGCCAATCAGGGCCTGCTTTAACGCTGCGGAATGGGCTGCGAAATCAGCTTTTACCTCGGCGATTTTTTCGAATTTTTTATACATTTCCAGCATTGCGGGGGAAGAAAACGCATCCACGGCTCCGGTGATTCTGGTACACATGCCAAACCAGTCCAGGTTTACCAGCGGTTTGAAAATATCGCAGGTGCGGGGGATGAATTTGCCTAATGCAAATTGGATCGGATTGTCCAGATATTCGTCGTATTCATCCTCCATCAGCGTTTCGTATTCGATGAACTGATAGGGCGCGTTTTCGTCCAGCCCCTGGGGATCTCCGGGCCAGCGTACCGTTTTAAGGCCGGAGATTTCATACACCTTGCTGGGGGCGTTTGCGGAGCACATGCTGGCTACATCCGGCTCAAATTCTCTGTGAAAGCGGATAAAGCATTCATTTCCCCGGTCATAGTCGCGCAGGGCGTCGGCCAGCGTCATGCCGTATTCCAGGTAAGGCCAGTAGTTGACCCGGATTGCGTTTACCACCCGGTCGGTGGGTCTGAGGGCGATGGTATCTTCGATTAGCTGCCGGCGTTCATTGTATTTTTCGTTCAGTGTCATTTTCCGGTACCTCCTTATTAAAATTCATCGTAGAAAATTTAAGAAATTTTCAAATTTTTGCTTGATTTTTAGCCGGACTTGAGTTTTATTTCTGCGTAAGCTATAATTGAACTGTGAGTCGGCGGAATGGCTGTTTCAATTATATTGGGAATCAGAGCGTTTTACATCCTCAAAAATTGATTAATTTGCGAAGCCCTTTTCCGATGGGTTAGTCAAAATTGAACGAATGGCTTTTAAAACAAACAGTTTTCGGAAAGAAAGAGTATCCGAAGGTATCCGTATGAAATTAAGTATGTATATGCTCGCGTGGTATATGCGGGAGTATCATCCGGTTTGCAGTATTAAAAATGACAGGATTTCCATCGGCGGCATCCGGTTTCTGACAGGAGAGTCTGTTTTGCTGTCGCCGGAATATCTGTATCTGGGAAATGCCGATCATTTTTTTGCGGACCCCAGGTTTCATGGCGTGTATGTGGCCGTTCACTGTCAGAGTTACTTTCTGTTCTGTGGATGTGAGTACGATACCCTGTTAAATACCATTCTTTCAGCCATTGATTTTTATGACAGGTGGGAGCAAATGCTGCGTGCGGCGGCTGCGGACAGGGCTCCCCTTGGACGGTTTATGGAGCTGGCGGAGCAGGTGATGGACGATTTTATGGTAGTCTGTAATCTGGAAACCGAGCTGCTGGCCGCAACTTCTGTCAATTCCGAAGAAATAAAAGGAACGACTTGGGAATATTTTTTCCGGAATAAAAAGGTTTCCAGAATATCATTGAACAGTAAAATTTTTGTCGGAGCCGGAGAACAGATACCGAAAAACGGATATTTTAATCCCTGTGTTATTAAATCTGACAATCCGAATACCTGTGATAAGATTATTATGTATTTGCAGCAGGACGGGGAGGCCATAGCCTATCTTTCTGTCAATCAGACGGCGCATTCCTATACGGAGATGGAAATGCAGATGATTCCGGTGATTGCCGGATATCTGCTTCTGGCGGAAGAATTCACCTCCGGGGAGTCGCCTGTCCGGTCCAGGGCGAGTTTTCTGGCGGATTTGCTGAACGGAGTCAGGCCGGATAAGGATTTGATTGAACGTTACCGAATAAAAATGGCGGTTTCTGTTTTCAGGATCGCATATATTCTGAACAGAAGGCGCGGGGACAGGATTTTTTCGAGAACCTTTATCAAATTTCTCCGCGCGCAGGATATCGTCTGCTGTGAGTATCGGGAGGGGATAGCCGCGCTGATTGATGACGGAGGCGGGAGAGATGCCATAAAAGAACTGATTGTCCGATCCGGTCTTTGCGGGCTCTGCTGCGGCGTTTCCGTTTCCTCCGGTGATTTTGATACCATAAACCAACAGATCCGGCAGGCGGTTTTTGCCGCGGAACAGGCAGAATGCGGGGAGGGGATTTTTTACTGCGAGGATTATGCCTTTCCGTATATGTTAAATGTGCTTCTGCAGGATGAAAGCGTGCCTTTTCTGTTGCATCCGGCCATTGAAAAACTGTATCACTATGACCGGGAAAATCAGAGTGAGCTGCTTTTAACATTAAAAATATATCTTGAAAAAAATAAAAATCTGCAGAAGACGCTGGAAGCTTTAAATATTCACCGCAGTACGTTAAAATACCGTATTCAGAGAATAGAGAATATGATCGGAATGAGCCTGGGGGATACGGAGGAAGAAGCGTATCTGAGGTTATCAATGTGGATGAAATTTTACAGGGAATTTTAGAAGGTATTGATTGTTTTGGCCGGGGAGGAGAAGGATGGAAAAGACGGAACGGACAGATCAGGATGTATTGATGTTTTTTGACAGGCATCAGTCGGCACTTCCTATTTATGAGGCGTTTAGGGAAAAGCTGTACCTGAAATACCCGGAGACACAGATGCGGGTACAGAAAACACAGATTACTTTTTCGAATAAACATGTGTTTGCCTGTGTCTCACTGGCACGGGTGAAAAAGAAAGCGGAACTTCCGGACCCTTATCTTGTAATTACGCTGGGCCTGCCAGCTCCGATTGAATCCGAACGCGCGGCGGTTAAAACAGAGCCGTATCCGGGAAGATGGACGAATCATATTGTGGTGGGATCACCGGAAGAACTGGATGCGGAATTATTTTCCTGGGTAGAGCAGGCGTATGTGTTTGCACGGGATAAGTGAGGTGAAAATGGGCAAGAGGGGGCTGGCGGGAAATAGATAGTCCCCTCTTACGGTATGATAGTTATGCGGCTTTTGAATAATCAATAATAGCTATTTCCTGCATAAGCTGTTTCGCGATATTGACAAGGTTTTCAAGCTGTTTTGCAACTTCATTTGAATAATACTTTTCTCCACATTGTTCACATTCTTCACAAGGTACATTTTTAATGATGATAATGCAGTTTTTATGATTTACTACATGTGTTGTGAAAGATGGAGTGGCAGTTTTGCATTTACAGTACATACACATATCTATTGCCCCTTTCTTGTTTTTAAATCCTTTTCAAATTTATCTGTGTTTGGAAAATAAGCAGTTATAAAGAATATGGCATCACCATTTGAACCAACAACAATATGCAATACTTTGTTTTCTTTCGTATGTCCGTAAACAAGGCAACTGGGATGAGGAAAATCGTCCGGATAGTCCTCTATAATTTCTCCTGTCTGTAAGCAGGATTCTACATCGTTTATACTTATGTCTCTTTCCTAAACAATGCTTTGCCCACTTTATATTGGATTCAGAAGCATTATATAGACTTTGAAGCTGTTTTATATCCATAGCTGCACATCCTTTTTGTGTTTATTATATCCTACTTTGATAGAAATTAAAATAGCTGTTTATATGTTTGAATTTTACCAATCATTCATACAATAAGAAAAAGGGAACAAACCATTTTCGGTTCATTCCCTCGATCTTTGGAATCTTTTAAAATCTGGCCTTTTTCTTAGCCAAAGTATCTGTCTAACAGACCTTTCAGAGCCTTGCCGTGTCGGGCCTCATCTCTGGCCATTTCATGAACGGTGTCATGAATCGCATCCAGACCCAGCTCTTTTGCACGTTTTGCCAGATCGGTTTTGCCTGCGGTAGCGCCGTTCTCGGCATCTACTCTCATCTGCAGGTTCTTCTTGGTGCTGTCGGTAACAACTTCGCCTAACAGCTCGGCAAATTTTGCAGCGTGCTCAGCTTCTTCGTAAGCAGCCTTCTCCCAGTACAGGCCGATCTCAGGATAGCCTTCTCTGTGGGCAACTCTTGCCATAGCCAGGTACATACCAACTTCGGAGCACTCGCCGTTGAAGTTTGCTCTCAGGTCTTCGAGGATGTCTTCTCTGACGCCCTGTGCAACACCTACTACGTGCTCTGCAGCCCAAGACATGTCGCCGGTCTGCTCGGTGAACTTGGAAGCGGGAGCCTGGCACTGAGGACACTTGTCGGGAGCTGCTTCGCCTTCATAAACATAACCGCATACGGAACATACAAATTTCTTCATACTTTTTCTCTCCTTTATTGTTTGGTGTTTTAATTTCAGTAATGATTACTGTTTTAATATAACATACCATTTATATCCTGTCAAGCCTTTTCCTTTTCTTTTTTCAGGCATCCGGGACAGGTGCCGTAAAAAAAGGTCTGGTGGCCGCTGATCCTGCCCTGATAAAAGTTTTTTGCCAGTTCATCCAGTCCGCCGATGGGGTCCATCGGCATATCCTCCAAATGACCGCACCGGTCGCAGAGAAAGTGATAATGAGGATGGGTATCCGCATCAAATCTGTCAGCGCCGTCTCCACAGGTGATTTTAGTAATTTCTCCGGTGGAGGCCAGCAGGGAAAGATTGCGGTAAACCGTTCCCAGGCTGATATTGGGATACTGGATGCGGATCGCCGAATAAACAGTATCAGCAGTAGGATGGTCGTGGCTGTTCATCAGAAATTCCTTGATGGATTCTCTCTGCCTGCTATATTTCAGCATGATTGCCTCCTGCAATAATAGTAATGATTTTTATTATTGATATAGTAGCACAGCACGGGGAAGATGTCAATTAAAACAGACAGAATGGCTTTTCCGGATTTTGCTCCTGATGTGCAATGAATTTTTTCATATCATATGAGAGTCCTCCAAATTTCTCTGTGACATTAAACTTTCTCCCTGCGGGCGCTTCTCTATATCAAAGGAAATTTTTTACGATATCTTCATATTTATTTGTTCTTTATTTTAGAAAATTCGGTTGAACCCCAGATTCGGGCAAGTTATAATATACCCATAAAAGATTAAAAATGAAGTAAATAAACGGGATGGCGGGCAGTCGGCAAACAGATTTTGGCTGCCGTAATTTTTGCCGGTTGACAGGGGGAACGAGGGGCCTATGGGTGCGTTTGTGGAATTGATTGATGTGAAAAAGATTTACCGTATGGGCGAGGTGGAAATTCATGCCGCGGCCGGAATTGATTTTTCGGTGGAGAAAGGCGAATTTGCCGTGATTGTAGGCCCCAGCGGCGCGGGAAAGACGACGGTTCTGAATATACTGGGCGGGATGGACACCGCCACCTCCGGTCAGCTTCTGGTAGACGGGACAGATATCAGTAAATTTTCGGGAAAGAAACTGATCCGGTACCGGCGGGAGGATATTGGATTTGTATTCCAGTTTTATAACCTGGTCCCGAATCTGACAGCGCTGGAAAATGTGGAGCTTGCGCTGCAGATCTGTAAACATCCTCTGGATGCGGAGCAGGTTCTGAAAGAAGTGGGGCTGGCCGACAGGATGAAGAATTTCCCTTCCCAGTTGTCCGGCGGAGAACAGCAGCGGGTGTCTATTGCCAGGGCGCTGGCGAAAAACCCCAAGCTGCTGTTGTGTGATGAGCCTACGGGAGCGCTGGACTATCAGACGGGCAAGGCGATTTTGAAGCTTTTGCAGGATACCTGCCGGGAAAAGGGCGTGACGGTAATTGTAATTACCCATAATTCGGCCATAGCCCCGATGGCAGACCGGGTGATTGAAATTAAAAACGGCAGAGTGGAAACGATGCGGGTGAATCCCGAACCGGTCGGCGTGGAGACAATCGAGTGGTAAAAATATGAAGCGAGATGCCGTGCGGGATAAGAAGAACAGCGTGAAATGGAACTCAGAGTATGACAAGATGCCAAGTGTAAGGGAAGAACGCAGAGTGAAATAAGAAGGACGGATCTATGAAATGAAACAGGCGCAGAGAAAAGATTTTTTCCGTGAAATTAAAAAAAGCTTAAACCGGTACCTGTCAATTTTGTTTATTGTTGCTCTGGGCGTGGCTTTTTATGCCGGGATTCGGTCCAGCGAGCCGGATATGCGGATTTCGGCGGATACGTATTTTGACCAGACCAGACTGATGGATATCCGGGTAATCGGGACGCTGGGCATATCGGAGGAAAATGTGGCCGCCATAGAAGCCATAGACGGAGTAACAAGGGCAGAGGGCGGTTATTCTATGGATTATCTGTCGGAATCCGAGGGAATCGCCTATACCTTAAATGTATTTTCTCTCTGTGAACAGATGAATCAGATGACGGTGAAGGAGGGGCGGCTGCCGGAGAATCCGGAGGAATGTTTTATTGACGAGGCGCTGATGCGGTCCATGGGACTGTCTGTCGGCGACCGGATCAGCCTGCGTTCCGGCACGGAGGATGCGTTAGAAGACAGCTTGCATCAGCCTGTGTATACGATTGTGGGCAGCGGTACTTATTCTTGGTTTTTAAATATGGACAGGGGCACGTCTTCTGTGGGAAACGGTGATATCGACGGTTTTGTAGCGGTACTTCCGGAGGCTTTTTGCCTGGACTATTATACGGTGGTTTATGCCAGAACCGAAGGACTGGACGGCGAAATCAGTTATACGGAGGGGTACCAGGATCAGGTGGACCAGATACTGGACCAGATTGAATCCATAGCCGGGGAGCAGTGTGAGATTCATTTTGCGTCGGTAAAAGGGGAGGCTCAGGAGAAGATCGACGAGGGCGCTCAGGATCTGGCTGACGCGGAAAAAGAAGCGGATGAAAAGCTTTCCGACGCGGCCCAGGAGATCGAAGACGCCGAGGAAGAGCTTAAAGACGGTAGGGAGAAGCTTTTGGATGCCGAGGCGCAGCTTACGGACGGAAAGCGGGAGCTTGCGGACGGGAAGCAGGAACTGGCTGATGCCAGAACAGAGCTTGCAGATAAGACCCAGGAGCTTGCGGATGCAAAGGAAAAGCTGCCGGAGGCGGAACAGAAACTGATTGGCGGCAGGAAAGAACTGGAAGAGGGCCGGGAACAGTTTGCCGCGGGTATGGCGGAATGGGAGGAAGGACGCCGTCAGACAGATAATGGCTGGCATGAATATCATAAAGGCGTCAGCGAACTGGAAAAGGCGAAAGAACTGCTGAAAGCAAAGGAAGAAGAGCTAAGCCAGGGCGTCTCATTACTACAGGAGCAAGAGACGCAGTTAGGGGAGCAGGAAGCGGTACTGGCACAGTCTCAGGCACAACTGGATGAACAAGAGGAACAACTGAAACAGGGAGAAGCGGCGCTGGCAGGAAAAAAGGCCGAGCTGGAACAGACGATCACAGATCTGCAGGCAAAGCTGGAAGCCATAACGGAAGGCGGGACCTCCTCTGCGGAGGCGGAGGCACTGAGCCATGCGCTGGCAGAAGCGCAGGCCGGTTTGCAGATGCTGGAGTCAGGTCCGGAGGCGGCCGGGCTTTCGGAGGCCAGGGCACAGCTTGACGTGGCGCAGGCACAATTGGCGGCCGGCAAGGAGCAGCTTGCGGCAGGCCGGGTTCAGTTGGAAGCTGCAAAAACCCAACTGGCACAGGGGCAGGAGCAGATCAGGGCCGGCTGGCAGGAGATTGAAGCCAACAGGGAAAAGCTGGCGGATGCAAAAGCAGAGCTGGAGAAAGCGGAGGTGGAACTGGCAGATAGCTGGACTGCCCTTGGGGTAGCAGCCTGGTCGCTGGAGCACGGTGAACAGGAGCTTGCCGACGGCGAGCAGGCTCTGGCGGATGCGAAGGCAGAGATAGAAGACGGCGAGCGGCAGATCGCAGAGGGTTGGGAAACGATTGCGGAGAATGAGCGGAAGCTTCTGGATGCGGAGAATGAGTTGCCGGAGGCTGAAAGTGAGATCGCCCAGGCGCATATTGATATCGCCGAAGGAGAGGAGAAGCTGGCCGACGGAAAAAAGGAATACGAAGACGGAAAAAAGGAAGCGGAGGATAAAATCCGGGATGCGAAAGCAGAGCTGGCAGACGCACAGAAAACTCTGGACGATCTTGAGGAACCGGAGTGGTATGTGCTGGACCGGAATTCTATTCAGTCCTATGTGGAGTATGGGATGGATGCGGAACGGATCGGCGCGATCGGGAAAGTATTTCCCGCCATCTTTTTTCTGGTGGCCGCGCTGGTCAGCCTGACCACCATGACCAGAATGGTGGAAGAGGAACGGACACTGATTGGCACCATGAAGGCGCTTGGGTATGGCAAATGGAGCATTGCCTCGAAGTATATTCTGTACGCTCTTTCGGCCAGTCTGCTGGGCAGTCTTTTAGGGATCGTCATAGGGAGCAGGCTGCTGCCCTGGGTGATTATGACAGCTTATGGGATGCTGTACACAAACCTGCAGATCATGGTAATGCCCATTGATTTAAAGCTGTCTTTGATGGCCACAGGCATTGCGGTGGCCTGTACGACGCTGGCGGCTTTTGCGGCCTGTTATAAGGAGCTGCGATCCGCGCCGGCCCAACTGATGCGTCCGGCAGCGCCGCCGAAAGGAAAACGGGTGTTTCTGGAATATCTGCCGTTGATCTGGAAGCGGATGACCTTTACGGGAAAATCCACGATCCGAAATCTGTTTCGTTACAAAAAGCGTTTTTTAATGACCATTTTCGGGATCGGCGCCTGTATGGCCCTTCTGATGGTGGGGTACGGACTGCGGGATTCCATTCAGGATATTGTGGATAACCAGTACCGTACATTGTGGATTTACGATGCGGGACTGACTGTCGACGACGAACTCTCCCCGAAACGGCAGGAAGAGGAACTTGTGCGGCTTAAGGAGGAGTTCCCTGAAGTCGGACAGACGCTGTTTGCCAGGGTTACGGCGATGGATATCGGGAGAGAGGGAGTGGAAAAAAGCGCTTACATATTTGTACCCCAGGAATCAGAAAACCTGGAACAGTTTGTGGTGTTAAAGAACCGGCTGACAGGAGAGCGGTACGAGTTGACGGACGACGGTGTGGTGATCTCAGAAAAGCTGTCAAAGCTGTTAAATGCGGGCGTGGGGGATGAGATTTATTTGAAGGAAGGGGAGACAGATCGTTATCCTGTTGTGATTACGGCAGTTTCGGAAAATTATCTGTCCCATTATGTGTATCTGACTCCGGCATTGTATGAGCGGGTGTTTGGCGGGGCGCCGGCCTATAACCAGCTTTATTTAAAGCTGCAGGATTTACCGGGAGTGTCAGGGACAGAAATATCAAGAGCGGAGGAAACATTGCTGACAGAGCGGCTGCTGAAAGATGATATGGTGGAGTCGGTGCAGATGGCCGGGGAATTACAGCGCACGGTTCAGGATATGCTGAAAAGTCTTGATATGGTGATCTGGGTGCTGATTATTTCCGCAGGTCTGCTGGCCTTTGTGGTATTGTACAACCTGAACAATATCAATATCACGGAGCGGCGGCGGGAGCTGGCCACTTTGAAGGTGCTGGGCTTTTATGACGGTGAGGTGGCAGCTTATGTATACCGGGAAAATATCTATCTGACCGTGATCGGCATCGGGGTAGGTGTGGTGTTGGGCATGATTCTTCACCGCTACGTGATTCTGACCTGTGAGATCGATTTGATGATGTTCGGGCGTACGATCCGCCCCATGAGTTATGTATACAGTATGCTGATTACAGCGTTGTTTTCCCTGTTTGTGAATGGGGTGATGTTTTTCCGGCTGCGGAAAATCGACATGGTGGAGTCGCTGAAAAGTGTGGAGTAGAGAATTCTGGGAAGGGGGAAGGTCTTTCCTGCAACATAACAATAAAACAGTCCGGATTCATCAATCTTTATCGTTTGATGAACCCCGGACTGTTTTATTGTTTATGTTTGGGTATCAGTAAAATGCTTGATGGAAGCACTTTTTCGAATTTTATTTCGCATCCTTTTTCAGATAAATAAACCAGTATACACAGCCTACGAACAGCGCGCCGCCTACGATGTTGCCCAGCGTTACGGGCAGCAGGTTGTTTGCGAAGAATGCGCCCCAGGTCAGCTTGGAGGTGTCGGCCGTAGCTTTTGCCAGATAATCTGCGTTGCCCATGGCGAACAGGCCTGCGGGGCCGTAGAACATATTGGCGATACTATGTTCGAATCCGCTTACGACGAATACCATAATCGGGTAGAACAAAGCGGCAATCTTGCCGGCTGCGCTCTTGGAAGAAAATCCGAGCCATACTGCCAGACATACCAGCATGTTACAGAAGATGCCTTTCAGGAATGCGTCGCCAAAGGACATGGAAACCTTTGCCACCGCGGTGTTGATCGTAGCGCCTGCAAGCGCAGCGTCAAACAGACTTAACTGATGACAGGCCGTCATGCCCCATGCCACGAAAATACTTCCCACAAAGTTGCCCAGGTAAACGATCACCCAGTTGCGCAGCATGCCTGCAATCGTGGCTTCTTTCTCCAGAACGGAGATGATGATCAGACAGTTGCCGGTAAACAGCTCGCTGCCGGCCAGAATGACCAGAGTCAGACCTGCCGGGAACACGCATGCGCCCACCAGTTTGCCCACGGAGCCGCCGATGGAGCAGGAAGCCGTAGATGCGCCTACGCCTGCGATGGCAATGAAAATACCGGCCAGAATACCGAGAACAAACAGTTTGCTGGCCTTCATCGTGGTTTTGCCTTTTCCGATCGCTACATAATTTTTTGCAATTTCTGCAGGTGAATTCATAGAAATCTCCCCTTTCTTTGTGAAGCTTGTGCTTCTTTCACCATAGTTGCCGCAGAAAAACAGAAAATCCTTTTTCTGCAATAAGATTGATAAATTTGTAACTATTATACCAGATTATAGATAAAACTAAATAGATAAAACGACGAAATTCTAACCAATCTTTATATATGTATGCACAATGTTGTGCATATTTAACAATTTTTCCTCGCGATTGTGACAGGTAAACAGGAAGATTTGCCCATTATAATTTTGTGCCAGCCATAATAAAGTCTGTTCCAGCCGCTCATCGTCATAGAGGGCAAAGCTGTCGTCCAGAAAAAGAGGAACAGACCGGTCTGGCCAGAAGCATTCCACCAGCGCCAGCCGCAGAGCCAGATAAACCTGTTCCGCCGTGCCTCTGCTCAGCGCCGAGAGGGGCAGGGAGCGTTTCTGAGACTGAATGTAAAGGTTCAGATTGTCGTCTACGGCCATGCAGGTATAGGCGCCCCGGGTAAGGCTTGACAGGATGGCGGAGCAAGTTTGATTAAGCCGGGGCACAAAACTGACGTGATAGTTTTCCGCGATGGACTGTATGGTGGATATCGCTGTTTTTACCGCTTCGATTTCGAGAGAGATCTCATTGTTTTTCCGCTGCTGTGCCTGCAGGGTTTCCTGTCTGCAAAGAGCCTGTTTCAGTTGTTCCTCGTTCTGTTCACTGGTCCAGTCCGCGCGGGAAAGTCCTTCCAGTCTCCGGAGAATCTGGTTTTCTTCTTCCTGTAATGAACGGATGCTGTCGGCCAGTTCCCCGCAGCGTATCTGGCAGTCATTGATTTTGTCGGTCATGGCCATGGCGTCATGCAGACGTTTTTTCAGCCGGTCATAATTTTCAGGCCGGATGTCCCGTGTGCCAAGATAAACGGAAAAAAGATTTCGCAGCTGCTCTCTGGCCTGGTTCCAGAGCCAGCCGTGGCGGCGGAGGGATAAAAGCAGCCTGCCTGCGGCAAAAAAGAAAACACAGAGCAGAACCAGAAAAGGCACCGGCAGGTAGCTGTCATTGGAAAAGCTGGCGTTTGTCAGAAAAATAGTAAAAAAGGAGGCGATAAACATTCCGACGGACAGAAATAACAGCAGGTTTCTCATCAGCGGATGGCGGGTAAAGCGGTATGTGCCTCTGTAACGGAAATAGGCGGCATAGGCCCGGTCGGCGACAGTCTCCACCTGCCGGAGCTGTTCGGCGGATTCTACGCCATTGTCCGCAAGACGCTGTTTCCATTCCTGCGTGCGTCCGGAAAGGGTCCGGTAAGCTTCCTTTTGTTCGTCAAGGGTATTTTGAAGCTGCTGACGGCGTTCATGGAGTTTTAGGCTCTGTCCGTCAGCCGCGTGTTCCTGTAATTGCCGGTTCAGCGTGTGGATCTCGGCGGTCAGGGCATCATATTCCCTTTGATCGATGGGAATCAGCCGGGAAGATAACTGTTTTTTCTGAGCGGTCAGTGCGGCGATGGCGGCGGCGATGTCCACACTGCCGGAACCGGAGCTGTGAAGATTGCTGATATAATTTTTCAACGCGTCCGCCATGGCCGGGGAGGTTTCTCCCCGTAGCTGCCCGATGCTGACCGTATTGTCATAAGTGACCTCCGTCAGCCCGTTTCGCATCTGGCTGACAAAATCAGGGTCCGCGGGGACCGGTTTGCTTCTTGTTTCATCGAAAATTTCCAGGTTTTTCGGGTCGGTGAGAAAGTTCCGGCTAAACTGGCATACTCTGCCGTTTTGGGAAAGCCGCAGGGAACCGCCGTAGTCGCCGGAGGTTACCCAGGGCATATATCTGCTGTATGTATCGGAGTGGGCGGCCCGGCCTTTTTTTCGCTCCATGCCAAACAGCATACTGCGCAGAAAGGTATGTAAGGTGGATTTGCCCGCTCCGTTTTTCCCGTATAGCACATTTATATGATCACCAAATGTAAAAGATGTCTGGTGGAATTTCCCGAAATGTCGGATATTGGTTTCTAATAATTTCAATCTGAGGGTTCTCCTATATAAAAGCTTTGCGGCACAGAAAAAGCCCTGTTTTCGGGCCTTTCCGGGCCGCAGCGTTTATTTTCTCCGTGTGGTATCCAGCAGCGCTTTGACGCCATAATAAAGCGCTTTTTCCCGAATCTGTTTTTCCTGTCCGGAACCGGTGTGGTCCGGTGGCACAGGTTCACTGTCGGACAGCGCTTTGATATATGCGCCGATCAGATCGTCGGCATGTTCCCGGGCCAGAGAAGCAAAATCATAATCCGGTTCGGTCAGGTCCTGGAAATCCAGAATTTTCAGAGTCGGATCGGAAAAGGTCTGGCTGAAACGGATATCCGGGTCCTTCCGGCCGGTCAGACGTATTTTATAAATATTGTGCGCGCCTTTCTGCCGGATGGCGTTCAGTATGGCTTCCGTTAAAACTATGGAGGTGGTAGAAGGCTGCACCCGGAATTCCAGGGGAATGTATTCGGCCGACGCAAAAGAAATCCACCGTACCTGTGTCCGTTCCTGCGAAATCTCGGCAATGACAAAGCCGTGGAGGCCGTAGTCATTGGGATCAACAGGCTCCAGTGAGCCGGGATTTACGATGTGACCGGAAAAATCCATGTCCGGTTTATGAATATGTCCCAGTGCAACATAATGAAAGCCGGCCTGTGCCAGTTGACTTCTGACGTAGGGCCGGTGCGAGGCGTCTCCGCCGTGGGCCAGAAGAATATGAATGTCATGTTCCGGTTCCAGAGGAACCGGCGTGTAGAGAGGTTCGCTGTCCTCCCGGCTGTGGTAGCTGCGTCCGTAAACGGTGGTATGAAGCTCCGGAAAACGTATTTTCTGTAATTGCGTGTCATGAAGGAAAGTTACCTGGGGACACCAGGAAAACTGCCTGTAGTTGGAGCTGTCGGTGATACAGTCGTGATTGCCGGCAATGAGAACCACCTTCGTGCGGGTCAGCCGGGAAAACAGAGCATTTACCTCTTTCAATTCCCGCAGAAGGGGCTGGCGGTGGAACAGATCGCCTGCGATTAATAACAGGTCGGCCTGTTCCTCCTCCGTGCGTGCCACAGCGCGGGCGAAGGTCTGCCAGAGCGCGTCGGCCCGTGCCTGTGACCAGGGATGGCCGGCATCCGGCACCGCACCCAGATGCGGATCAGCGATATGAACTAATTTCATGGCAAACCTCCGATTGTGCCGTGGGGGATTCCTGATTCATTACAGTTCGCAGTTCCCCACGGTTCTGGGGAAGGGAATTACGTCGCGGATATTGGCCATGCCGGTCAGGTACATCACGGCGCGCTCGAAGCCCAGGCCAAAGCCGGAATGGCACACCGAGCCGTATCTGCGCAGATCCAGATAGAATGCGTAATCCTCTTTTTTCAATCCAAGCTCGTCCATACGGGCGGTCAGCTTTTCCAGACTGTCCTCACGCTGGCTGCCGCCGATAATCTCGCCGATGCCGGGCACCAGACAGTCCATGGCTGCCACGGTTTTGTTGTCGTCATTCATTTTCATGTAGAATGCCTTGATTTCCTTCGGATAGTCGGTGACAAACACAGGGCGCTTGAAAATCTGTTCTGTCAGATACCGTTCATGCTCGGTCTGCAGATCGCAGCCCCAGGAAACCTTGTAGTCAAAGGAATCATTGTGTTTTTCCAGAATTTCGATGGCTTCCGTATAGGTGACATGACCGAAATCGGCGTTCAGAACCCCGTTCAGCCGGTCCAGCAGCCCCTTATCCACAAACTGGTTAAAGAAAGCCATCTCCTCCGGCGCATGTTCCATTACATAGGAGATAATGTATTTCAGCATCTGCTCGGCTACGGCCATGTTATCGTTCAGATCGGCAAAAGCCATCTCCGGCTCGATCATCCAGAATTCGGCCGCATGGCGGGTGGTGTTGGAATTTTCCGCCCGGAAGGTGGGGCCGAAGGTATAGGTGTTTTTGAAGGCCATACAGTAGGTTTCCACGTTTAACTGCCCGCTGACGGTCAGGCTGGTTTCCTTGCCAAAAAAATCCTCGGAATAATCAATGGTTCCTTCCGCGGTTTTCGGCAGGTTTTCCATATCCAGCGTAGTAACCCGGAACATTTCTCCGGCGCCCTCGCAGTCGCTGGCCGTAATCAGCGGCGTGTGAACGTAGATGAAGTTCTGCTTCTGGAAAAAGTCATGAATGGCAAACGCGATCAGCGAGCGGACTCTGAACACGGCCTGGAACGTATTGGTCCGGGGCCGGAGATGGGGGATCGTCCGCAGGAATTCAAAGGTATGGCGTTTTTTCTGCAGCGGATAGTCCGGAGCGGAAGCGCCCTCCACGGTAACGGTGTCGGCCTGCAGCTCAAAAGCCTGCTTTGCCTCCGGGGTAGCCACCAGCGTTCCCGTCGCGGTAATGGCAGCGCCCACGTTCAGTTTTGAAACCTCCTGAAAATTGCTCATCGTATCATGAAATACAATCTGAAGGGGCTCAAAAAATGTGCCGTCAGACAGTACGATAAAACCGAATGCCTTGGATCCTCTTACGCTGCGCACCCATCCGCCTACCCGGATGGTCTGATCCAGATATTTGTCGGTTGAGCGGAACAGGTCGCGGATATTTACTAAATCCATTTTTATTTCCTCCAAAATTTCAAAATTAAGAATTTCTCCATGCCGTAATGCAGACAATATAATTAACCATTATATACGATTTAAACAGCTACTTCAAGGAGGTATAAACAAAAATGCAGGCAAAATCATTTATGGATCAGGACTTTCTTCTTTCCACGGAAACGGCGAAGCGGTTTTACCATGACTGGGCTGAAAAAATGCCGGTTCTGGACTATCACTGCCATATTGATCCGAAAGAAATCGCCGAGGACAGGAAGTTTGAAACGATCACACAGGTATGGCTGGGCGGCGACCATTATAAATGGCGGCAGATGCGTTCCAACGGAGTGGAAGAAGCCTTTATCACCGGCCGCGCACCCGACCGGGAGAAATTTCAGAAATGGGCGGAAACACTTGAAATGGCCGCCGGCAACCCGCTGTACCACTGGAGTCATCTGGAGCTTCGGCGGTATTTTGGTTATAACGGTTATTTAAACGGCGAGACGGCAAAGGAAGTGTGGAACCTGTGCAATGCAAAGCTGAAAGAAGATTCCATGAGTGTGCGGAATCTGATCCGCCGCTATCATGTGACGCTTTTGTGTACCACCGATGATCCTGTGGATGACCTGCGGTGGCATAAGGCCATTGCCCATGATCCCGGCTGTGAATTTCAGGTGCTTCCCGCCTGGCGGCCGGACCGGGCCATGCATATCGAAAAGCCTGATTATGCGGACTATCTGAAAGAACTGGGAGAGGCCGGCGGCATGACGGTGGACAGCTTTGAACGTCTGAAAGATGTTCTGCGGTGCCGGATGGACCACTTTCAGTCCTGTGGATGCCGGGCGGCGGATCATGGTCTGGAATATATGCCGTTTGTGCCGGCTTCCGATCAGGAAATTGAGCGGATTTTCGCAAAAAGGCTGTCCCAGTCCGGACAGGCGCTGACCAGGGAGGAGCGGGACCGGTTTAAAACCGCTTTTCTGCTGTTTGCCGGCCGGGAATACGCCCGCCGGGGCTGGGTGATGCAGCTCCATTACGGCTGTAAGCGGAATAACAACCGGCGGATGTACGAAAAGCTGGGGCCGGACACCGGATTTGACTGTATCGGCGGCTGTGGCTCCACCGATGCGCTGGCAGATTTTCTGGACTGTCTGGACAGCGGCGGACAATTGCCCAAAACCGTGATTTACTCCTTAAACCCCAATGACGACGCAGCCATCGGCACCATAATCGGCTGTTTTCAGGACGGGGAAAAAGGGATTCCCGGCAAAATGCAGCAGGGTTCGGCCTGGTGGTTCAATGACAATCTGACCGGCATGACCGCCCAGATGACCAGTCTGGCGAATCTGGGGCTTCTGGGAAATTTTATCGGGATGCTGACGGATTCCAGAAGCTTTGTCTCTTATACCAGGCATGAATATTTCCGGCGAATTCTCTGCGACCTGATCGGCGGCTGGGTGGAAAAGGGGGAATACCCGACGGACTGGAAAACCCTTGAGCGGATGGTCAGGGGGATTTGCTATAACAATGCGGTGCGGTATTTCGGATTTCCCGTGCCGGAAGCGGGATAAAAAGAATACATTGGTAAAAGGCGGATGAGGGAGACTGCCGCAGGCTGATTTTGC
>Ga0137307_101050_pt1 | contig 28055 bp, 22 predicted proteins | sample NAcewD2O_March_2_FD_97180 | JGI IMG/M metagenome (GOLD analysis project Ga0137307, IMG submission 97180) | Mouse cecal microbial communities from Vienna, Austria - N-Acetylglucosamine amended D2O_March | ecosystem: Host-associated > Mammals > Digestive system > Large intestine > Cecum | place... | reverse complement strand
TCATGTGAAAAAAAATCAACATTGACACGTAGTGTCTGCGCTGACGACTGAAGTTTCGGACGGTCGAACTTGTGACCTGAACGTCACTGTTACACCTTGCTCCGGTCTCGTTTTTTCAATTGCAAAATTAATACTTCACTACGAAATGTCAAATGAAAGCAAGGTTAAATCACGTTAAAATCGCGTGAGGTCTATTAAAAAAGAGGGCGAAACACATCCATTGCTGCACGACCAGTGTTATAATTTATAAAAAAGACTAATTCTATGAACGACCCTATAGTAACCCCGGCAGCACCTGCCGCACACACCGTGGCCGAATGGCTTCTTTCGACCATCGACAAACTTTTCAACCTAATCGGACTGGAGGCTCATGAGAAAACCGAAGAGGCCATATGCCTTGTTATAATAGTGTTCGCGGCATTCTTCATCGGCTGGCTGCTGCAGAAAACAATTTACTTTCTGCTGCACAGAGCCGAGCGCCTCAGACCCAAACCGGCTCTACAGGAATTGCTGCAGGGCAAGACCCTGACCCGCTGCTGCTACATAATACCTCCCTTGGTTGTGCTTGCCATGGCACCATTCGCTCTTGAAGAGAGCCACCGCACATATACTATTGTGACCCGTATTGCAGGCATCTACGCTCTCTTTGCCCTTGCCATTGGGCTCGGAGCGGTGTTCTCATTCATATTCAACTACTACAACGTACATGTGAACAAGCGCAGGCTGCCGCTGAAGGGACTCGCGAATGTCGCAATCGGCATTGTGTGGATAATAATCACAATTCTGGCAGTATCGGTAGCACTCGACAAATCTCCAGGCCTGCTCCTCACCGGCCTCGGTGCCTTTGCCGCAGCCCTGATGCTTGTGTTCAAAGACAGTATACTCGGATTTGTAGCAGGCATACAGCTGTCGGAAAACGATATGATTCATGTGGGCGACTGGATTGTAGTGCCGAACACTCCGGCCAACGGCGTCGTGCTCGACATGACTCTCACCACTGTAAAAGTGCAGAACTGGGACAATACAATCATCACACTGCCGCCATATTCGCTGGTTCAGTCGTCGTTCCAGAACTGGCGAGGCATGTCGGAAAGCGGATGCCGCCGCATAGTGAAGACACTCACCATCGACATCACTACTGTGCACAGCATAACTGCAGCAGAAGCCGATGCAATCGCGGCGCGATATCCGCTACTCAAAGATTTTGTCGATAATCTGCGCAAAAGTGGCAGCATGGAGCAGAACAACGGCGGCCTCACGCCTATAAACGGAACAATAGAGACAAATCTCGGCCTTTTCCGCGCATACTGCTGCCTGTATATCTACAACAATCCGTTTATCAACAACGTGCAGCAGATACTCGTGCGGCTCATGGATGCCACAAGCTACGGACTTCCGCTCGAAATATATTGCTTCACCGCCACAACCGACTGGAATAAATATGAAGGCATCCAGAGTTCGATTCTCGAACATGTGTCGACCGTCTGCGCCGATTTCGGCCTTGGCATCTATTCGAGTTCAACTCTTACAGTGACCGAAGGAAACAACAACCCGACACAAACCGGCAACTCTGCGCCTGCGGCCGGAGCTCAGTCGGATACTAAGAACGACACTTCCTTGAAAGCATAGGTGCGACCGTTGCTTAGAGTGAGCATGCCATCGGATGCAACCGACACTATATGAGCCGTGAAGCGTCCGTCCTTATCGGCAAAGCGATGCTCGCCCGATGTCCACAACAGGCGCGAAAAATAGTGCTGTCGCAAGACCTCGGCGTCCGGAGCGGCCTCATACGCCGACCAGTATTCGAGAATATTCCGGCAGACATCGGCAAGAAAAGGCTCGAGTGATGTTTCGGCACCGCCGTTATGCAGAATCACAGATGTAGGATTGGGCGCGTCGGAAAGAAATACTTTCTGATTCACATTTATACCTATACCGGCAATTGAGCGCTCTATGACCATGCCGCCGGTTCCTCCGGGAGCCGGCGAAAGTTTGTTTTCTATGAGAATGCCGCATATTTTCTCGAGCCCGACATATATATCATTGGGCCACTTCACAATAGTGCGCAAACCGGCAGGCAGAAGCTTGTCGATAGCATCGGCTATGGCGAGCGACACTACCATCGACAGTTCGAACTGGCGTGCAGGATGCAAACTGCGCGGGCGCAAAAGTATAGAGAACGTCAGGTTTTTGCCAGGCTCCGCTTCCCATGAATTTCCACGCTGGCCGCGCCCGGCGGTCTGACTGCGGGCAGCTACAACAAAACCGTGTGGCGCGTCGTCGCAGAGGGCGAGCTCGCTGCTTGTGGAGGCACAGCTGTCGAGAAAACGAATCATTCCGACACTTCGATAGTGCGCGAATCGTCATCGTTGACGCGTATGCGCACACTTACGGTATCGGAGGGCAGAACCGGAGTCACACGTTCGGGCCACTCTATGAAGCACAGGGCGCCGCTGTCGAAGTAATCCTCTACACCAATCTCAAGAGCTTCGTCGAGGTCTTCGATACGATAAAAATCGAAGTGGTAAATCAGCTCGGCAGTGGTTTCGGAGCGGTATTCGTTAATCAGAGCGAAGGTAGGCGAAGCAGTGTCGTCGCCGTCAACGCCGAGCGCACGGCAAAGCTCGTTTATGAATGTGGTTTTTCCGGCGCCCATATCGCCATAGAAGGCAAATACGGTATTGTCGCCCATAAGGCCAACAAATTCTTTTGCGGCAGCCGGAAGCGCCTCAAGATTTGGAACGTTTATAGTTTTCATTTCGGTGTCAGGGTGATTATAGGCACCAGCATTTCTTCGAGCGATATGCCGCCATGCTGGAAAGTGCCGGTATAGTATTGAACGTAGTAATTATAATTGTTTGGGTAAGCGAAGAAATCTTCGCGCGATGCAAAGATATATGTCGTCGACACATTGGGAGAAGGCAGTCCGAAACGCTGCGGAGTCTTCACTTCGAAAACACGCTTGGCGTTATAGGCCAGATTCTTTCCCAGCTTATAGCGGAGGTTGGTGTTGGTGTTTTTGTCGCCAACCACCTTTACGGGGTTTTCCACACGGATTGTGCCGTGGTCGGTGGTGAGCACTATCTTGTAGCCTTTTGCCGCTATGCGACGAAATATTTCGATAGCCGACGAATGACGGAACCACGACTCGGTGAGCGAGCGGTAGGCGGCGTTGGTAGATGCAAGCTCGCGAATCATCTTCGACTCTGTACGCGCGTGCGAAAGCATGTCGATGAAGTTAAAGATAATCACGTTGAGGTCGTTCTGCTCCAATTGAGCAAACTCCCTGAGCACTTTCTCGCCCCCGGCCGTGTCGTTCACTTTATGATACGAGAATTTAATCTTGCGGCGATGTCGCTCGAACTGTGTTGCAATCAGCGGCGACTCGTTGATATTCTTTCCTTCTTCCGATTCCTCGTCGACCCACAGGTCGGGAAACATTTTCTCTATCTGAGCAGGCATGAGGCCAGAGAAAATGGCATTGCGCGCATACTGCGTAGCCGTGGGCAGAATGGAGGTATAGAGCCCCTCCTCGAAATTGAATGTATCGGCAAGCAACGGCTTGATAGAGCGCCACTGGTCGAGACGGAAGTTATCGATGAGAATGAAAAACACCTTTTCACCGGCATCGAGCAGCGGAAACACCTTCTCAGGGAAAATACGAGTGCTCATAAGAGGCTTGTCGGGGCAGTCGGGGTCCGAAACCCACCGCTCGTAGCGCGTGCGAAGCCACTTGTAAAACTCCGAGTTTGCCTCTTTTTTCTGATTTTCGAGCAGTTCGCCCATATTTGTATCGGCCTGGGCAAGTTCCATTTCATGAAAGACCAGACGGCCATATAGGTCGTACCAGTCGGCCATAGTAGAGGCCGTGTTAATAAGCGAGCCGAGCTGTCCGAATTCCTGACGATAGTCGCCCGACACTTTCTCCGACACAAGTCGCTCGGAGTGCAGCTGCTTTTTGATAGCAATGAGAATCTGATTAGGATTGACCGGTTTGATAAGGTAATCGGCTATCTTGCTTCCCACAGCCTGGTCCATGATATTCTCTTCCTCGCTCTTGGTAATCATTATCACGGGGGTCTGCGGCTGCTGTTGCTTTATGAGCGCAAGCGTCTCGAGGCCTGTAAGGCCCGGCATATTTTCATCGAGGATTATAAGGTCGAACGGAGTCGACATTGCCATGTCGAGTGCATCGCGGCCGTTGTTGGCCGTGACTACATCGTAGCCCTTGCCTCTGAGAAACAACAGATGCGGCTTAAGCAGGTCTATTTCGTCGTCGGCCCAAAGTATATGTTGCTGTGTACTCATCTGATTGCAAATATAGCCATTCTCTCTCAAAAAACACCGGAGAATTAACAAACTTTGAGAGCTCTCCGTGTCTTATTTATGAAAAATAATGCTGTTGCGGCCCGAAGGGCTCACCTTGAGTGTGACTGGAGCACCCTCAATCAGAGGAATATTGTGGTCGACATGGCCCACTGGCACATTGAACGCGACAGGGAATGAATATCCGGCAATGGCATCACGGAACATTGACTCCATATCATCGTGGTTGGCATCGGGCTTGTAATCGGTGAACTGCCCGACGATGAGGCCGCGGATATTGTCGAACAGGCCGCTCAGACGCATCTGATAGAGTATACGCTCTATTTTGTAAATGGGCTCTGACACATCTTCGATAAAAAGAATCGAATCGGGGCGCAAGAGGTCGTAGGGTGTTCCTATAAGTTCGGCAAGCACTGCCAGGTTACCGCCGCGCAGAGTGCCGGAGACAATACCCTGACGGTCGTAGTCGTGCGCGTCAAAAATGTGCACGGGGCGTTCGCCACGGAGAATTGCAAAAAGGTCGCGGTTGTCGGGGTCGCCGGCCCCCTCCTTGATATGCGCAGCCATTGATGAGTGGATGCTCGCTATGTTTTTGCGCGACATAAGGGCGTGCAGGGCAGAGATGTCGGAGAAGCCGATTACCCATTTAGGGTCGTCTTCCAACGGAAGTTTGTTGAGCCTATCCAAGATATGAACAACACCGTATCCACCGCGCGAACATAAAATCGCACGCACTTCAGGGTCGGAAAAAGCGGCCTTGAGGTCGGCATAGCGCTCGTCGGCGGTGCCGCTGAAATTGCCGTTTTCGCCAAGAGCATGCGGCATTATCTCCACTACCCAGCCTTGATTGCGAAGCACTTCCACTGCATCGTAGACAATATTGGACTTGATTTTGCCGGCCGGCGAGCATACGGCTATTTTGTCGCCTTTCTTCAAAGGCGCGGGAAAACGTATTTGTTCGTTATTCATATATCAGAGAGTTGTTTATAGAATTCCCACAGAGCCACGGCGGTCGACACCGAAACGTTGAGTGAGTGCTTTGTGCCGCTTTGGGGTATTTCAATACACGAATCGGCTGCATCGACTATTTCCTGCCCTACCCCATCGACTTCGTTGCCGGCGACAAGCGCATATCTTAGGCCGGGCTCAGCTTTGAAATCATTGAGGGCGATGCTGCCTTTCACCTGCTCGAGGCACACTATTACATGCCCTTCGCTACGCAAGACGGCTATAGCCTCGGCTGTAGTGGCGAAGTATCGCCAGTCGACCGAGTCTTCGGCTCCGAGCGCCGTTTTGTGTATTTCGGACGAGGGGGGAGTGCCCGAAACTCCACAGAGAGCCACGCCCTCAGTGGCGAAAGCGTCGCAGGTACGGAAAATAGCGCCTATATTATTGAGCGAGCGCACATTGTCGAGCACTACTGTAACCGGAATTTTCTTGCGGGCCTTGAACTGCTCTATGGTATCGCGGCCCATATCGCGTATAGTTTTCTTTTCCATTGTTGCTCAGCCTTGATGTGTTCAGATTGTACGTCCCGGATAGGCCTCGAGAGCCTTGCGGAGCACAAGCATCGCGCGAGCAAGGTCGTCTTTTTTCAATACATATGCCATACGCACCTGGTCTTTGCCCATGCCGGGCGTAGTGTAGAAACCCGAAGCCGGAGCCATAAACACCGTTTCGCCCTCGTAATCAAACTTTTCAAGGCACCAGCGGCAGAATTCATCGGCATCATCTACGGGCAATTTCACCACGGTATAGAAAGCACCCATGGGAATCGGCGTATAGCAGCCGGGAATCTGATTGATTTGGTCAATGAGAAATTTACGGCGCTCCACATACTCGTTATATGTGGCGAGCATGTATTCGGCCGGCGTGTCAATCGATGCTTCGGCCACAATCTGGCCGATGAGAGGAGGGCTCAGACGGGCCTGACAGAATTTCATCACATTCTGTTTCAACTCCTTATGCTTGGTAATCAAAGCGCCTATGCGGATTCCGCACTCGTTATAGCGCTTCGACACCGAGTCGATAAGCACCACTTTGTCTTCGATACCGGGCAGATGAAAAGCCGATATGTATGGCGCTCCCGTATAGCAGAACTCACGGTAAACCTCGTCGGAAAAGAGAAAGAGGTCGTGCTTCAGCACGAGGTCGCGAATCTGCAGCATCTCTTTCATCGTGTAGAGATAGCCCGTGGGGTTGTTGGGGTTGCAGATAAGTATGCCCTTCGTACGTGGTGTTATCAAGGCCTCGAACTTTTCCACAGGCGGCAGTTCGAAGCCGTCGTCGATTGTCGAGGGAACGGTAACGATTTTCGCGCCGGCCGAAATGGCAAAGGCCATATAGTTGGCATAGGCCGGCTCGGGAACAATGATTTCATCGCCGGGGTCAAGGCATGCCATAAAGGCGAAGAGCACAGCTTCTGAGCCGCCGGTGGTGATGATAATATCGTCGACATCAACATCGATGTTGAATCTTTTGTAATACTGCTGCAGCTTCTTGCGAAGCGAGAGCATGCCCTCGGAGGGGCTGTATTCGAGCACTTTGCGGTCGATGTTCCTGAGTGCTTCAAGTCCGGCTGGGGGAGTCGGCACATCGGGCTGGCCGATGTTCAGACGATATACCTTTACGCCCCTGGCAACAGCATTGTTTGCCAGAGGCACCAGACGGCGTATTGGGCTTGCCGGCATTATATTGCCGCGCTCTGAGACATTGGGCATAATCGGAAATCAGATGTGAGCCGACAGGTCAGTCAACTTTGTGCAGATTGTGACCCATCCGTTCTTTTTTTGTGTGCATATAGCGCTTGTTGTAGGCATTGGGAGCTACTTCGATAGAGACATTCTCCACCACTTCAAGGCCGTAGCCCTCAAGGCCGACACGCTTCACGGGATTGTTTGTCATAAGACGCATCTTCTGTATGCCGAGCATATTGAGAATTTGTGCGCCTACACCATAGTCGCGCTCATCGGCATTGTGCCCCAGATGAATGTTGGCTTCGACTGTGTCGAGGCCTTCTTCCTGAAGCTTATATGCGCGTATTTTATCCATAAGACCAATGCCGCGACCCTCCTGGCTGAGATAAACCACAGCGCCACGGCCTTCTTTCTCAATCATCTGCATGGCTTTGTGGAGCTGTTCGCCACAGTCGCATCTGAGCGAAGCGAAAATATCGCCCGTAGCGCACGACGAATGTACACGCACAAGCACCGGCTTGCCGTCGGCTATATCGCCCTTGATGATTGCTATGTGTTCAAGACCGTTGTTTTTCTGACGGAAAGGAATGAGGCGAAAATGTCCGTAAGCCGTGGGCATGTCTACTTCCACGCCCTGCTCTACAAGCTGCTCGGTGGAAAGGCGATAGGCAATGAGGTCGCGAATCGACACCAGACGCATGCCCCACTCGTCGGCAAGGCGGCGAAGTTCGGGCAGACGGGCCATGGTGCCGTCGTCGCTCATTATTTCCATGAGGGCGGCTGCCGGCTGCAGACCGGCGAGACGTGCCAGGTCGACAGCAGCCTCGGTGTGACCGCTGCGGCGCAGCACTCCCTGCTCCTGGGCGTAGAGCGGATTGATATGGCCTGGACGGCCGAATGTCTCGGGCACCGATGTAGGGTCGGCGAGGGCTCGGATAGTGGCGCAACGGTCTTCGGCGCTCACGCCGGTGCTACATCCTTCGAGCTTGTCGACAGTTATGGTAAACGGTGTGCCGAGCATCGATGTATTGTGGTCTACCTGACGGTCGAGGCCGAGCTCACGGCAACGCGACACGGTAAGCGGCGCGCAGAGCACACCACGCGCGTTCTTGAGCATGAAATTGACCTGCTCGGGCGTAATTTTCTCAGCGGCGACAATAATGTCGCCTTCGTTCTCACGGTCTTCGTCATCGACCACAATCACCATTTTTCCGTTGCGAAAATCTTCGATTGCGTCTTCGATACTGTCAAGTCGTATGTTCTGATTCATTATCGGGTGTGTTATGTGCATCGGCGGCATCCGATTTGGCACCGAGGCGGTCGAGGAGCCTGTGGGTTGTGCCAATCATGCCGGCCAGACGCCGGTTGGTAGGGGTAAAAGGATATTCGTTCAATAAGGCTATTATATGGTTGTCGTCGGTATTGGAGAGATAATCGACGAGCTGATTCAGTGGTTGTTGAAGCGCCGCGGCCGGGCTTCGGGCGAAAACCGACAGCTTGCCCAGGCGGCTTACCCTACGCTGCTCTTCGAGCTCCTGAGCGAGGAAAGCCTGCGCCATGGCAATGGCCTCGGCAGGGTTCACGTCGGTCATGTGCACCTCTTTTAGCACCAACGCACGTGGCATTTCGCGGCCGAAGAGGCGACGGAAGAGTTTTGAGATTCCGTCAATTTTGAATTCTGCAGAGTCGCCGGCAGCTTTATAGGTGAGGAACACGCCCAAAGGCAAAAGCACGGCCGAACTGAGCCAGATGCCTTCCCACACGGGCACTTTGCCGTCGCGGGCCATTTTGTAGCCTGCATTGTCTATTATATAATAAACGATGAACAAGAGCACCGAAATGACCAGCGGAGTGCCCAGACCGCCCTTCTTGATGATTGCTCCCAACGGAGCGCCGATAAAGAAGAATATTATACAGGCAAACGACAGCGTGAACTTTCGCTCGAGCTCAATGTCGTGCCGACGCATAAGTTTGGCCTGCTCGGCAAGTACGAGGCTACGGTACTGATAGTCCTGCTGCTGACGCTTTGCTTTAGAAAGCGCCTGCGACACATAGCTCTTTGCATAGCCAGGGTCGGGAGCCTCAAAGAGCGAATCGATATTTAAGAGCTTATACTCACCGCTGAGCGGCACTTCCTGTTCTTCGACGCGCCCGGTCTCGCGATTATATGACCGCGCCTTCAGGCCGAAATACGATGTCATAAGAAGGTCTCGCGCATAGATGTTTCCTATCGAGTCTACCTGATGTCCGATTGAATCAATCGACTGCTTCAGCTCGGCGATGTTCTGCCCGACATACTGGCTCCTTATGCCCCCTTCGTCGATGCGGTTGAAGTTGGCGTCGAAAGGAAAATAGACTTCCTTCTCATTGAAGCTTTCGCGACGGAAAGGGAGAAAACTGTTCGACGATGCCGACGACAGTCCCATAGAGTTGTCGCGCATGTTCTCAAACATCTCGCCGTTAAAAAGATGAAGATAGAGGCGTGTCTTGTCTTCGGTGAAGTTGAAGCGCCCCGAGTCGGCAAGTATCACGCGAGTGTTGTCGAGTCCTCGCGAGATGTCGTAGATTATCATATCGTAGAGCATGCCTGTCTCGGCATTTTTACGCTCTACATATAGATTCATATTCGGAATCTGGTCGTAGAACGAGCGCTGCGGAATTTCGACTTCGGGCGTCTTCTGTCTCACCGAGAAAAGGAGCGTCCACATTTTTGTCTGAGCTACCGGCAACACATTGTTCTGAAAGAAAAAAGCGCCTATTGCAATTAGTATCATCACAATAGTCAGAGGCTTCATAATGCGGAAGAGCGATATTCCGGAGGCTTTCATGGCCGTAAGCTCGAAATTCTCACCCAGATTGCCGAAAACCATCAGCGACGCAAGCAACACGGCAAGCGGCAGTGCCATCGGCACCATTGTGAGGGCGGCGTAGAAAAAGAGCTCGCCGATGACCGATACTTCAAGTCCCTTGCCTACGAGGTCGTCGATTGACTTCCACAGAAATTGCATCAGCACTATGAAAAGGCAGATAAAAAACGTCATCGCCAGCAGTGGCAAAAACCGCTGGAGCATGTAGGAGTGCAGACGCTTTATTATTACCATTTTTCCGTGCAATATAGATTTACAAGACTTTATTTGCCTGTAAGCTTGAGAAATCCGGCAGGGACGGGCGACGTGAAATACATGTCGCGGCGTGTGATGGGATGAATAAACCGCAGTGTGCGCGCATGTAGGCACAGACGGTGCAGCGGCGAAGAAGTGGAGCCATAGCGGCGATCGCCGGCAATCGGGTGTCCGGAGTCTTTCATATGCACGCGAATCTGGTTCTTACGTCCTGTGGCGAGGCTAAGCTCCACCAGTGCATAAGGCTTGCGGACACGCTGTGTGGTGTAGTAAGTCACGGCGAGCTTGCCCTGCGATGGGTCTTTGGTTGAGTATACCTCGTGGGCCTCGTTCTCGGCAAGATAGCTGCGTATTTCACCTTCGGGAGGCTCGGGAGCGCCCTCGATTACGGCCACATATTTGCGCTCGAGCACCATATTGTTCCAGTTGTGTTGCATATTCTCCTTGGCCTGCACGCTTTTTGCAAACATCATCAGACCCGAGGTGTCGCGATCGAGACGATGGATAATGAAGAGCTTGTTGCGTGGGTCCTTGCGCTTTATATACTCGCGGAGAATCGAATATGCCGTGCCTTCTTTGATTTTATCAGTGCCCATCGACAGCAGGCCGTAGCCTTTGTCGACAACGATGATATCATCATCCTCATAGACAAGACGCATACGCGGATGCGAAAATACCTGAAATTCGCGCGTGGTGTTGATTTTCACTTCTTCGCCGGCCGAGAGCGGTGTGTCGAACTGCGTGACCACATTTTCGCCCACCATCACCTGGTGATGCTTAAGATAGTCTTTTACTGTGGTGCGTTTGGCCTGCGGAAATATACTCAACAGAAAATCAAGCAGTTTCACCGGCTCGGGCGATTCTGCAACGGTAAACGACAATATGTTGTCCGGCCTGAAAACATCGGCCTGGGTTCCGGGTTTGGCGGCAAGCGGTTTTCGTGCCATTACTTTTTCTTTTTTACTGTGCCTCGCTTGGCTTTTGCAGGAGCCGCGTCGGCAGCTTCGACAATCTTCAGAGCTTCTTCATAAGGAAGCGTTGCGGGATTCTCGAGTCCGCGGGGCAGTTTGTAATTTTTCTTGTTATATGATATATAAGGGCCGAAACGGCCATTGAGAATCTGCATGTCGGGGTTCTCCTCATATACAAGCAAGGTCTTCTGGGCGTCGCTCACGCGCTTTGCCTCGATAAGCTCAACGGCCTGTTCGAGAGTCACCTCGGCAGCCTGGATGTCTTTGGGAATCGACACATATTTGCCGTCGTGGCGCACATATGGGCCGAAGCGACCCACGCCTACAGATACAGCCTTGCCCTCGAAGTCGCCCAACTGACGCGGAAATTCGAAGAGCTTCAAAGCCTCCTCGAGAGTGATTGTGCCCATCGACTGGTCTTTGAGCAACGATGCGAAGCGCGGCTTGACTTCCGCGTCGGCATCGCCAATCTGCACAACGGGACCGAAACGGCCTATTTTCACGCTCACCGGCTCACCGGTGGCAGGGTCTTTGCCCAGCATGCGCTCACCGAACTTCGGGCCCTGGCTAATGGTGAGGGCCTGATTGATTGCAGGATGGAAATCTTTGTAGAAGTCGCCTATTTCCTCCGTCCAGGGGAGTGTGCCGTGTGCAATCTCGTCGAAGCGCTCCTCCACATTTGCAGTGAAGTTATAGTCGAGAATCGACGGAAAATACTCCGAGAGGAAATCGTTTACAATCATGCCTATGTCGGTAGGCACGAGCTTGCCTTTGTCGGAGCCGGAGTTCTGGCTGCGTGTCTCCTTCGAGATTTTGCCGTCGGAGCCGAGAGCGATTATGGTGTAGTCGCGCTGCGAGCCTTCGTGTTCGCCGCGCTCCACATATCCGCGCTGCTGAATAGTGGATATTGTCGGGGCGTATGTCGACGGACGGCCAATGCCGAGCTCTTCCATTTTCTTCACAAGCGAGGCCTCGGTGTAGCGCGGAGGATGCTGTGTGAAGCGCTCTATGGCCTCGGCGCTCTCCAGTACAACGACATCGCCCGACGAAAGCTTGGGCAGCATCGGCGAGTCGTCGTCTTCGAGGCTATCGTCGTCGTGGCCTTCGGCGTATACTTTGAGGAAGCCGTCGAACTCCACAACCTCACCTGTTGCCGTAAAGGGATACGACACCGAGTCCGATTCAATTTCGGCGGTAGTTTTCTTTATTTCTGCATCGGCCATCTGCGAAGCTATTGCTCTGCGGCGAATGAGCGCATAGAGTTTCTGCTCCTGAGCAGTGGCATCGGCAAGCTCGGCCACGTCTACATATGTGGGGCGAATGGCCTCGTGAGCTTCCTGGGCACCCTTCGAATTTGTATGGTACTTGCGCACGTGCAGATACTCGCGCCCGTGCGTACTTTCTATTTGCGATGATATTGCTGCCACAGCCTCGTCGCTCAGGTTGAGCGAGTCGGTACGCATATAGGTTATGCGGCCGCTTTCGTAAAGATGCTGAGCCACCATCATTGTCTGCGACACCGAGAAGCCGAGCTTACGGGCGGCTTCCTGCTGCAGAGTAGATGTTGTGAAAGGGGGCGCCGGCGATTTTTTAATCGGCTTCACGCTTATTGCACCTATAGCAAATTTCGCACCGGCGCACTCTTTGAGAAGCGCTTCGGCTTCGGCTGCTGTTCCAAGGCGGCGTCCGAGTTCGGCGCGCATGGGTGTCTGTGCGCCATTGACTCCAAACAGGCCCGAAACCCTGAAGTAGGGCTCGCTCACAAAAGCCTGAATTTCTTTCTCGCGCTCCACTATGAGTCGCACAGCCACCGACTGCACTCGTCCGGCCGAGAGAGCCGGCTTAAGGCGCTTCCAGAGCACGGGCGAAAGCTCGAAACCAACAATGCGGTCGAGCACACGGCGAGCCTGCTGGGCGTCGACACGTGCAAGATCGATATCGCGCGGATTGGCTATGGCGTTGAGAATAGCTTTCTTCGTTATTTCGTGAAAGACTATGCGGCGCGTATTTTCCGGTTTAAGACCGAGCACTTCATACAGATGCCATGCAATGGCCTCTCCCTCGCGGTCTTCATCGGATGCGAGCCACACGGTCTGTGCGCCGGCTGCTGCCCGTTTCAGATCCGACACGAGTTGTGTCTTATCTTCGGGAATCTCATATATGGGAGCGAAGCCGTTTTCGACATCTATGCTGAATTTTTTCTTTTTAAGGTCGCGTATATGACCATAGCTCGACATCACGCGATAATCGCTGCCGAGAAACTTCTCAATAGTCTTGGCCTTGGCCGGAGATTCGACGATGACAAGATTCTTTGGTGTGCTCATATTGGTAGCTTTCTGTTACAAGGCGCAAAATTAGTCATTTTCCTTATATTAATGTGAGATTTGCGCAAAAATTAACTAAAACGTCCAAAAACGGGCACATCGGCAGTGGTTCAGCGCTTCTTGGCGTAATCGTTGCGCATCTTTATTACGAAGATTATCACCGAGCATGCCGTTGTTATGGCGTTTGCTATTACCAGCGGCCAGTTTTCAGTCATACAGCCCTGCACTACAAAAAATATCGAGCCGAGAGCGAGCATGATGAATGCGGTGAGCGAGATGCCGTCGGTGTTACGGGTACGGATGGTTGCGAGAGCCTGCGGAAGATAACCCAGCACCATGCATATTGTGGCGCTGTAACCAAAGACATTTGTCCAGATATCGTTCATAATTTCAGTGTTTTAATTATCAGATGCCGGAGGGGTCGCGACAGCTGTCACGGCCCCTCTCCGGCGGAAATGGTTTTATGTTAGTGTAATTGTAAGAATGCTTCAGTCATTGTGTCAGTCGGCTTCGAGCGTACAGATGCTCACGCGGTTCCACGATTCCTCTTCGAACATGCTGCCTATGCCTTCGCCTTCGGCCACGATGCGGCTTGCAGGAATCTTGTAGCTCTTCATCAAGGCGGTCTTCACTGCCTCGGCACGACGCTGGGCGAGCTTAATGTTGAAGTCGTAGTTGCCGTCTTTCGACGCGTAGCCTTTGATAACTACTTTCGACTTGGGATGGCTGGCCATATAGTCGGCAATCATCTCAATATTCGGGCGCTGGTCGGCGGTAATTGCCGACGAACCGATACGGAAGAATACGAATCTTACCGAGTTATACTGGTTGTTGACCTTCTCCACCACCACAGGTTTCCGGTTCATGCATGAGTCGAGGGCAGCGCTGCATGCAGCGAGGTCGGCCACGGCAGCATCGGTAGCCACAGTCTGAGCGGCAAGGGCGTCGCGGAGCACATTGATTTCGCCGTTGAGAGCATCGACTTCGGCCTGGTCATACGGACGCACACACTCGAAGCCTCCGGGAAGGCGGTATGTGACCGATGCCACAAAGTTGAATGTAGCCCTGTTGACATTATATCCCAGCGAGCTCGACTTGAAGTTGCCCGACATATTCCAGAGCACCGAGGGCTTCAGCGAGAATGTGACATTGTCGACATTGTAGTTGAAGTTGACACCCACCTTAGTGGCGAAATAGTTCCAGGGGTCGGCATCATCGCTGCTCGTATAATATTCGTGACCCCAGCCGGCACCGGCCACAGCCTCAATATTGAACGGGCGCATAATGCAATTATACCCCCCGAAGAGATTGAAGAGATCTACGGCTCCATAGAGGCCGATGTAAGAGTTGTCGAACACCGTGCTGCTGTGCGTGCGGCCTTTCCACGACGATGTATTCACACCGAAAAGACCTTCGGCACCGACAGCAAATGTCGGTGTGATTTGTTTCTGGATATGTGCGCCGGCCACACCTCGCATTGACTTGAAAAACGGATTATTTTTCAGCGGAGTTGTAACACCTCCGTCGAGGCCCAGCGACCAGTTGTCAAAGAATCCGGGCTGCTCTACAGCCTGGCCTGATGCCGAAACAGCACCTGTAACAACAATTGCCAATGCGGCAAGAATCATCTTCTTCATAAGAAAAACAATTTTTCGTTAAGTGCATTGTCGGGAGCAAAGTTAAGACAGATTATCCCGAATACCAATTTAATTTAACTTAAAAATATTAATTTATTCTATACTCTATTGAATAAAATCAAGGCAACAACGGCCCTCGTTACAGAGAAAACGAAGCAGATAAAACAATTGTTCAATTTTTCATCTTCGCCTGCCTTCTTTTCTTTGCCCGACACAAAGCGTTAAAAAATATTTCCATGCGTGAAATAAAATTACTACCTTTGCAAAAAATTTGGGGACGACCTTATACGTTCACACACAAAGTGCTGAAAATCACTAATTAAATTATAGATGGACGCAATTGCTAACTTATTCATGCCGGGCGAAGTGTCGATAGCCTCGACTCTTGTGCTTTACAGCTTCGTCATAGCAGCGGGTATCTACATCGGCAAGGTGAAGATATTCGGTATATCGCTCGGCGTAACATTCGTTCTTTTCGTGGGCATCTTGATGGGACACTTCGGATACATCGTTGATTCGAATATCCTCAAGTTTGTACGCGAATTCGGCCTTATCCTTTTCATTTTTTCAATAGGTCTGCAGGTAGGTCCGGGCTTCTTCTCGTCGTTCAAAAAAGGCGGCATGAGGCTCAATATGCTTGCCGTTCTCGGAATCTCGCTCAACGTGGCCATAGTGCTGGGAATCTACTTCTTCGGCAACATCCACGATATCTCGGCCCTGGTGGGCGTAATGAGCGGTGCCGTGACCAACACCCCCGGCCTTGCGGCTGCACAGCAGGCTGTGACCACACTCACTTCATCGCCCGAGCAGGCAAACATCATGGCCAGCGGATATGCGGCAGCTTACCCATTGGGCGTTATCGGCATTATTCTGTCGATGTTTGTAATCAAGTGGGTGTTCCGCATAAACACCACTTCTGAAATTGAGAAAATCGAAAAAGAGCAGGAAGAGTCGCACCTCAAGCCCTTCATGCTTTCGGTGAAAGTTGAAAATCAGCTTGTCGACGGCAAGACCCTCCTTCAGCTCCACGACATCGTACGCACCAACTTCGTTGTTTCGCGTATCATGGACGAGTCCGGAAAAATCACAATCCCCAAATCATCGACCCAGATTCACACCGGCAACCTTCTTCTCATCATATGCTCGGCCAACGATGCAGAGCGATTCAAAGCCGTTATTGGTTCGCAGATAGAAATGGACTGGGAAGCAGTGCCCGCGCCCATCTTCTCACGCCGCATTCTCATCACCAAGAGTGAGTTCAACGGCGTCGCTCTCGGTTCGCTACGCCTCCACAACGGATACAAGCTCAACGCCACTCGCGTCAACCGTGCCGGCGTAGACCTCCTCGCTGCGCCCAACCTCCGCCTCCAGATGGGCGACCGCATCACCGTTGTGGGCAATCTCGAAGACATCGACCGTCTCGCCGACCGTCTCGGCAACTCGATGAAGCGTCTCAACCAACCCAACCTCATCACCATTTTTATCGGCATTATTCTGGGTATCGTTCTCGGCCAGATAAATCTCGGCTTCGACATGAAACTCGGTCTTGCAGGCGGTCCGCTCGTAGTGGCGATTCTCTTAGGTCGCTTCGGCTACCGCGCAAAACTCGTCACCTACACCTCGACATCGGCATCGCTGCTGCTCCGTGAACTCGGCATCTGCCTCTTCCTTGCATCGGTAGGCATCGCCGCTGGCAAAGACTTCGCCGCATCGGTGTTCAACACCACAGGCATGTGGTGGGTTATCTGGGGCTTCGTAATCACCGTAGTGCCTCTCATAATTGTGGGATGCATCGCTCGCGGCCACGACAAAATCAATCTCCTCACAATCATGGGCCTTATGTCGGGCGGATGTACCGACCCTCCTGCCCTGGCTTATGCCAACAACTCCACAGGCAACGATGCCCCGGCTGTGGCATACTCCACAGTATATCCGCTCACAATGTTCCTGCGAGTGGTTGCGGCCCAGGCTCTGATTCTCTGTTTCGCTTAAAAAAATTCTCTTTACAACTGTCATATTCGCCGCGGCACTCGTTGCCGCGGTTTTTTTGTATTTGCACAAACAACCGATGTTTGTTAAATTTGTACCGCAGCCGCAAAAGCCCGAAGCAAAAAGATGAAGAAACGAGTACTCATATTGTCGCACATACCGCCGTATCCGGCAGTCGGCGGAGACCATATACGCATCTGCGAGTCGGTGAGCTTTCTTGCCCGGCATTTCTGTGTCGATATCGCATACATAAGTCACAGGCACGGCGTGCCGTGTCAGAAGGCATTCAACGCCGGTATTGCCAACGAATACCGCTTCTATGTGCCGACGACGACAAGAGTGCTGCAGGTCGCCCGAACGCTCCTAAACGGCCACCCCTCGGTGGTAAACCACTACAACAACCGCGCTCTGCACAAGTTTGTGGAATCCAGGGCCCGGGACTACGACTTCGTTTTCTGCGCATCGGCCGTAATGGCTCAGTATGCGATGCGCATCGAAGGTCTCAGGGCTTATCTCGACATGACAGACTCGCTGGCCATGAACCGCTCAACCGCAGCAGAAATGCAGCACGGCCTACGGCGACGGCTGCTGAAAGAAGAGTCGCAACGGCTGAGCGCCTATGAGGCAGAGGCCCTCGCCTACTTTCGCCACACGGCATATATCTCGGAGGCCGACGCCGCCTTTATCGCCGGCGGAAACAAATACATCGTCGGCAACAGCGTGCAGACTGTCGACGACTCGCAATGCTGCCGCCACACTGCCGAGGCGCACAACATGCTTTTCACAGGCATAATGGACTATGAGCCCAATGTGACAGCAGCACGCTTCTTCGCCCTCGAGGCAATGCCACTGATTCGTCGCGCGACACCCCAGGCCACCTTTACAATCGCCGGCAAGTCACCAGCGGCAAAAGTCAGAGAACTCGCCGCCCTCGAAGGGATTGCCGTTACAGGATACGTGGAATCGCTCACGCCATTCTACAATGACTGCGCCCTTGTAGTGGCGCCAATGCTCTCCGGCTCAGGCATACAGAACAAAATTCTGCAGGCCATGTCACGCAGATGTTGCGTGCTCACCACCCCCAAAGGAATTGAAGGCATGGAGCAACTGGACGACGCGCTCGTAGTGTGCGACCCCGACGCACCGACAATGGCACGCACTGCTGTAGGCCTGCTGCAGAATCGCGACGAACGCATGCGCATCGGAACGCTCGCCCACAGTCGCGTCGCCGATACCTTCGGCCCCGCACAAACAGACACACAGTACTGCGCTTTCTTCGATATTATCAACAAAAGTGGGGAGTAACATAAATACAGCGGCTGCCGAAGGAGAGACAACAGAGTTGGAGCCGCAGTATCACATTGATTATCGACACATTGACACGCAGACTCGATAATCGCGCACCCTACACGCAACCCTTCGGGCGCTATGGCGAGTCGCCGACGACACACCCATCAGCCGGCCTCCACACTTTCGTGACTTGTTTCACAGGTCTTTTTCGGTACGAATAGTAGTATTTCAAGAAAAATTCTTAATTTTGCAGATTAATAAACACGTAAAAGCTATGTCCAAAGAATATAAGCGCACACTCATCACCACGGCCCTGCCGTACACCAACGGCCCGGTACATATCGGGCACCTCGCCGGCGTATACATTCCGGCCGATATTTATGCACGATATCTGCGTTTGGCAGGCCGCCCCGTGACCATGATCGGCGGCAGCGACGAACATGGTGTACCCATCACGCTCAAGGCCCGAAAAGAGGGTGTGACACCTCAGGACATTGTAGACCGCTATCACAAACTCATCAAAGAATCGTTCGAAGGCCTCGGCATTTCGTTCGACATATACTCGCGCACCACTTCAAAAATCCATAGCGAGACTGCATCGGAATTCTTCCGCCGCCTCTACGACAAAGGCGAGTTCATAGAGAAAACCACCGAGCAGCTCTACGACCCCGAAGCGCGTCAGTTCCTGGCCGACCGTTATGTGACCGGCGAATGCCCGCACTGCCACAATCAGGGCGCTTACGGCGACCAGTGCGAGGCTTGCGGCACAACCCTTGCCGCCACAGAACTCATCAATCCGAAATCGACCATCACCGGTGCCACTCCAGAGCTTCGTCAGACCAAACACTGGTATCTTCCGCTCGACAAATGGGAGCCGAAACTGCGCGAATGGATTCTCGAAGGACACAAAGAGTGGAAAACGAACGTTTACGGCCAGTGCAAGAGCTGGCTCGACCTCGGTCTACAGCCGCGTGCCGTGTCGCGCGACCTCTCGTGGGGTGTGCCCGTTCCTGTAGAAGGCGCCGAAGGCAAAGTGCTCTATGTGTGGTTCGACGCTCCTATCGGCTATATCTCCAACACCAAAGAACTCTTGCCCGACAGCTGGGAGACATGGTGGAAAAGCCCCGAGACGCGTGTAATCAACTTTATCGGCAAAGACAACATAGTGTTCCACTGCATCGTGTTCCCGGCCATGCTCATGGCCTATGGCGACAACTTCCAGCTGCCCGACAATGTGCCGGCCAACGAGTTCCTCAACCTCGAAGGCGACAAAATATCGACCTCGCGCAACTGGGCCGTATGGCTGCACGAATACCTCGCCGACTTCCCCGGCAAGCAGGATGTGCTCCGCTATGTGCTTACGGCAAACGCTCCCGAGACCAAAGACAACGACTTCACCTGGAAAGACTTCCAGGCACGCAACAACAACGAGCTCGTGGCAATTCTCGGCAATTTCGTTAACCGTGTTGTTGTTCTCACACACAAATACTACGAAGGCGCTGTGCCCGCTCCCGGCGAGTTCACGGCAGCCGACCGCGAAATGCTTGACGAATTGCAGGCCCTCAAAACCTCGCTCACCGAGAATATCGAGACATTCCACTTCCGCGAGGCTCTGAAAGACGCCATGGGATTTGCCCGCTTAGGCAACAAATATCTGCAGGACTGCGAGCCATGGAAGACCGTCAAGACCGACCCCGAGCGAGTTAAGACCATAATGAACCTTTGCGCACAACTCTGCGCCAACATTGCTGTGGCAATGGAGCCCTTCATGCCCTTCATGAGCGAAAAACTCGTGAAAATTCTCGGCGGACTGCCGCTGAACTGGAACGAAATAGGCTCGGCCGACTTAATCAAAGCCGGCACAATGCTCGGACAGCCCGAACTTCTCTTCGAAAAAATCGACGACGAAGCCATTCAGAAGCAGACCGACCGCCTCGAGGCTATCAAGAAAGCCAATGCCATTGCCGCTTTCCAGCCTGAGAAAGTGCTTCCGGAAGTGAGCATCGACGACTTTGCCAAACTCGACCTCCGCATAGGCACCGTGCTCGAATGCCAGACAGTGCCTAAGGCCAACAAACTGCTCCGCTTCACAATCGACGACGGCACTCCCACACACCGCACCATTGTATCGGGAATCGCAAAACACTATAAACCCGAAGAGCTTGTTGGCAAGCAGGTGATTTTCATCGCCAACCTCGCACCGGCCAAAATCCGCGGCATTGAATCGCAGGGCATGATTCTGTCGGCCCTCAACGCCGACGGCTCGCTCGTTGTGGCCGGTCCCACGGACAAATGTAATCCGGGGGCACAAGTCAAATAAAAGATAATAGCGCACAACCATAAAAACACACATGAAACCACGCATTCTCATAGTCTATACCGGCGGCACTATTGGCATGATAGAAGACCCTGAGACCAAGGCTCTTAAGCCCTTTGACTTCACGCACCTTATGGAAAACGTGCCGAAAGTGAAGATGCTCGACTATGAAATCGACAACATACAGTTCAACCCGCCGATTGACTCCTCCGACATGGATGTCGCCCACTGGCAGCTGATCGCCCGCAGCATAGCCGACAACTATCAGAATTACGACGGTTTTGTGGTGCTCCACGGCACCGACACCATGGCGTACACAGCTTCCGCGCTGTCGTTCATGCTCGGAAACCTCAGCAAGCCGGTCATCATCACCGGCTCACAGTTGCCCATAGGCGAAGTACGCACCGACGGTGAGGAAAATCTCATCACCGCGCTTCAGATTGCCGCCGACCAGGATAGCAACGGCGTTCCCACGGTGAGAGAAGTGGCGATACTGTTTGAGAATTATCTCTGGCGCGGCAACCGCTCCACAAAACGCAGTGCCGACAACTTCAATGCCTTCAAGAGCAACAACTACCCCGAGCTCGCCAAAATAGGCCTCGGCATAAGCTTCAATTACGACGCCCTCGCAAAGACATATCACTCACAGCCCATCACTCCGCACTATGAGCTCGACAGCCGCGTGATGAGCATCGACCTCTTTCCGGGGCTTAACGAATCCATTCTCCGCTATCAGCTGAACACTCCCGGCATTCGCGGCATAGTGCTCCGCACCTTCGGCGCCGGCAACGGTCCGACAGAAGACTGGTTCATCGATGCCATACGCGATGCCGTGGCGCGCGGCGTGGTGATTCTCAACGTTACACAGTGCGTCAACGGCGGTGTTCATGCAAGCCGCTATATGGGCGGCGACTATCTGCTCTCGGCCGGTGTTGTGTCGGGCTATGACCTCACATTCGAGGCCGCAATCACTAAGATGATGTACCTTTTCGGGCTCGGGCTCGATACCGGGGAGGTACGCCGCCGTCTGGCCATACCTATCTGTGGCGAGATGTCAATAACCAACCAGCGCCGAATGTAAACTATCGTCATGCGCACGCCTCTACGCATATTGCTCGGCCTTCTTGTCGCCACCATGCTTCTGGGAGCGACGCCCCGTCTGTATGCAGCCGCGAGCGCCCCAGCGTGGGAAGTGTTGCGCGTGAACAACGACGACACAGATACTCCGGGCGACGACATACCGCCCTTCGAAATAGAGGTGCGCGACGGCTACATATACGTGCTCGCCTCGCAGCAGATGAAAGTGGAGGTATTCACAATTCTCGGACAACTCGTCACAAGCCGAAAAATACAGCCGGGCGTGGTGCGTCTGAAACTCGACAACCGTGGCATCTACATAATCAAAGGTGCCGGCAACACACGGCGAGTCAATCTATAGTCCTACAAAAACAAGCGAGAACATATGACTGAAGTAAAGATAGTAAACACATCGGGGCTCGACCTGCCCCAATACTCGACAGAGCACTCAGCCGGCATGGACGTGCGCGCCGCCATCGACATGCCTGTGACAATCATGCCGGGCGAACGCAAACTTATTCCCACCGGCCTGAGGGTTCAGCTCCCCGACGGCTACGAACTGCAGATGAGACCCCGCAGCGGCCTCGCCCTGAAGCGAGGTGTCACACTTTTGAACTCTCCCGGCACAATCGACGCCGACTTCAGGGGTGAGATTGGTGTTATAATAATAAATCACTCCGACGAGCCATTTATCATCGAGCGCGGCGACCGCATCGCCCAGATGGTTCTCGCACGCTATGAACGCATATGCTGGTACGCGACCGACAGCCTCGACGAAAGCGAGCGCGGCGATGGCGGATTTGGCCACTCTGGGGTGAAGTAACACCTAATTGACATCTTAAAAGTGAAAAAAAGTCTCACACGTCTACCGCTGTTTATTGTCGCAGTAATCATCTGCGCAAGCGCCTTTATGTCAGCTGCCGCCGGTAAAAAAACGCTGAAGGTGAGTCTTGCCGATGCAAAAAAAGCCGAATACGTATATCTCGAAGCCGCCAACGCATATACACAGGGACGAGCCGACGACTACATCATGCTTCTGCGCCATGCAGCGGCACTCAACCCCTACGACCCCTTCATTGCAGGTGCGCTCGGCGAGGTCACAATTCAGCTGAGCCGCGACTCAGCCGTCATCGAAAAAGCCTACCGCGCCCTTGCCCGGAGATTCGAGGCAGAGCCCTCCGAACGAGCCTATTACATACCGTATGCTCAGGCCGCAGAATATCTTGGCCGAAACGACGACCGGATACACATATGGGAAACTCTCGACCGACTCCTGCCCGACCGTACTGACCCGGCAATGCAGCTTGCCGAAGCAATGACTGCACGCTACGCCGTGACTGTCGACACGGCCGACTTCAACCGCGCAATGCGCATTTACGACCGGATTGAAGCCGCTACCGGCCCGACTCCCGAGCTTACCGCGCGCAAAATCAATGCATTGATGCAGCGCAACGACACCACCAGCGTTATGCGTTCGCTGGGCACACTGGCCGACGCCGCACCGGGCGATTCGCGCACCAACCTCTTCATAGGACGTGTCTTCGAAATGATTGAGAAGCCCGACTCAGCACTGTTCTACTACAACCGCGCCGAAGCGGCCGACACTACCGACGGCACTGTGTATCTGGCACGCGCCGACTTTTTCCAGTCGAGGGGCGACTCCGCCGCCTACCGCAACGAGGTGTATAACGCGCTGAGGTCGCAGAATCTTGAATTTCCTCAGAAATTCCAGCTCATGCTGAATGTTCTCTCTAAGCAATACAATGACACTACCAAATGGGCGCAAATCGACGACATGTTCAACACCCTGGAAGAAATCAATCCCGGCGAAGCAAAGCTTCATCAGCTCTATGCTGAGTTCAAAGACGTGCAGGGCGATATCGCAGGAGCCGCCGAGCAATATTCCTACAGTCTCGATCTCGACCCTAACGACAGCACCGTTTGGGCGGCGCGTGTGTCGGCACTCGGCCGCATCCCCGACGAAGATGCCCTGCTGCGCGACAGCCGGCACGCCCTCGAGTTATTTCCGGGCAACGCCTACTTCTCCCTCATGGGCTCGTTTGTACTTGCACGCCGCGAACAATATCCGCAGGCATTGCTGCTTCTCGACAGCGCCGACATATCGCTACAGCGCGTATCGCCGGCAGTGGCAGCCGAAGTGCACCGAGTCCGTGGCGATTATCTCGAAAAACTGGGAATGCGCGACAGCTCGATGACCGAATACGAATTATCAATCGGGCTCGACGGCAACAACTTCATGGCCATGAACAACTGCGCCTATTTCATGGCTCTCGACAGCATCAACCTCGACCGTGCGGAGCTCTATGCACGCATGGCAACCGAATCCGACTCGACAAGCACCACATTCATCGATACTTATGCCTGGGTGGCCTACCGCAAAGGTGACTTCGAAAAAGCGCGCGCGCTCATCGACCGTGCCATTGAGTTGTCGGAGTCGTCAGGCGTCGTAAGCAGCGACGAAGACTCAGAGTCAGATGAAGAAATCGACAACCCTCTCGAAAGTGAAGAAGGCCCGTCGGCAGAAATATACGACCACGCCGGCGACATATACTTCCGTTGTGGAGATGTCGACCGTGCCATTGAGTACTGGCGCAGAGCCCTTGCCATTGAGCCCGACAACAAACTGATAAAGAAAAAAATCAGCACAAAACGCATCGTTACAGAATGAAATTAAGGAGTACTTATACAACCCTGATAACGGCTGTGGCCCTAATGCTCGCCATGAGCGCCTGCCACTCCAACAAACAGCCCGGAACTACCGGCTACGAGAATGTGACTTCAGACGAGCGCAGTGTGGAGAGCGTCTACACCTCGCTCACCGGAGCTTATCAGCCGTGGAGCGACGTACAGATGCCCGTAAAGATGAGTCTCACCGAGCCTCGGCGCATCTCTGTGTCGGGAACACTCAACATGCAGTACGGCAAAGCCATGTCAATCTCTCTCAAGGCACTGTTTTTCGAAATCGCGACAATATATGCCGACAATGACTCGCTCGTAATAGTGTCGAAAATGGCTGATGCCTACTTCAGCGAGTCGCTCGAGAGTCTTCGTCGCTACAGCGGTCTCGATTTGCGCGACATGCAGTCGTTGCTGCTCGGACAGCTATTTGTGCCAGGAGGCGCGCGCGCCACATCGCACGAACGTAAGAAATTCGACCTGACAGCACTCACGGCAGGCGACAACAATTCGCAGGAGATTGCAATAAAGCTTGTGCCGCGCAATCTTCCGGCCGGAGTAAACGCCTATTTCACGGCCATACAGGCTCCGGCCGTGCAGGAACCGGCACTATTGCGCTCGCTTGATCTCAATGCAAACACAAGCAACTTAAAATTCGGTTTCCACGACACCGAATCCACTCCAGTCGGCCCGGCCGCGTCGGAGCTCGAAATAAACGCCGGCCTTAAAGAACGTAAGTTCAAAGCAGGCGTTACGCTCAACTACGGTCGCGCCACATGGGGTCGCGGCAGCAAGATTGAGAAGCCGGCGATTCCCCATTCGGCTCGCCGACTCACCTTCGCACAGATATATAAGCTTATGCAAAGCCTCTGATGTTCCGCAACTTCCTCATACTGCTCATTGTCGCACTTCTGCCCTCTTTGCCTGCAGAAGCGAAGAAACGCTCGGCCAATACGGTAAAAAAAGAAAAACGGGAGGTCGCACGCCGCATAGAGCAGACCCGCGGAAAAATCAAAACGAACCTCGAAGAAACTCGCAGACAGCTGGCTCAGTACGAATCTCTCGGGGCTGAAATAGCCATAACCGACAAAAACATAAAATTGCTCTCGCAAAAAGTTGATTCGGTAACAGTCCGCGAAAAAGCCCTTGCCGATACCGTAGAGACATCGCGCAAGCGCGTTGAAGCGCTCAAGGCATCATATGCCGAGTCGCTCCGCAGCATTCGCCGGCAGAGACAGCTGTCATCGGCCACTACATTCATTTTTTCGTCACGCTCGTTCACAGAGGCACGCAAACGCATGCGATATCTGCGCGAGCTCGGCAACTGGCAGACCGAAAAAGCCTCAGATTTGCACAAAGAAGTGAAATTGCTTGAAGAGCGTCAGACCGAACTCGACTCTATGCGTCGCACTCTTTCAGCATCGCTTGCCGAGCTCAAATCGCAGAAGGCTAAACTCGTGAAGACCCGCACCCAGTCGGACGCGCTCGTGAGCAAGCTGCGCAAGCAGGGAAATCAGCTTAAACAGGCACTCAGCGAGCAGCAGGCCCGCACAAAGCGTCTCGACGATGAGTTGAACCGCATCATCGAGGCAGAGGCCAAAGCCGCCGCAGAGGCCGAAAGACAACGCCGCATAGCCGAGGAGAAAGCAAAGGCTGCCGAAGCCGCTGAGGCAGCCCGCAAGGCCGAGGTCGCTCAGAAGAATAAAAAAGCCAAGACCCCTCAGGGCAAACAGGAAAAGCAAAACACGACGGCACAGAAAACCATGAATGATGTTCAGAAGAAGCCGGCAGCCCAAAAACCTCAAAAAGAAATTGCCAATGTGCCGGCAACTCCACGCAAACCTGCCGCTGCCACTTTTGAGCAGGCCAAAGGCCGTCTGCCCATGCCTGTGAGCGGCCCGGCAGTTATTGTATCGGACTTCGGACGTCACACTCATCAGGAATTCACAAAAGTAGAAGTGCAGAACAACGGCATCGACATAGAGACATCGCCTGGCGCGTCGGCTCTCGCCGTATATCCCGGCACCGTTTCTATGGTCATCGTAATGGACGGCTTCCACAATGTGGTACTTGTCCGCCACGGCGAATATCTCACAGTCTACGCAGGCATTACCGACCTTGCCGTGCACAAAGGCGAACAAGTGAGCGCCGGACAGCCATTGGGCAAGATTTACTCCGACCCCGCCGACGGCAACCGCACCAGGCTCCATTTCGAAGTGCGACGCGAAAAAGAGAAGCTCAATCCTTCATTGTGGCTTCGATGAACGCGACAAAACATAAATCGCCCACTACATCGCGCGTGCTCAAGGCGCTGAGCGTTTTCGGAGGCGTACAGGTGATATCCATTCTTTGTTCTGTAGCACGAAACAAACTCACCGCAGTCTGGATTGGCCCCACGGGCATCGGACTTCTTGCAATCTACAACTCTCTTACCGACATGATGACGCAGCTGTCGCTGCTCAATGTGCCCCAAAGCGGCATACGCGAACTCACCGCCGGCATCGACGACAGCAGCCGCACAGCCCTGAACGTATCACTTATCCGCCGGCTCTTGCTGCTGCTCGGCATTGTAGGCATGGCGCTTATGTCACTGCTATCGCCGCTGCTCAGCCACTGGACGTTCGGCGACTCAAGCCACACAGGCGTATTCGTGGCACTGTCGCTTGTAATACTTCTGCAGGCACTGTTCAACCACGAGACCACTGTGATGCGCGGCCTCGACCGTCTCAGGCCGCTGGCGCGATGTTCGGCCCTTGGTTCACTGGCTTTGCTTGCAGTATCGGTTCCTCTTATTTATTTTATGCGGCTCGACGGCATCGTACCCATGATTATATCGGGCTACTGTCTGGCGGCTGTGCTGGCATATGTGGAGCGTGTACGCAACATTCCTTCAGTGAAGCTTTCACTGAAGGAAATATGGCGCAAGGGACATCCGATGCTTAGTCTCGGATTATATCTCACAGCAAGCACCGTCATCACCATGCTTGCATCGAATATATTCATCATATTCCTACGCCGTGGCTACGGCGATGCCGAAGTCGGTCTGTACCAAGCCGGATATACACTTGTAAACACATATGTGGGCATGATATTCACCTCCATATCAATGGAGTACTATCCACGCCTGTCGGCTATTATAAGGTATCGTTTGCGCGCCGAAGTGATAGTCTCGCACGAAATAAAAGTGGCCATGTGGGTGCTTATGCCCGTGGCTGTGGTGTTTGTATGCTGCAGCGGTCTGATAATAGACATACTCTACTCTGCCGATTTCACGGCCGCGCTTCCGTTTATTATCATAGGCGCTACCGGCGTGTTTTTCAGAGCCGTCTCGTGGTGCATGGCATTTGCAATAGTAGCACGCGGCGACGGCAAAATATATATGCTCACCGAAGCAGTCAGCGCCGCAGTCTATCTCGCCATCTATATTCCGTTTTTCGACCGTTTCGGTTTCATGGGACTCGGCATCGGATATGTGCTATGGTATTTCATATACATGCTTGTTGTCTATGCCGTCTATCGCCGCAGATACGGCATGAGGCTGCGTCCGGGCATAATATCACTGACTGTGACCGCATTGGCAGTGGCGTTTCTCGCCGTGGGCGGTTATTA
>Ga0137307_101049_pt1 | contig 28062 bp, 25 predicted proteins | sample NAcewD2O_March_2_FD_97180 | JGI IMG/M metagenome (GOLD analysis project Ga0137307, IMG submission 97180) | Mouse cecal microbial communities from Vienna, Austria - N-Acetylglucosamine amended D2O_March | ecosystem: Host-associated > Mammals > Digestive system > Large intestine > Cecum | place... | reverse complement strand
AGTCCAATAATTATCTGTATAAATAAGTGTGATAAAAATACTACCAGGATTAATAGAATAGATTTTAAGGAATATAAAGAAAAATATCCACAGATACAGGCGATTTTAGATATAAGTTGTAAAGATAATATTAATATAAAAAGATTGAGGACATATATAGTTAAGCATGCAAGTGCTTTGCAGATTACAAAAGAAAAGTGGTTGAAGTCATGGTATGATGTTCGTGAGGAGATAGAGAAAATAAGTGATAAGAAATATATTACATATGATGAGTATAAAAAAATATGTTTTAAGCATAATGTCGGTGTAGAAGAAGGAAAAAGTTTGAGCCAATATTTGCATGATTTAGGCGTTATTTTGCATTATCAGAATGATACCTTTCTAAAAGGTATTGTAATATTGTCGCCAGAGTGGGCAACTTCAGCCGTTTACAAGATATTGGATTCACAGGAAAATGTTCTTCGAAATAGAAATGGTGTTTTAAAAATAAGTGATTTGCCATTAATATGGAAGGATTTTGAATTATACCCTGAAGATAAGCATATTTTTTTATTAAAGATTATGGAAAAATTTCAATTATGTTATGAACTAAATAAGGAGAGTTATTTAGTGGCTGAACTTTTGGAAAATACTTCAATTGAGTGTCCAGATGGATGGGATTTTAATAATACCTCCTGTATTAGAATACAATATAGTTATGATTTTATACCAGCTGGTATTATGACCAGATTTATAGTCAATATTAATGAATATATTGCAATTATTAATGGCAAATCCATGTGTTGGCGAAAAGGCGTATATTTAATACACAAAACAGCATATGCAAGTGTTATAATGAGAGATTCAATAGCAGAAAAGAAAATTGAAATAAAAGTAAATGCCAGAGAAAATTCCGTTCATGCAAGAGAACTGCTTTATACTATAAGAAAAACTATAGATGAGATTAATTGTGATTTTAAAAAGATTAATGTAGAGGAGTTTGTTCCCTGTAATTGTGAACCGGAATGTCAATATACATTTGCTTATAGTAAGTTATGTAAAGCTCTGGATAAGAAAGTAGAAACTATGCAATGCTATGAGAGTTTTAAACAGGTAAATGTGCTTAAGTTATTGGAAGGAATAGACATAATGAAACCAGAGGAAACAGGTCCTTATTCATATATAAACCATATTACAGTTAAACCTGTTTTTACGAATAATGTTTCTTCGGAAAGTAGTGCAACTCAATCGAATGTTGTTAATATACAGCAGATTAGAAATATTATTATGGAGATACAGGGGGATATTGTTGAAATACAAGAAGATATTTTAGATATAGTGTCTGAAAATGGGCAGGAAGATATAAAAAAGCAGTTTGAAAAAATTAATATGGATTTGGAAAGTATCAGTGAGATAAAAACGCCAGAGGGTATAGTCAAATCGGGAAAACTGAATAAGTTGAAACGTTGGTTGACGGAGTTTTCTGATGAAGGAAGTGAAATAAGAAAAGCATTGTCTGGAGCAAAAAATGTCCTTATGATGGTAAAAGAATTAGCAGTTAAAGTTAATGGATTGTTAGAAAAACTGGGGATTAGTTTATTGCCGCCATTTTAAAATAAGAGTAGAAAGAAAGGATAAATTACCATGGCATTTGTAATAAAAGAAGACTATCAGAGAGAAGTGGAAAAACAGAAAAAGGAAGTGCGGGAAATTGTAATAGCGGGTTTGAGGCAGATAAAAAAAGGACAGACAAAAGATTTTAATGTTGTGTGTGATCGTCTGGAGAAGAAATACAGTAATGGGACAATATCAAATTAAGATTACGGAGCTGGCGGAGAAAGATATGGAAGATATTGGCGATTACATTGCCTGTGAACTGGGAAATTCGTCTGCTGCTGAAAATACAATAAGGGGGATTCGCACAAAAATAAATTCTCTGGTGAATTTTCCAGAAAGAAATGAACTGGATGAAGATGAATTGTTGGCAGAATTGGGTGTTCGGAAAGAATACTATCGTAATTATAAAATTTATTATGTAACAGAGAAAAGTATCATTTACATAGTCAGAATTTTACATACGCTGGTTGATAGTAAATCGTGGCTATACCGTACATTTGGAATTAAAATAATATGAAGCAGCAAAGGCAGGCAACCTATGATTGAGAAAAAACTGGTAAAAGAACTGTGCGGAAAAAATGTATGTTACACCAGAGGGCAGGAGCTTCTGCGGCTTGGCTCCGTGAAATCCATCCGATGTGAAACAAAAAACGATGAGGGCCGGGAACTGGTGGGGATTCAGGCAAAAGTTCAGGGCAGCGGTATCAATCAGTATCAGGTACTGGCCAGTGTGGATGAAGAACAGTCGGAAATTACCCATATCACCTGCACCTGTCCGGCTTTTTACAGTTATGAAGGAATCTGCAAGCACTGCGCGGCAGTTTTACTGCAGTACATTCAGAACAGGGACAGTAAAAATATATCCGCCGAATCTTCTGCCGGTAAAGGAATCATGCCGGGACGGAGCAGCAGCTACGGGCTGTCCCATCTGCTGAACCAGTATAAAGAGAGAGAACGTCTGGCATACAGGCAGATGGAAATGAACGGGACCGTGGAGCTGGAGCCTCGGCTGTCCGTGTCATACGGACAGATTTATGCGGAATTCAGAATTGGAAATAAAAGGAAATATGTACTGAAAAATATCATTTCCTTTACCGACGCTTTGCGCCGGGGAGAACGGGCTTCCTACGGAAAAGAACTGGAATTCTACCATACGCCGGAGGCCTTTACGGAAACGGGCAGAGCGCTGGCGGAGTTCCTTATGCTGGAAGTAGAGAATCAGAACCGGGGAAGACAGATACGCAATTATTATGACAAAAATGCGAACCGTTTTGTTCCCCTTCACAGCGGCAATATGGACCGCTTTTTTCAGGCGGTGGGAACGGAACCCTTTGCAGTGGAACTGAATTACATCCAGGGAGAGAACTGGCAGCTTTCCGATGAGCCTTATCAGCCCAGGCTGACGGTGCAGGGCCAGCCGGACGGGGCGCTGCTGGAGGCGGAGGAAGTATTTTATACGTATGGAAGCGATTATGCCTATCTGTGGAAAGACGGAGTGATTTACCGGGATTCCATGGAACATGTTCGGGATATCCGGCCTTTCTGGGAGTATATGAGCAGCTATAAATATGAAAGTTTTTTTATATCCAAAGGGGAGCTGCCTGCTTTTTGCCGGAATCTTCTGCCAGTGCTGGAGGAGCACTGTCAGGTGAACAGGCAGAGCTTTCAGGAAAAAATGTACCTGCCGCCAGAGCCGGAATATGAAATCTACCTGGATGCGCCGGACAGGCAGACCGTAATATGTGAGATGTATGTGCTGTATGATGAGTTAAAATATAATATTCTGGATAAACCACGTGTGATAGAGAACCGGGACGAGCTGGCGGAACTGAAGCAGAAAGAACAGGTGCGTCTCTGGTTTCAGAATACGGACGTCCATAAAAAGCAGATGATTCTGTCCGGAGACGATGAAAAACTGTATGCACTCCTGACCGAGGGCCTGGAGGAACTGGCCCGGTTGGGGACAGTCTATGTCAGCGACGGGCTGAAATCCATTCAGGTAAATCCGGCTCCGGCAGTCTCTGTGGGCGTGTCCCTGAAAGGTGAACTGCTGGAACTGACGCTGAACAGTGAAGAAATGCCCCTGTCCGAACTGCTGGAAATCCTCTCTTCCTACCAGAAAAAGCGCAGATTTGTCCGGCTGAAAAGCGGAGATTTTCTGAGTATGGAAGACGATGGGCTGGCCGTGCTGTCCAATATACAGAAAGGTCTTTCTGTTTCTGCCGGAGCCTGGGAACAGGGAAACATTTCGGTACCCAGATACAGGGCCCTTTATCTGGACGCAGAGCTGAAGGACAGGAATGGTTTTCATGCGGTTAAAAACAGAGATTTTAAGGCACTGGTACGAAATATGAAAACGGTGGAGGACAATGATTTTGAAGTTCCCCACTCTCTGGAAAAAGTGCTGCGGGAATATCAGAAACAGGGGTTTCTGTGGCTGAAAACCTTAAAGGCCAACGGGTTCGGCGGAATCCTGGCAGACGATATGGGCCTTGGAAAAACTCTGCAGGTGATGGCATTTCTGCTGTCAGAACAACAGGAAATGGAGGAAACGGAAAAAGAGCGGCAGGAACCGGGGGTATTCCGAAATTTCGCCCTGATTGTCTGTCCGGCCTCTCTTGTGTACAACTGGAAAAATGAAATCCAAAAGTTTGCACCGGAGCTTCATGCAGTGGCTCTGACCGGAACCGCAAAAGAACGGGAACATCTCCTTGCGGCAGCCAAAGAGAAGGATATTCTGATTACCTCCTACGATTTGCTCCGGCGGGATGTGGAGCTGTATGAGAATCACCGGTTCGGCTATGAAATTCTGGACGAAGCTCAGTATATCAAAAATCACAACACCAAAGCGGCCAGAGGGGTAAAGGGAATCCGGGCGGGCTTTAAGGCGGCCCTCACCGGAACGCCCGTGGAAAACAGGCTCAGCGAACTGTGGAGTATTTTTGATTATCTGATGCCGGGATTTCTGTACAGTTACAGCCGGTTCCGGGAAGAAATTGAAATTCCCCTGGTATCGAATCAGGAAGAAGAAGCGGCAGAACGTCTGCGCAGCATGATTCGTCCTTTCGTGCTGCGGCGTCTGAAAAAGGATGTGTTGAAAGACCTGCCGGCCAAAATGGAGGAGGCAGTATTTGCCCGGATGGAAGGGGAACAGGACAGGCTGTACGCCGCCCACGTACAGCGTATGAAACTGATGCTGGACAGCCAGACCGAGGAAGAATTTTCCGCACAGAAAATCCGGATTCTGGCAGAACTTACAAGGCTGCGTCAGCTCTGCTGCGACCCGTCTCTGATTTACGAGAATTATCATGGAGAATCGGCCAAGCTGCTGATGTGTATGGATTTGATTAAAAATGCCATGGACGGCGGTCATCGTATCCTGATTTTTTCTCAGTTTACCTCCATGCTGGCCAGAATACAGGAGCAACTGAAGAAAGAGGGGATTTCTTACCTGAGCCTGACCGGGGCCACCGGCAAAGAACGTCGGGCAGAACTGGTGGAGCGGTTTCAGGAAGGAAACATACCGGTATTCTGTATTTCTCTGAAGGCCGGAGGAACCGGGCTGAATCTGACTGCGGCGGATATTGTCATTCATTATGACCCCTGGTGGAATGTGGCAGTTCAGAATCAGGCCACGGACCGCGCCCACCGGATTGGGCAGAAAAATCCTGTCACGGTGTATAAGCTGATTGTCCAGGGAACCATTGAAGAAAATATTTTAAAGTTGCAGGAAAAAAAGAATGAGCTGGCGGAACAGCTTCTGGGACAGGAAGGATTTGAAGGCGTGAAATTTACCAGAGAGGAAATGATGAAGCTGCTGGAAGGCGCAGTCTGACGGAATACAGACGGAAGAAATATTGAGGCTGCCGGACAGGATACAGATGAGGAGAGATACCATGGAATTACTGTATGGAACATCCAACGAGGGAAAGTTGCTGCTTATGAGGCGGATTCTGCAGCCTCTGAATCTTACCATAAAAGGATTACAGGACAGAAAAGAGACTGTTCCGGAGCCGGAGGAGACAGGGAAGACGCTGCTGGAAAATGCCCGAATCAAAGCGGAGGCATATTATGAAGCATTCCGGGTTCCGGTGTTTTCCTGTGATACCGGGCTTTATTTTGACGGTCTTCCGGAAGAACTGCAGCCGGGGCTCTGTGTGAGAAGGATTCAGGGCCACGCAGCTACGGATAAGGAGCTGACGGATTACTTCAGCAGTCTGGCAGGGCGGTTCGGCGGCCTGAAAGGCCAGTACCGCAGCGCAGTCTGCTTTTATCTTGGCAGACAGGAGATTTATGAGAGTGAAGACAGCAGTTTGTGGGGCCTGCCTTTTCACATTACCCACAGGCCTCATCCCCGGACTCAGGAAGGATTTCCCATTGACCGATTATCCGTTCAGATTTCCAGCGGAAATTATTATTATGACCTGCCGGGTAATGCCCAGGATGAACTTGCCGCGTCAGCGGAAGGGGTCAGGGAATTTTTCCGGCGCATTCCTGGAATGAACGGATAACCAATTTCACTGGCTCAGCGTCACCACGAAAACAGCTCCGCCTCCTGCGGCATCCTCCACCCGGATGCTGCCTTTGTGTATATGAATAATTTCTTTTGCAATGCAGAGGCCCAGTCCGAAATGGGCCTTGTCTTTATGGGATTTATCGCAGCGGTAGAAACGGTCGAATACCGCTTCTTTTTCCGTATCCGGAATGCCGGGGCCGTTGTCTGCCACCCGGAAAATCAGTTTGCCGGAATATGTTTCCAGTGACAGGGCAATGGTTCCCTGAGGCGGAGTGTAGCTCAGGGCATTGTCCAGCAGAATGGAAAAAACCTGTTCCATGCGTTCTTTATCACAGCAGCAGGGCGGAATCAGTGCTTCCGGCAGGGTGATGTGCAGAGAAATGGATTTTTTCCGGGCCAGAGGTTCAAATTTTTCATAAACGGACAATAGCAGAGTATCCATTTCCACAGGGGCCTTATGAATGGAAAACCGGGAACTGTCAGCCCCGGAAAGTGTCAGCATATCATCAATCAGGCGGCTCATGCGTTTTCCTTCCAGACGGATAGTTTCCGAAAACCGTTCTCTGTCTCCGTCAGAAGCATGTTTCATGGCGGACAGGGAGGAGAGCATGACAGTCAGGGGTGAGCGCAGTTCATGGGAGGCGGAGGCGATAAATTCCGTCTGTTTCCGGTTGCTGATTATCAGGGGCTGCATCATGTGCCAGGTAAAGAACCAGAAAAACAGGGCCAGCAGCAGAATGCCCCCTGCGTCTGCGCACAGGAAAAGAATCTGGCGAAACCGGAGCGTCTGGTATAAGCCGGTGAGGGGATAGAGGACCGCAACATTCAGCACACCGCTGTTTTTGGGAATGATAAGAACAGCGGCATAGTAATTCTGACCGTTCCGGGTCAGTTCAAACTCCGCATGTGTGGAAAGGACGGAATCTGCGGAAACCGCTTCTTCCAGGACCATATGGTCCTCTCTGGCCATCTGTCTTGCCAGTGCAAACAAATCCTCATCAATAGAAAGGGGATTCAGATGTTCAAATATCAGTCCGGAGCCGTTGTCCCGGATATCTATTTCAAAATGCGTGTCTGCCGTGACCTGGGAGAGCCAGTCGTGGGAAAGAATGGTCTGGCTTTCCAGATGGTTTTTCAACATACTGATATTAATCTGAAAATCTGCAAAATGGCTGTTCCGGGACTCCGTTTCAGAAAAAGAAAGGCAGAACAGGGACATGATAACCAGAATCAGCCCGCAGATAAAGGTACAGAACATGGTAAGGCGCAGGTGCAGTTTTCTATACATGAGAGACCTCCAGCTGGTAACCGATACCCCGGACTGTTTTCAGGTGTATGGTGCTTTTGACACTTTTCAGCCTGCGGCGCAGAAAATAAATATAATTATCCAGATTTCCGTCTTCCACTTCCGCATCCGGACCCCAGACTCTGGCCAGGAGAGAGCCTCTTGGAATGGTCTGTCCCGGATTGCGCAGGAAAAATTCCAGCAAATCTCCTTCTCTGGCAGAAAGAGAGCAGGAAAGGCTGCCGCAGTACAGTTTTTTCTGTTTTGCATCGTAAGAAATATCTTCAAAATTCAGAGGCCTGCCGCCCTCCCATTTGGAGGGACGTCGTAAAATACATCGGATACGGGCCAGCAATTCTTCAAAATCAAAGGGTTTCACCAGATAATCGTCCGCCCCGCAGTCCAGCCCTGTAATTTTTTCATTCAGAGCCCCCAGAGCCGTAACAAAAATAACAGGGGTGGAAATATTTTTTTCGCGGGTAATTTTTAATACGGAAATTCCGTCCAGCACAGGAAGCATACGGTCTAAAAGAATCAGATCATGGGACTGCTGTTCGATAAAGTGCAGTCCTTCTTCCCCGTCATAACATACGTCTGTTTCAAAATGATTGTGCTCTAACTGGAAACGAAGAGTTTCCGCCAGAGATTTGTCGTCTTCTATAATCAGTATTCGCATAAGGCCAGCCTCCGTTGATTGTCTGCAGGCGTTCGTTTCTGGTATTGTTTACAGACAGTTTACCACATCTGTCTCTAATTTATCTCTAAAAAATTTAAAAGGATTTAGAGAAAGATTAGAGGTTGCTGTGTTATCCTTGTTTCCAGATTCCCAAACAGATTGACATAAAGGAGGAAAAAGATGAAGAAGTATCGCAGATTAAAACGGATGGCAGGATTCTTATTAACAGCCTTGCTGATTCTGGGGAGCCTTTCCGGATGCAGCAAAAAAGAAAACGGAGGAATTGGGCAGGAAGCAGCGGAAGGAAGCGGCACGGGAGACGGAAATGGGGGAGATACTGCCATGGGCCGCTTTCTGGAAGAAGAAGTGACGCTGCCCACGGAATTTTCCAATATTTATGATATGAAAAAACTGGAAGACGGAACCATCCGTTTCATCGGAAGTGACGGAAATGGCCTGAAAAATGCCTGGGATTCCAGAGACTTTGGCGCAACCTGGGAGAAGGCTTTCGACTTTCCGGAGGAATTACAGGATGAGGGAACGGGATATATCGACTATGCCGCCCTGTCTTCTGACGGACAGACTGCATGTGTTTTTAATGAGATTGTGGAAGGAAGCGGGATAAAGCCCGCCGTGTATCTTCTGGATAAAACAGGAAAGGGAGGCAGACTTTCCTTTGAATTACCGGAAATGAAAGAAGGCAATGGCTCTGCTCACACCTTTGTATACAGCGGCGATATCGAAAATCCGGAGAACGAAGACAGCCCTGAGAACGAAAACAGTCCGGAAAGCGAAGGCAGTCCGGAAAGCGAAAACAGCCCGGAAAGCGAAAGCAGTCCGGAGAACGAAGACAGTCCGGAAAGCGAAAGCAGTCCGGAGAACGAAGACAGTCCGGAAAGCGAAAGCAATCCGGAAAATGGAGAAACAGGCGGTATGAATATCGGAAACATGGCCCTGGATTTAAAGTTTCTGGGCAATGACCAGCTTCTGATTAAAGATATACAGGATAACATTTATCAGGTCAGCACAGCAGACGGAAGCGTGGCACAGACCTGGGAATTTGACGGAACCATGGAATCTCATCAGTGTTTTGTGGCCGGAAAAACCATGGTGATTCAGACCAGTACGGAAACCCTTCTTTACGACACGGAAACAGGAGAACAGAAACAGACGGAGGAAGCATTACAGAAGGTAATTTCCGAAAACGGAACATTTACGGTGATTGACACCACAGACAATGGGGAGAGCATTTACGGCCTGTCCAGGGGCGGGCTGTATCACTATAAATTCGGCGGCAGCGTACTGGAGCAGTTAATTGACGGAACCATGAATTCCCTGGGCGGGCCATCTTTTTATGCAGGTGCTCTGACCATGCTGGATGAGCAGAATCTGCTGGTGGCAGCCAATGACACCAGTTCCGGTTCATCGGGAGGTATGGTAATGCTGAAATACACCTGGTCCCCGGATACGCCCGCAAAGCCTGATAAAGAGCTGAAAGTATATTCTCTTTATAACAATAAGGAGCTGCGCCAGGCAATCAGCAGTTTTCAGAAAGACCATACGGACGTTTACATTAATTACGAAGCGGCAATGTCGGGGAACAGCGGTATGACCACCTCTGACGCACTGAAAACACTGACTACGGAGATTATGGCGGGCAAAGGCCCGGATGTACTGGTACTGGACGGAATGCCCGTGGAAACTTATATCGAAAAGGGAATACTGAAAGATATTTCTTCCGTGGTTACGGAGGGAAATTATTTTGAAAGTATTCTGAAAGCATATGAGGATGAGCAGGGACAGAACTGTGCCCTTCCGGCCCGGTTTCAAATACCGGTGCTTCAGGCGTCCGGCGCATATTTTACAGAGGATTTTGACGAACTGACCGGCCAGGCAGGCTGCCTTTCCAATCAGCAGCCGGATGAGATTATCCGGAAATTCTGGTATACCTGCGGAGCAGCCTGGAGAAAAGACGATAAAACGCTGGACGAAGGAAAAATTACGGAATTTCTGACGAAACTGAAAAATGCTTATGGAGAATATGACAGCAGCCTGGACGACATACAAATGGATGTGGCCATGATGGAAGAAGGAACAGACACAGAGATGATGGACCATGACAGTATCAGCCAGGGAGTCTTTGACGTGGCTTTTGGAGATATCAAAGTGAATGTGGGCCTGCTGGGCGGCTATGATATGGATTTTATTCTGGCGGCCAATAAAAAACTGGGGGACGGAGACTACGGACGTATGCCGGGACAGGCGGAACATGTCTTTGTTCCCGCTATGATTATGGGAATCAGCAGCAAGAGTACTCAGCAGGAGACAGCAGAACAGTTCGTGAAGTTCCTGTTTACCCCTCAGGCACAGAAATTTTCTCAGGGCGGCGGATTTGCAGTGGAAAAAGACGCCTTCCGCACCACCAACGACGGGCACGAGTATGAAGGGAAAGATGGACTGGTGGGCGTCGGCGGAGCCGATATGGATAAAAGACTGGACTATGAACTGCGGCCCAGAACCGAAGAAGAGATGAAGAAATTTACAGAGCTGGCGGAATCTCTTGCCACTCCTTCCCTGCAGGATGAAGTGATTCGGGATGCAGTGGTGGAAGAGGGGACAAAAGTGTTGAAAGGGGAACTGAGCCCTGAAGAAGCCACCGGCGCCATAATGCAGAAAGTCAATATTTATCTGGCTGAATAGAAAGCGTGAGGACAGGAATGATACGCAGGAACAGAAGATACAAAAGCAACAGGGACAGAACCGGAACATACGTGAGAAAATGGCGGGGCCTGCTGTGGATTCTGCCTGGTTTTTCCGGGGTGCTTATCTTTTATCTTCTGCCATTCGGAGACGTGGTGCGCCGCTCTTTTCTGGGAGCGGTAGACAACCGTTTTGCAGGAATTGACAATTACCGTACCATACTGGAAAACGGGGCGTTTCTGCTGGCAGTGAAAAATACCCTGAAGTTTACAGTAATCTGTATTCCGGTTCTGATTCTCACAGCCCTGGTGTGCGCGGTGGTATTATACCGGAGCAGATACGGCGGAATTATCAAGAGCGCCTTTCTCATGCCCATGGCGCTGCCCGCCGTATCTGTGGCGGTGATGTGGCGGCTTCTGTTTCACAGTCAGGGTCTGGTAAATCAGTGGCTCAGCCACCTGGGCGTCATTGGAAAGGACTGGATGAATACGGAGCAGGCCTTCTGGGTACTGGTGCTCAGTTATATCTGGAAGAACCTTGGCTATGATATCGTGCTGTGGATGGCCGGACTGGCCGGAATTTCAGAAAATATTTATGAGGCGGCCAGGGTGGACGGAGCCGGGGACTGGCAGTGTTTCCGGAACATTACTCTGCCCAATCTGAAATCCTCCCTGTATACCATAACGGTGCTGTCCTTCCTGAATTCCTTTAAGGTATTCCGGGAGGCATACCTGGTGGCAGGGGATTATCCTCACGAAAGTATTTATATGATGCAGCATTTGTTCAACAACTGGTTTCGTACCTTTTCCTTCGATAAGATGGCAGCAGCGGCAGTACTGGAAAGCATTGTGCTTCTGGGCCTGATTCTGCTTTTGCAGAAGGCCTGGGACAGTAAGGAAAAATACTGATATTACGGAGGACGGAATGTTAATGCAAAGAAATTCAGACAGGAAAAGAGAACAGAGAAAGAACTTTCACGCAGGACAGAAACTGCTGTGGGGACTACTGGCACTCCTTGCCCTTGCGACACTGTATCCGGTGATTTTTCTGATTGCAGGCTCTTTTATGGGGCAGGATGAACTGGGGACGTATCTGGGTGCAGTCATTGCAGGAAGGGAAGGATATGCGGATTTTCCGCTGCTGCCTCACTATCCCACGCTGCGGCATTATGTGGAAATCCTTCTGGATTCCCCGGAATTTTTCGTCATGTTCTGGAATTCCGTCCGGATTACCTTTGGAGTGCTGGCAGGACAGCTTGTGGTGGGAACCATGGCGGCCTGGGGATTTGCAAAATATGAATTTCCCTGGAAAAAAGGATTTTTCCTGATTTACATGATACTGATGCTGATGCCCTTTCAGGTGCTGATGCTGTCGGACTATCTGATACTGGATAAACTGATGCTGACGAATCATCTGTGGGGAATTATACTGCCCGGAATCTTTTCCACCTTTCCGGTGTTTATCATTTACCGATTTTTTACGGAAATTCCCGACAGTCTGCTGGAGTCCGCCAGGCTGGACGGGGCCAGAGAGTGGCAGTTGTTTTACCATATCGGACTGCCGATGGGTTCCTCCGGCGTGATTGCCGCCATGGTGCTGGGATTTCTGGAATACTGGAGCCTGATTGAGCAGCCCCTGACGTTTCTGAAGGAAAAAAGCCTTTTCCCCCTGTCGGTGTTTCTGCCGGATATTACGTCGGTCCGCCAGTCCGGTATGGCATTTGCGGCATCGGTTATCACCTTTCTTCCGGCGTTGCTGGTATTTCTGGGAGGGCAGGATTATCTGGAAAAAGGAATTATGGCAGGGGCGGTAAAAGAATAAAAACGGTATTTTGAAAGGAACAGACCATGGACAGAAAGAAAATATTTGGAATATTCGGCGGGTTTCTGGCAGTGATGCTTGGATTTACCATCCTGTCCAGAGGGGTGAGCGGAGCATCCATGGCCAGAGTGGAAACCGTAAAGATTTCCACGGGAACCATTGACCATACGGTAACGGGCAGCGGCAAAGTGGAAGCAGGAAAAGAAATGGCGGTTTATACGGAAAGCGGGCAGCGTGTGAAGGAAATCTGCGTCCGTGAAGGCCAGACTGTGGAGGAAGGAGAACTGCTGTTTACCATAGATATGGAGGAACTGGAAGAACAGATTCTGGCGGCCAGACAGGAGATGGAGAAGGCCAGACTGCAGAATCAGGATGCTCAGAGTGCCGGCAGTGTGGAGCAAAGGGAGCGGGAACTGAGAAAAAACCGGGCCCAGGAAGATTACAGCCAGGCCGTTTCCCAGGGAGATGCGGATGTGGCCGCCGCAAAAGCAGCATTGGATGAGGCACAGCGGGCGCTGGAAGACTTTTTAAACAATCCTGTGCCGGAAGCGGAAAAGGATAACTCCCAGGAAGATATGGAAGACAGCCGGCAGCAGGATGGAAGCGGTTCCGAGGATAAAGAGGATGGAGAAGGAGCAGAAAATCCAGGACAGCCACGGACAGATGAGGAAGATCAGGAGCCGGAGCCGGAACAGGATACGTCTCAGTGGGAATCAGAAAAAGCCCGTCTGGAACAGGCGGTATCGGAAGCGCAGGCCGCTTATGAATCGGCCCTTTCCTCGCGGGCAGAGCATGTGAAAACTGCAGCCAGGGAGCTGGAGGACGCTTCTTTGCAGAAAGCTGCGGACAGTACCTCGAAACAGAATGAGATTACCCGGCAGCAGCAGGAACTGGCCCTGGATAAACTGCTGGCCCTGCAGGAGGCGGAAGGGAAGATTACAGCTCCGGTTCGGGGCATGATAACAGATATTTCCATTGTCACCGGAGACTTTACCACAGAAGGAACCGCCATGCGGCTTGCTGATACCTCCCAGGGCGGACGCCTTACGGTGTCCGTGGACAAATTCAACGAGGAATATGTCAGCAAGGGAAGTCCGGTTATTATTACCCCTTCCGGCAGCAAAGAGAAACTCGGCGGTTATACCGTTACGGCCGTAACGGAAAACGAAGAAGATGACAGTCTGCTGGATGTGACTGTGGATTTACCGGAGGGCGTGCTGGAAGCTGGCACAGCAGCAGAAGTGGAAATCACGCAGAAATCAGAAAATTACAGTACGGTACTGCCCGTTCAGGCGCTGCGGGAAGAAGAGAGAGGATATTATGTGCTGGTGGTGCAGGAAGAACAGGGCGTGCTGGGCTCAGAACTGGTGGTGAGACGCCTGGACGTGAAGGTCAGGGATAAGAACAATGTCAAAGCGGCACTGGAGGACGGGGTTCTCACCGGAGACCAGGAAGTGGTCAGCGCATCCAGCCGGGCCCTGGAAGAAGGCAGCCGGGTCAGAAAGAAGGAATCCTGATGAGAAACAAAATCCGAACATACCTGCTTATGACAGCAGTTTCCGGAATAACCGGAGTGCTGCTGTACCTGTCAGCTCTGGGCCAGGGCAGTCTGCTCTCTGCCGGGGACAGTGTGAAATTTTATCTGAAACAGCCGGTAACCGTTGCGGAAGCCCTGGCAGCGGCAGAGCAGAATCAGCAGATAAAAGAAGAAGTGCAACAGGGAAAAACAGAACAGGGGCAGCCTATGGATTTCTGTATCTGGGGCCGGCAGGAAGATGTGCCGGTGGCCAACGAAAATCTTTCCAGACAGGCAAAAGCAGACGTTGTCTTTCTCTGCGGCAATCCGGAGCTGCTGTTTGCAGATTCCCGGATTCCCGCACAGGAAGACACGGAAGGATGTCTGATAGATGAAAAAACAGCCTGGGAACTGTTCGGCAGCACTCAGGTGGCGGGAAAAGAAGTTACCTGCCAGAAAAAAAGTTATACAATAAGAAAGGTGATTGCAGGAGAGGAACCGTTTATTGCCGTTCAGGTAAGCAGCCAGTCCGGGGCCGGGCAGAAAAAGGCCGCTCAGGAAGCGGAAATGGATGTGCCCGCAGCCCCTGCAGGAAGCAGCGGGGAGCAGGAGAACCGGATGAATCGGATGGAAGTAAGATTGCCGGAAGATACTTCTGTGGAAGATTTACAGCTTGTCTGTATGAGCCGGTACGGCTTCTCTCCGGAGGTTCTGGATATGGAACTGCTGGCGGGAATGGGAGGCGCCTGTCTGCTGCTGGCGCCTGTTACTTTCTGTATTTTTTTTGGCGGATATCTGTACCGTCTGTGCAGAAATCAGGAATCTGTGCCGGGAAAAGCCGGGGCGGCCGGAGCCTGTCTGGGGCTTGCAGTACTTTTATTGGCTTTCCTGAAACATCAGGTACACATACCCGACGCTTATATCCCCACACGCTGGTCTGAATTTTCCTTCTGGAGCAATCTGTGGAAAGATAAAACAGAAGGAATCAGACTGCTGATGCAGATACCAAAATCAGGACTGGACAGCCGGTGGATGAAAGACTTTGTTCAGGCGGCAGCCTGCGGATTGCTGGCGGAGGGGCTGGTGGCAGCCTGCGGAATATTTTTCGGCAGGAAATACATTTCCAGGGCTGACACGCAGAAATATTTTCCGATAGAAAAACAGAAATATGAGCACTCACACCAGTGAAATAGCGCTGCAAAATGAAATCAGCCATAACTTTTCAATCAGGAAGGGTTCTGGCTGATTTTTGTCTGACAATTAAATTGAATTCCGGGATAAGATTTGATATAATAAACAAAGCGGCAATGGCTGTACAGAATCCCCTGGAATTTAAAATTCGGGGGAAGATAAGGAGGAGCACATCATGGAATGTCTGTTTGTGGAATATCCCAAATGCACCACCTGCCAGAAAGCGAAAAAATGGCTGGAAGAACGGCAGACTGCTTTTGCAGACCGTCATATTAAGGAGCAGAATCCCACTGCAGAGGAATTGAAAGAATGGCATGAGAGAAGCGGGCTGGACATCAAACGTTTTTTCAACACCAGTGGAATGGTGTATAAAGAAATGAAGTTAAAGGACCGCCTGCCTCAGATGACCCTGGAGGAAAAATATGAGCTGCTTTCCACCGACGGAATGCTGGTGAAACGGCCCATACTGGTTACCGATAAGGGCGTCACCACAGGATTTAAACCGGAAGAATGGGAGAAATTGCTGGGATAATGGGAATCATAAGAGAACATCTGATATTTACCGGAAGGGTGCAGGGCGTGGGCTTTCGGTTCAAGGCTCAGTATCTGGCCAGACATTACGGGGTAACCGGCTGGATACGGAATCATTATGACGGGTCTGTGGAAGCTCAGATGCAGGGCCGGGAGGAAGAACTGGACAAAATCATTCAGTCTCTGCAGCAGGATTCCTATATACGCATAGACTGGATTACCAGAAACCGCATAGAGACAGAGTCGGGGGAACGGAGTTTTTCCGTGAGACACTGACCGGAATCAGATTCCGGCAAAGGGGCCGGGATGAAAAGGAGGAGAAGTTATGTTAAAGAACTGGAACAGGCCGGAGAAACCGGAGGAAGAAGAACTGGAGGAACGCCTCAGAGCGGCCAGAGCAAAACTGGGGGCGCAGCAGATGCTGATTAAGGAGCATAAACTGCCGGTATTTGTGTTATTTGAAGGATGGGGCACAGCGGGAAAGGGCAGTATCCTGGGAAAAATTATCCGTGACATTGACCCCAGATTTTTTAAAGTGGCAACCATGGACATCCCCACCGAGGAAGAAAAACGGAAACCATTTCTGTACCGCTATTTTGTGAAAATTCCGGAGGCAGGTAAATTCTGTTTTCTGGATTCCGGGTGGATGGATGAGGTAACCCGCGGCTGCCTGCACGGAGAAATGAAAGAAAAGCAGTACAAAGAGAGGATTGACAGTGTAAAACGGTTTGAGCGCCAGCTGACGGACAACGGATACCTTGTTATGAAGTTCTTTTTCCATATCAGCCAGAAAGAACAGAAAAAGCGTTTGAAGGGACTGGAGAAGAATGAAACCACAAGCTGGCGTGTCAGCGAAAACGACGCCTGGCAGAACAAACATTACGATAAATGCCTGAAGGTTTACGACAGGTACTTAAACGATACCAACGCGTCCACCTCCCCCTGGTACATCGTAGACGCAAAGAGCAAGAAATGGGCTCAGTTACAGGTGCTGGAAACACTGGTCAGCGGAATTGAAACCGCATTGAAGAACAGCGCCATGGCGGTACCTCTTCTGCAGAATGTATTTCCCATGGAAAAGGTGCCGAAACTGTCTGAAATTACACTGGATAAGGTTCTGACAGACGAGGAATACAAACAGGAACTGGACGTGCTGCAGAACAGGCTGCGTATGCTGCACAATGAAATCTATCTGAAAAAGATTCCCGTGGTGATTGCCTACGAGGGCTGGGACGCAGCGGGAAAGGGCGGAAATATCAAGCGGATTACCGGAGCCCTTGACCCAAGAGGTTACGAGGTGCATCCCATTGCGAGCCCGGAACCCCATGAGAAGGCAAGGCATTATCTGTGGCGGTTCTGGAACCGTCTGCCAAAAACAGGCCATGTGGCTGTTTTTGACCGTACCTGGTACGGAAGAGTCATGGTGGAACGTCTGGAAGGGTTCTGCAGTGAAAATGACTGGCAGCGGGCTTATAACGAAATCAACGAATTTGAAAAAGAGCTGGCCGACTGGGGCGCAGTGATTATCAAATTCTGGGTACAGATTGACAAGGACGTCCAGCTTCAGCGTTTCACCGACCGTCAGAACACTCCGGAAAAGCAGTGGAAAATTACGGAAGAAGACTGGCGGAATCGGGAAAAATGGGATTTGTATGAGACAGCGGTAAATGAGATGATGAAAAAAACCAGCACTGCCTATGCACCCTGGCATGTACTGGAATCCAACGATAAAAAATATGCCAGAATTAAGGCATTGAAGATTGTAATTGAGGAAATTGAGAAAGCCCTTTAAAGCAAAAGGGCTGCTGTAGAAAAATAAAAATTCAGGTATAAAATGCCTCCGTTTACAGATAATAGTACCATAATCGCTGCCGCCGTATGGTATGGTTACCGCATCCCATACAGGCGGTATACGGATAAGATTTGTAAATGGAGGATTTTATTATGAAAGCAACGGGAATTGTTCGAAGAATAGATGATCTGGGGAGAGTGGTAGTGCCGAAAGAAATCCGCCGTACCCTGAGAATCCGGGAAGGCGATCCCCTGGAAATTTTTACGGACCGGGAAGGGGAAATTATCCTGAAAAAATATTCTCCCATCGGGGAACTGGGCCAGTTTGCAGGCCTGTATGCGGAAAGCCTTGCCCAGACCAGCGGCTGCCTGGTATGCATTACTGACAAAGACCATGTTATTGCGGCTGCCGGAGCCGGAAAAAAAGAATTTGACGGAAAACCCATCAGTAAACAGCTTGAAAATGTAATTACAGACCGTGAGACCTTTTATGCCCAGAAAGATGAAAAGGGCTTTGTGAAAATTACGCTGGACGACTCAGGGGAATTCCAGTCCCAGGTGGTGTCTACCATAATCTCAGAAGGAGACGCCATCGGCTCCGTGGTTATGTATAATAAAGAAGAAACCGGGATGGGTGAAACAGAGAGCAAGCTGGCAAGGGTGGCAGCGGGATTTCTCGGAAAACAGATGGAGCAGTAGCTTTATCTGTTTTCCCGAAAGAAAATGGCCGCGTCCCCTTATCCGGCAAAGTTTTACTCAGATTTCCGATATTGTACCGGTTCCGAATTCTGATCCAGGGAACGGAACTCATAGCCTTTTTCAGAGAGGTTTTTCAGGACGGTGGGAAGGGCTGCCAGCGTGGCGTCTTTTCCGCGGCCGTCGTGCATCAGTACCACGGGATTATCCACATAACCCACGGTGGAGCAGATATTGTCGATGATATTTTCCGCAGTAGTCAGATTACTCCCGTCACCGGAGCTGACGTTCCAGTCATAATAAGTAAATCCCCGGCGCTCCATTTCCTTTATAATATTTTTCACTACATAGGAGGAGCCGTTGGTGCTGCCGCCGGGAAAACGGAACAGACAGGGAGAATAGCCGGTTTCCTCATATACCCAGTCGTATACCTTTTCATAATCAGCCAGAAAAGCGTCAACGGACCGGTAAATCTGATTGTAATTGTGGCTGTAGGAATGAAGGGCCAGGGTATGTCCCCGCTCCACGATTTCCGATAAATATTCCGCATACTCTTCATTATTTTTACCCACCACGAAGAAAGTCGCGTGAGCGTCGTATTTATCCAGTAAATCCAGTACTTTGGGAGTCAGAGCCGAAGGGCCGTCGTCAAAGGTCAGATAGACGTATTTCTGCCCGGACTGCACCGGCAGGTTATCTCTGTCAGCATACAGGTTGGGGCAGGGGTCGTTTTTGGAATTACTGCCGGTATAACGGTCATTCTCATCTCCGTCAGCAGTTTCATTCTCATCTTCGCCAAAAGTCTGAATCTGATCATATAATTCCGCAATATAATCTTTCTGGCCTGCAATATATTTTTCACGGCTCTCCAGGCGGGCGGTACTGTCTTCCAGTTCCTCATTCAGCTCAGAGTTGTCTTCCTGCAGATGAAAGGCCTCTGTCTCCAGCTTTTGAAAGCGGCGGTCCAGCTTCTGGTACTGAAAGGCCAGAAATCCGCAGACACAGAGAAAAATAACAGCGCAGGTCACTGCAAAAATAACAGGCAATTTCTTTTTCATACGCATTCTCCTCTTTTGGAAACGGTTATCATTACCATATTTACAGCAGCTCAGATACCTGCACTGTTGCAAATATTTGCCAGTATACACAAAAAAAGCCAGTACCACAATGGCCGTATGATTAAAAATTTTAACAGTATCCAGGGCAGGAAAAGTCCGTTTTCTCATTCCGGGAAAGTCTTGATTTTATTATCAAACTGTTCTAATATAAATTCATGGAATTATCCCATCGGGAGAAAAAGGAGCGTGTAACATGAATGAGAAAAAGAAAAGTCTGTTCAGTACCGCAGTGGTGTCTCTGATAGCAGCCATATCCATTCTGGTGGCTGTGCTGATACTCTTTGTACCACAGATTGAGGTAAAGGATATCTGCTATTTTATCTGCGGATTCGTGGTAATCCTGGGAATTTACATGATTGTGCGGTATTTTATGACAGGCGGTTACGAGAGACTTAACGAGTATGGATTTTCAGAAGGTGTGCTGTTTGTGCTGCTGGGAATCTGCGGGCTGGTCAGTGCGGAACGCATTGCAGTGTCATTTCTTACAGCCCTGGGACTTTTGCTGCTGCTGTCCGGCGTCATTAAGCTGCAGTATGCCCTGGATTTGAAATGCATGGAGGACCGGGCCTGGGCCGGATTTTTTGCGGTGACCATTGTGCTGCTGGGATTCAGCGTTTCGGTGATTCTGAACCCCTTTGAGGATATGGAATTTTATCAGAATTATACGGCGGCAATTTTACTGGTGGACGGAATCGTGGAAACTGGCAATATCGTGTATCTGAATTTACGCACCAGGACTTATCAGGAGCAGGGAACAGAAAAGAAAACGGATGATTTTGAGGAACCGGAAGTATATGAGGGAGTGGTGGAATCCACGGAACATGAAGAAGGGTAACGACAAAATCCTGCTTTTTTCATCTTGATTTTTTATGCAGATAATACTATAATAGACAGGCATATATAGTGCTGGAGGAGATAAATAGTACCATATTTAGTGTTTTGGAGGAAGCAGAATGAAAATTATCAAGCGAAGCGGAAAAGAAACGGGCTTTGACGCAGGTAAAATCACAGATGCAGTTACAAAAGCAAACAGAGAAGTGGCGGAGAAGGACAGGCTTTCTCAGGAACAGATGGAAGGAATCGCAGAGCGGATTACCGATTTCTGCGAACACATGGACAGAACCTATAGCGTGGAAGAAATTCAGGATATGGTGGAAAATGAAATTATGGGCTATAAAGCCTATGAGGTTGCCAGAAAATACATTACCTACCGTTACAAGCGGGCTCTGGTGCGCAAGTCCAATTCCACAGACCAGCAGATATTAAGTCTGATTGAATGTAATAACGAAGAAATCAAGCAGGAGAATTCCAATAAAAATCCCATTGTCAACAGTGTACAGCGGGATTATATGGCCGGAGAGGTCAGCAAGGACATTACAAAACGGTTTCTGCTGCCGGAAAAAATAGTACATGCCCATGAGGAGGGAATCATTCATTTTCATGACGCAGATTATTTTGCCCAGCACATGCATAACTGCTGTCTGGTAAATCTGGAAGACATGCTGCAGAACGGAACGGTCATCAGCGAGACCATGATTGAAAAACCCAAAAGTTTTTCTACTGCATGTAATGTGGCAACGCAGGCCATCGCACAGATTGCCAGCTCCCAGTACGGGGGACAGAGTATTACCCTGTCGCATCTGGCTCCCTTTGTGGAAGTGAGCCGTCAGAAATTAAGGAAAATTGTAAAACGGGAGTTTGCAGCGGCAGGCCTTGTTCTGGAAGAAGATAAAATCAACGAGGTGGCGGAACTGCGGGTGAAAGAAGAAATCCGCAGAGGCGTCCAGATGATACAGTATCAGGTGATTACCCTGATGACTACCAACGGACAGGCTCCCTTTGTGACAGTATTCATGTATCTGAACGAAGTGGAAGAAGGACGTCTCAGAGACGACCTGGCGCTGGTTATCCGGGAAATGCTGCTTCAGCGTATGCAGGGAGTGAAAAATGAAAAAGGCGTGTATATTACCCCCGCATTTCCCAAGCTGATTTATGTGCTTGAGGAAAATAATATCCGGGAGGGAAGCCCTTACTGGGAGCTTACCAGACTTGCGGCAAAATGCACAGCCAGACGGATGGTGCCGGATTATATTTCTGAAAAGGTTATGAAGGAAAACAAAGAAGGCAACTGCTATCCCTGTATGGGATGCCGTTCTTTCCTGACGGTATATCATGATGAGGCGGGAAATCCCCAATTTTACGGAAGATTTAACCAGGGAGTGGTAACCCTGAATCTGGTGGACGCGGCCTGCTCCTCCGGCGGGGATATGGAGCGGTTCTGGGAAATCCTGGAGGAACGGATGGATCTGTGCCGGGAGGCCCTTATGCTGCGCCATAACCGGCTGAAAGGAACCCTCTCTGACGTGGCTCCCATTCTCTGGCAGTATGGTGCCCTGGCAAGACTGAAAAAGGGCGAGGTAATTGATAAGCTGCTTTATGGAGGATATTCCACCATATCGCTGGGATATGCGGGGCTTTGTGAATGTACCAGATATATGACGGGCAAATCCCATACGGCCCCGGAGGGAACAGTTTTTGCGCTGGAAGTGATGCAGCGTCTGAATCAGGCCTGCAAACGGTGGCAGGATGAGACGGATATTGCTTTCAGCCTGTACGGAACTCCTCTGGAGTCCACCACCTACAAATTTGCAAAATGCCTGCAGCGGCGGTTCGGTGTGATTGAAGGAGTGACAGACCGGAATTATATTACCAACAGCTATCACATTCATGTAACAGAGGAAATAGACGCTTTCAGTAAACTTACGTTTGAGTCACAGTTCCAGAAATTATCTCCGGGAGGCGCAGTCAGCTATGTGGAAGTGCCGAATATGCAGGGCAATATTGAGGCGGTGCTGACGGTTATGCAGCATATTTATGACAATATTATGTACGGAGAGCTGAATACCAAGAGCGATTACTGTCAGGTATGCGGCTATGAAGGAGAAATTAAGATTGTATCGGATACGGACGGGAAGCTGGTGTGGGAATGTCCCAACTGCCGGAACCGGGACGAAGACAAAATGAACGTGGCCCGCAGAACCTGCGGTTATATTGGAACCCAGTTCTGGAATCAGGGAAGGACTCAGGAAATCCAGGAGCGGGTGCTGCATTTGTAACAGGAGCGTGCTTATGAATTACGGGGAAATCAAAAAAACGGATATCAGTAACGGAGAAGGAGTACGGGTTTCCCTGTTTGTCTCCGGCTGTACCCATCACTGCCGGGGGTGTTTTAACCGGGAGACCTGGGATTTCGCATATGGGGAGCCATTTACAGCCGCAACACAGCAGGAAATAATCCGTCTGTTAAAGCCTGATTATATTTCCGGATTATCTGTTTTGGGCGGGGAGCCTTTCGAACCGGTCAACCAGAGAGGGCTGCTTCCCCTGCTGCGTCAGGTGAAAGAACAGTATCCGGAGAAAAATATCTGGTGTTATACCGGATATCTGTTTGACCGGGATTTACTGGGAGAGAACCGGGCCAGGTGCGAAGCCACGGATGAAATGCTGTCGTTGACTGATGTGCTGGTAGACGGGGAATTTATACAGGAACAGAAAAATATTTCCCTGAGATTTCGGGGTTCAGAGAATCAGAGAATCATTGATGTACAAAAAAGCCTGCGGGAGGGCAGGGTATGTCTGAAAGAGGAGTAAATAAGGGAAAGAAACTATGGTGTATGGCGGGGAACAGAAAACATATTTTAAAGTGGTGCTGATAAGGGTCCATACAGGGGAATACTGTATTATCAAAGGACCGGAGGAGGAAAAATACCTGGCTGAAATTCTGCAGAATGACTATAATTCCATGAGATATGATAAAATGATTCAGCTTCTTGGAGCGGAAGTGGTACAGCGGGAATATCAGAAAGAGTTTCTGAACAGATTTTCCGTTGCATCCGTTTTAAAGGAATTTCAGGAAGGAAAATCTGTGCTGGAATATTCTTATATCAGAATTATCGACGGGGAACAGAGAGCGGTAAGCACGAGGATTTATCCAAGGGCAGGACAGGGAGAGAAAATGGAGGAATTCATGGTATATGTGACAATTGAAGAATAGCCTGAAACAGAAATGAGGAATGCAGATGCGGGAACGGGAACGTAAGAGAAGAAAAAGAATCAAAATTGCAGCCGGTACGGCAGGCGTTGTTTTGCTGTTGGCAGCCATCTATTTCGGCATGGCGTTTTATTTCAGCAGCCATTTTTTCTTCCGCACCAGAATCAACGGATGGAAAGTAGGCGGAATGAATCTGGAGAAAGCAGAAGATAAGGTAGGAGACGGTGTGGAGGACTATCTGCTGACCGTATTTGACCGGGATGGAGGAAAGCACCATATTTACGGGCAGGATATTGACTGCGAGTATGTGCCCGACGGCTCCGTGGAAAAACTTCTGAAAGGGCAGAATCCCTTCCGGTGGATTGTGGCGGTATTCCAGCCGGAACAGGGAGAAGTTCCGGTGACCATGAAATATAAAGAAGAATTAATTTCCGGTGCAGTTGCAGGAATGGATTGCTTTCAGGAAGGAAGTATAAAAGAACCGGAAAATGCGGAAATAAAACTGGGCGAAGAAGGGTATTACGTGGAGCCGGAAGAAATGGGAACCCATATGATTCCGGAACAGGTACTGGCGAAGGTAAAGCAGGCCGTTTCTGCCGGAGATACCCAGGTAACGCTGGGAGACGAAGATTATGTCAATCCGGAGTATACCAGGGAAAGCGAACCGGTTCGGGAAGCCATGAATCGGATTGAGCGATATGAAAATGCGGAAATCACTTATGAAATTAAAGATTATGAAGAAAAGCTGGCAAAAGAGAAAATTCGCAGCTTTATTCAGGTGGGAGATTTGTACGCTATCTCTTTAAAAGAGGACGAAATAGAAAAATATGTCCAGTATCTTGCAAGTACCTACAATACATATGCAGACGTGCGTTCTTTTCAGACGTCTTCCGGTGATACCGTGGAAATCGGCGGCGGGGATTACGGGTGGATTGTAAACAAACCCAAAGAAGCGGAACAGATAAAGGCGGATCTGGAAGCAGGCGAACCCGTAAGCCGGGAACCCATGTATTCCCAGCGGCCTTTCGCAGAGGGAAAAAATGATATCGGTACTACTTACATTGAGATTGACTACACCGGGCAGCATCTCTGGTACTATGAAAACGGGGCCCTGGTGACAGAAACAGACGTGGTGACGGGAAATGTAAGCCGAAATAACGGTTCGCCGGACGGAGTATTCAAGATTGTCTATAAAGAAAGCCCGGCGGTGTTAAAGGGAGAGGACTATGAGTCAGACGTAACGTACTTCATGCCCTTTGCCTATAATGTGGGCATACATGACGCTTCCTGGAGAAATGGAAATTTCGGCGGTGAAATTTATAAATCCAGCGGTTCCCACGGGTGTATCAACGCGCCTCTGGAGATTGCCGCCATTCTCTACGAAAAGGTAAAAGTGGGAACGCCGGTTATTGCCTATTACCGGGAACCCGTAGAACTTTCCGCAGAAAACGCGAAAATTTCCAATGCGTTTTCTTATGTGGAACCGGAGAAAGAGGAGAATCAGGAATAGGGAGAATCAGGAATAATACAGCAGAAAAATACAGCAAAAAAGGGAGCGGATATGAGCAGGACAGATATATATGGAACCATAGGCCCTTCCTGTGGAAATCAGGAAATACTCACGGAAATGTTCCGGCTGGGAATGGATGGAGTTCGCCTGAACCTGTCCCACGGAAATCTGGAAGCGTGCAGGCACTGGACGGATATGATTAAAAATGCCGCTTATGCTGCCGGAAAAGAACCCGGACTGCTGATAGATTTGCAGGGGCCGGAACTTCGAATCGGAGATTTTGATGAGCCGCTTTTTCTGGAAGAGGGAGCATGGACAGAATTTGGTACGGGGGAAGGAGCGATTCCTCTGCCGGAGATTCTGCTGTCCAAATTGCGGGAGCTTCTGTTGCCTGGACTGCCGGAAGAACAGCCCGCATATGAGCAGGCAGCGGCCGGTTCCCCGGCAGGTGCGGAGAAAGAATCGGAATCTTTCCGGAAACAGGGACAGGAAATCCTTTTGGATGACGGCAAGATTCAGCTTGCACTGGAAGAGATTACCGGAACCGGGATTCGTTGCAAAATTTTACGGGGCGGTGTGCTGAAGCCCAGGAAAAGTATCGCATTGCCGGGGATTTCGCTGCATCTGCCGGCCCTGACAGAAAGCGATAAACGAAATCTTGCAGCGGCTGTTTCCCATGGTGTTACGGGAGTGATGCTTCCTTTTGTGCGAAGTGCAGAAGATTTAAAAGAATTAAAACAGGAATTAATAAATGCAAATGCTTCTGAAACAAAAATATTTGCCAAAATAGAAAATATGGACGGAGTGCGGAATCTGGAAAATCTTCTGCCCTGGGCGGATGTGATTGTGATTGCCAGAGGGGATTTGGGCAACAGTATGCCCCTGTGGGAACTTCCTCCGGTACAGGCCCGGATTGCAGCACAGTGCCGGGAGGCCGGGAAGCCTTTCCTGGTGGTTACCCAGATGCTGGCTTCCATGGAGGAGCGGAAAGTTCCCACCAGAGCAGAGGTATCGGACATTTTCCGGGCAGTGGCGGAAGGAGCCGCAGGGGTGATGGTAACGGGAGAGACCGCTGCAGGCAAATATCCGCAGGAAGTAATTCGGTATCTGGCCAATACGGTAGACGCAGCGGAGGAATATTGCCGTGATACGGAAAACTTTGTCCGCCATTAAGATTGCTGTAATGCGGGAAGTTCTGCTCAGCGTTAATGTTGCTACGGTGCAGGAAATTCTGTAAGGTATTATTATCATTGCGGAACGGGAAGTTCTGTACGGTGTTATACTGCTTCCCACCTTCCGCTGGCTCCGCAGGGGAGCACCAGTCCATTGGAAGAAACCGGAAGGCCAATTTCCTGAGCTTCTGTGATTCCGTGAAATTTTTTCAATTCTGTTCCGAGCATGTATGCAAGCACTGCAGGCTGAAGGCCGGTAGTATAAGAATTAATCAGGAAAAATAAAGGCTGATTTGATAAAAGCTGACTGCAGAGCTTTATCAGGGGATGGATATTGTCTTCGATTTTCCAGATTTCTCCTTTGGGCCCTCTGCCGTAGGAGGGCGGGTCCATAATAATGGCGTCATAATGATTGCCCCGGCGGATTTCCCGCTCTGCAAATTTTACACAGTCATCCACAATCCAGCGGACAGGCGCTTCACTCAGCCCGGATGCGGCAGCATTTTCTTTTGCCCAGGTGACCATGCCTTTGGAAGCGTCCACATGGGTAACGCTGGCTCCGGCTGCAGCAGCAGACAGCGTAGCCCCTCCGGTGTAGGCAAAAAGATTCAGAACTTTCACAGGGCGCTGTGCTGTTCTGATTTTCTCTCCGAACCAGTCCCAGTTTACAGCCTGTTCCGGGAACAGTCCGGTATGTTTAAAACTAAATGGTTTCAGGTGGAAAGTAAGGGAACCGTAATGGAGGTCCCACTGCTGAGGCAGGTCAAAAAATTCCCATTCGCCGCCGCCCTTTTTGCTGCGGTGGTAATGAGCGTTCGGGTGGCTCCAACCCTGATGATTTGCAGGGGTATCCCATATTACCTGCGGGTCAGGCCTTACCAGGAGGTACTTGCCCCAGCGTTCTAATTTTTCTCCTTTGGAACAGTCGATGACTTCATATTCTTTCCATTGATTGGCAATCCACATTATAACAGGTCCTTTCCGATTTATCTGTAATATAAAACTGCATTCCGTAAAGTACAGGATTCAGATGTCAAAAGTGCCTGAATCATTATAGCATATTATCGGAAATGTTTCAGTAATTTTTAAAGTTTATGGGAACCCGTATTTTTAAACTGTGGAAAATGAAAACTGAGAACCGGGAAGATGTGTTTGCAAACGATGTCAGGATATGGTATATTCTGAACAGGAGTAATCGTGTTACAGGGTGGAAAGCCTCCCGCCTTTCTGAAATGGCATTCGCCATTGTGCTATTCGGCACGAATCCCATCATGGGAAATAAGGAAAGAGGGAGGTGGTGAATATGAGTACATATGAAGTATTAAGCCTGATGATTTTGGGTGGTACTTTTCTCATTTCATTGCTTGCCTATATAGATAGGAACAACAAGCGAAAATAAATAAGCCTACCTTGTCACTTAGCCGGTGCTGGTAGGCTTATAAAGCTACATGGAGACTAACCACTATATGGGCGGTTGCTCCTTTTGATGTCTTTACTATAGCATACAGGTGAAATTATTGCAAGGATTTTGTTTTTACTGTTCCTGGCGGTTCTTTTCTTTAAAAATAGAAATAATTTCAGCAATGGAGTCCAGCTCCCGGTCGGAAAGGCAATCTTTCACCCATACCGAGTATTTCCATTCGTCAATCTCCCTGCTCCGGTGGCAGATAATTGATAAGTTCACCGATTTCCACATCCAGATAATAGCATAATTTGCAGAGCAAAGCAGCGTCCAGTCGTTGAAAATCATTTTTACAGTAACGATTAAAATTGGAACGGGGAATATTCAAGTTTTTGCAAATTTGATTCTTTGAAATACCTTTTGCTTTTAAAAGTTCATTAATGCGAAGTTCCAGTTTTCCATAATCCATAGGTTTTCCTCTTTACTTTAA
>Ga0137307_101048_pt1 | contig 28137 bp, 35 predicted proteins | sample NAcewD2O_March_2_FD_97180 | JGI IMG/M metagenome (GOLD analysis project Ga0137307, IMG submission 97180) | Mouse cecal microbial communities from Vienna, Austria - N-Acetylglucosamine amended D2O_March | ecosystem: Host-associated > Mammals > Digestive system > Large intestine > Cecum | place... | reverse complement strand
GGTCCAAGCCGGTATCCATCCGACGAAGCTCTGTAGCCTGTACTCAACTCCAGGCTGTCTCCCAGTCCGACGGTCCCGTTTGCGGCCGCAACCGCCTGTCGGCTCAGCGCCAGCTCCCCCGGCGCCTGCGGAAATCGTCCTTCTTCCAGATGAAACGCCGCTGCCGCCGCGCCATTTTCATCCATGGCATGCAGATACAGATACGGCTTTTCCGAATTCCCGCTTTCTTCAAACAGCCCATACCCGGCCTCCCGGACATAGCCCAGCTTCTCAATATTCCGGTTTTCCTCGAAATATTTTCGGTTCTCCGGGCTGACTTCCTCAAATTTATAATGATAATCCCCACTCTCCGCCTTCTCGTAGGCAATCAGCGACGCTCTGAGGCTTTCCGCCATATTGGCCACGGTGGTAATCAGGGCGGTAGACAGAATAATACCGATAATCGTGACTACGGTGCGTTTCGGGTTTAATTTCAGTGTCCGATAAGCAAGCTTCTGCATCACGTCCATGTTTCTACCTCCCTTCCTGATTCCGGTTCCTCAGCTCCCCAAGAGGGACCTGTTCCGTCCGTTGCTGTTTCTGATTAACCGTCCGGCACTGTTCCGTTTCTCTGTTCACGATCCGTCCATCCTCAATCACCAGAACCCTGTCCGCCTGCTTCGCGATTTCCAGATTGTGAGTAATCATAACGATAGTCTGCTTATATTTCCGATTGGACATTTTCAGAAGGGCCACAATCTCATCACTGGTCTTTGAATCCAGATTCCCGGTAGGCTCATCGGCCAGCAGAATGGCCGGCCTGGTAATCAGCGCCCGGCCGATGGCCGTCCGCTGCTGCTGTCCGCCGGACAGTTCATTCGGCAGATGCTTCAGCCGCTTACTGAGGCCCAGCGTTTCCGCCAGTTCGCGCAGATAGTCGATATCCGGCTTTCTCCCGTCCAGCTCACAGGGCAGCGCCATATTTTCCGCCACATTCAGCACCGGGATCAGGTTATAAAACTGATAGATCAACCCCACCTGACGCCGGCGGAATATTGCCAGCCGGTCGTCGTTCATCCGGTAGATATCCTCATCCTGTATCATCACGCTGCCGGAGGTGGGCCGGTCCACGCCGCCCAGCATGTGAAGCAGCGTGGACTTGCCGCTGCCGGAGCTGCCCACGATAGCCACGAATTCTCCCTGCTCCACCGACAGGCTGACATCATCGACGGCCGTTACCTGATTTGTCCCTTTTCCATATATTTTTGTCAAATGCCTGGTTTTTAAGATTTCCATATCTTCTCATTCCCTTTCTGCCGCGATATTACTGAAAAGCATTTCCATCTGTTTCGTATGCTTTTGCTTTTCTACAGTGTACACAGCGAAAATGACATTCCCGTGACATTTTAACATAAACCGGCGGAAAAATTAAAATTTCTGACTTCGCATCCGGCCATGCCACGGCAAAATCGTGATAAAACAAACCGGAAACGGACCTTTCTTTCTAATCATTTATCATAATATAATGATAGCGGAAAAGCCGCGCAACACGGCGTTTTAATCAGATACAGGATATGAAGGGCTGACCGGGCTGCTGCGGGAAAACGGATATCAATTTATATATCAAAAGCGGAGCCATTGAGATCTACCGCCGCTCTCAGTTCGCTCCGCTCATTCTTATCCCTGCTTTAAAAACCGAATCATCATCAGGGTCCCTTCCCCCGGATTCGATGTCACTGTCAGATACCCGTTCTGCCGTTCTATAATCTCCTTTGCCAGAGAAAGGCCGATTCCGATGCTGTCCTCTCCGGCATAGGGGCTGCGGTAAAAGCGCTGAAAAATATATTTCTGCTCCTCCGATGTCATGCCCTGTCCGAAATCCCGGACGGAAATAGCGGTATAGACCGCATTATCCTCTGCGGTCAGCACCACGGAACCGCCTGACGGACTGTGCTCAATCGCATTCTTCACGATATTGGACAATGCCTCCGCAAGCCAGCCGGCGTCCCCCGTCAGAAAGATTCCCTGCCCCACATGCAGCTCCAGACTGACCCGCTTCCACTCTGCCAGAATCTCCAGCCGTTCCGTCACCTGTTCCAGCAAACTGCCCACATCCAGCCGCTGACGGTTAAATTCCACCACCCCGGCATCCAGCCTTGACAGCTTTAACATAACCGCCACAAGCCAACTGACACGGGATAACTGGCCGGTGATCTCTCCCAGGAACTTCTGTCGGGTTTTTTCCTCCATATTCGGACTGTCCGTCAGATTGTCTAACAAAATCATCACGGAAGCCAGCGGCGTTTTCAGTTGATGGGAAATGTCGGAGACCGAATCCGCCAACGCCTTTTTCTGTCCGCCGGCCCTCTCGGCGCTTTCCCGCAGCGTCACGGTCACTTTATACAGTTCATTTTTTAAGACGCTCAGCTCGTCCACATCATTCGTATCAATCTCCAGGCTGTAATCTCCCTTCTGCACGCCGCGTATATACGCCGCCAGACAGTCGATCTGTCTCTGCCTCCCTTTCAGATAACAGAAAAGAAACGCTGCCGTTCCGCCGCAGGCTGAAAACAGCAGCAGCGTAGCCCACTGTCTCAGATTCCGCTGCTGCCCGGCAAGGCCGGCAGACAGTGCCTGATCCTGGAAAATGCCGTACCGAACCAGCAGTTCCTGCCCGTTCCGGGCATCTCCCTTCTGATTCAGCAGCGCGATCCATTCCTGTTCCTCCAGATCGGGATACCGGGTTTTTACCAGATCCAAAAGCCGGGCCGCCGCCATATGGCTTTCCTCATTCATCCTGGCAAATCTGTAGTTTAAATAGAAATTTAAAATCAAAATGCTGCCAAGCATTAAAACAAGGCAGCTTACGGTCAGTTCTTTCAGATTTTTATTCCGTGTCCAGACACCGGTCATAACGGCTCCTTTCTTCACAGCATCAGGGTTCCAGACGATATCCCATTCCCCGGACAGTTTTCAAAAAGCGCCCCTCCTTATCCCCGATCTTCTCCCGAATCCGTTTCACCGTCACGGAAAGGGTATTGTCATTGACAAAGCTGCCGGAGGCGTCCCAGATCAGGGAAAGAATTTCTTCCCTGGTAAACAGCTTGGACGGATGATTCATCATAATATGGAGAATCTTATATTCCAGGCGCGTCAGCGGCACAGGAAGCTCCTGGCCGTTCACGTACACTTTTGTCGTCTCCGTATCCATTTTTACAGAGCCGCAATATAAGATTTTGCTGACATGTCCCCGGCGGCGCAGCACATTTTTAATTCTGGAAATCAGCTCCCGGTTCCGGAAAGGTTTGATCACATAATCATCCGCCCCCAGATCAAACGCGCGGACCACCGCCTGTTCCTCCTCCCTGGCCGTGAGAAAAATCACCGGCAGCTCCTGCGCCTCCCTGATTTCGCGGTACAGCCGGAAGCCGTCTTTGTCAGGCAGAGAAATATCCAGAAGGGCCAGATCATACCGTTCCCGGCTGACCGCCCGCTCCGCCTCCGCCGCCGTACGGACGGTATCAAACCGGAACCCTTCTTCCCGCAGCAGATATTCCAGCCCCAGTATAATCGATTCGTTGTCCTCAATCAAAAGAAGTTTCATCCCTGTCTCCTAATTTCTTGAGCACTTCTCCGCGTCCACCGCCAGCACAAACATCAGCGCGCAAAAAGCATTTTCCGGGTCATCCACATCAATCACATAAGTATCGGTCCAGTTCAGAAGCTGTTTGGAAACGGCGGCCACCGTTCCTCCCATGCTGTCCGTAATAAAATAATCCCACTCCATAAAGTTGCCTTCGATATTCCAGCCGTTACAGTCGATATTATACCTTGGCCTGAAAAAAGAGAACTCCTTGCTGATACAGCCCACATAGGTATCCCCTTTATAAAGTTCAAATTTCGGCAGAAACGACAGAATCCGCTCCTTTACCGTTCCCACCTCACAGCCCTGCGCGTCAAATATTTTCAGGCAGTGGCCCCAGGACATCTGCCCCTTCACCACATATACCGTTTCTCCCTCTTCATTATAGATATCATAGCTGTCAAACCATGAAAACATCCGCTGTTTAAATAATAATCTCATGAAATGATCCTCCTGTTTAAAATTCCGCAGCTCCTATCGCTTCCCCATCTCCATCTCTCCGTCCACGATGGCAAATCCCGCACATTCCACAAAGCTTTCCCCTTCCAGGTCATAGGTCAGTATATTCAGTCCGTCATTGACAGCGCTGTGCGGGCTGTCATTCAAAAGCACCTGAGGGATCCTGTTTTTCCCGTCCCCCTGTCCGCTTTGGACTGTCAGAACGTCATATTTGCCCAGCTCCTGGTACCAGCAGTACTCCTCACCACCGGAGGAAAACAGCACCGTTCCGTTCTGTACCGCCCAAACCGCATCGCCGCCTGCCTCATCCAGCGATATCCCATAACAGGCCAGCAGATCCCGCACCTCCTCATAATTAGATATATTTTTATAATCACCCTTAAGAAAAAATACCGTCACATAATCAGGAATCCACAGCTTCGCCAGATAATCCGGCAATTCTGTCGTCTTCCTGATCTGATCATTGTATACAAACCGGTCATAATACCAGGCCATTGTATCATAAGACTGATATATGCTGTCCCCTCTGTGGTCCGACAGCTCATATCTGGCTTTCAGATATTCCGCCAGATATCTTGTGAATTTCTCGCTTCCCTGATAATTCATGTGACAGTTATCCATATAATCCACGGAAAAGTCCAGTCCCATCTCCTCCCAGAGAGGATTAAAATTCACAAAATCCACACCCTCTCCGTATTCTTCCGCGATTTCCGCAATCCGGTTATAAAACTTGGTTTCCTTCGGGTCTGTCACATAGGGTACCACCATCAGAAGAATCGGCACCTCCGCTTCTTTTGCCAGCTCGATGGTTCTGCGCAGATACGCTTCATTTTTCTCATCCAGCTCTGCCGTTTCCGTAACCTCCTCCGGCTCCGGCTCCGGCTGACTGTGAACGCTGGTATGAAGATACTGCCCTTTCCAGGAATTAGACCGCATGAAATCCGTGTCGGCATATTTTCTGTAATCACTTCTGGACAGATCCCCGTATCTGCCATGATAAGTAGGATATTCCAGCAGATAGCCAATCCGGTCACTCTCCGGCGAACTGGCGTTCACGGCATCAATCTTATCCCGGGAAAGCTTCATCCCATACGTATTTTTTATAATCCGGCTCTCATCCACATAATCCCCGGTCCGGCAGGCCGTAAAGCAGTCCAGCACAAGAACCGACGGTTTCTGGGTTTTCAGCGCTTCCTTCACATAATAATAACTGTTCCAGACCGGCTGTTCGCTCCCGCCCAGATCGTATCCGGCAATGCCGTACTCTTTCCAGAGCACACTGGTATTAACGTTGACATACATATGACTGCTGCCGAAAAAAATTGCATCCAGACTGTTTTCCTTTTCTCTGTAAAATTGTTCCATTCCGTAAATACCGTCATTAAATTTAAAACGGAACACCTGATGAAACCGGAGCAGAAGGACAGACAGAATAAGGAAAAAAGCGATGATTTTTACCGTTTTTCTGATCACTCTCGTCACACCTCCCGTCAAAACTGAAAATAGATAAACGCCGCCGCGGAAAAGGCCGGGCCATAGATTCCGTAAATAATAATTCCAAACAACAGAGTAAACAGCACAAGCCACCGGAACCATAAAAGCTGTTCCCGCAAAAACAGATCAAGCGTTTTTCCTGTCTTATATTTCATCTGATCCACAAGGAACAGGGCCAGCAGAGAAACTGCCAGGATATGCACCTCCGTGACGTCTAAGCCCAGTTGGTACAAAGACTGATCCGACAGCACCCAGGGATTCCATCCGGTCACAATACGCCCAAGAATAAAGAAAGCTTCTTTAAGGCTTGCCGCCCGAAAAAACACCCATGCAACATTTACCAACCCAAAAGTCGTAAGAACCTGTCCCAGCTTATAACTGAAACAGTCCCGTTTTATTTTAAGCCTGTCCTCGATCCGCATCTTTACCGGCCGAAGCCTGTCCCCGATCACCTGGTAAGCGCCGTGAAGACCGCCCCAGACCACAAAGCTCCAGCTGGCCCCGTGCCACAGTCCGCTGACCAGAAAGGTAATCATGATATTCCGGTAACAGCATAATTTTGAACACCTGCTGCCCCCTAGCGGAATATAGAGATAGTCCCGAAACCAACTGCTTAAAGAAACATGCCATCTGCGCCAGAACTCTTTGACCGACCGGGCAAAATAAGGCGTATCAAAATTTTCCATCAGCCGAATGCCCATCACCCTGGCGGCCCCGACCGCGATCAGGGAATAACTGGCAAAATCACAGTAGATCTGAACCGCAAACAAAACCGTGGCCAGAATCAGTTCGATGCTTCCGTAACGCCAGTATCCATTATATACCGTGTCCACGAAAAAAGCCGCCCGGTCGGCAATCACCATCTTCTGAAACAGACCCCAAAGCATCAGCACCGCGCCCCCGGTAATCCGCTCATAATTCCACAGCCGGATATCTTCCACATGGTTCAGCTGGGCAATCAGATTTCCGGAGCGCTCAATCGGGCCGGCTACCAGCTGCGGAAAGAAAGATACGAACAGGGCATAGCGGAGCAGGTTTTTTTCCGCTTCCACCTTCCCCCGATAAACGTCAATGGTATATCCCAGCGCCTGAAACGTATAAAAAGAAATGCCCACCGGCAGCAGAATATCAAACTTTCTCCGAACCTGAGAGACTCCCAGTATGCCCAGCATATGATTAAAATTATTTAAAATAAAATCCGAATATTTAAAAAAGACCAGTATCCCCAGATTGACCGCCAGACAGAGGGCTACCACCCATTTCTGACAGACCGCTGTTTTCGGAGACTGCGGCACTTTTTTTAAACTGGCCAGCTGCCGGCCGCTTACATAAGTCACCAGCGTAGAACAGGCAATTAACAGCGCATACTCCGGATTCCAGCTCATATAAAAATAGTAGCTGGAAACAAGCAGCCAGATATATCTGGCCTTTCGGGGAATCAGAAAATAAATTCCCACCACAACCGGGAAAAAGATCATAAAATGAATCGAATTAAACAGCATAAACGGTTCCCCTTAAGGCAGATTCGCCGGCCCGGTTTTCCGAGACGGAAATCAGATTTCACACATTCATTAGTTTACTATATCCCGCCGGATTGCGCAAGTCCGGCGCTTTGCCGATTCCCCCTATTCCCTGCCCGGACAATCTATGGTATAATATGGTCACTTGGCAGGGTCTTTTCAAACCTGGTCAGCATATATACCGATCAGTCCGGCGGAATATTCCTGAGTCCGGTAAACCGATATATGAAATAAAAAAATCAGGTAATGTTAAGTAGTCTATGGAAAACAGCAACGGACCGGACCAGCCCCGGGTGGATTTACTGACGCTTTAGCGGTTGGAAATTCTCTCAGGTCATGGTGCTTGGGAGGGGAGTTGCGGAACTAAATTCGTTAGGGGGCGATTCTATGTCTGACACAGCATTAACGACTTTGAAACAATGGGTGGAGGAAAGCCGCAGGATCGTATTTTTCGGCGGCGCCGGCGTATCCACGGAAAGCGGAATTCCGGATTTCCGCAGCGAAGACGGCCTGTACCGGCAAACGTATCAGTACCCGCCGGAGCAGATGTTAAGCCACAGTTTTTTCATGTCTCATACCGAAGAATTTTTCGAATATTATAAAAATCAGATGCTGGTACTGGACGTTAAGCCCAACAACGCCCATCTGGCTCTGGCAAAACTGGAACAGGAGGGAAAGCTGACGGCGGTCGTTACCCAGAATATCGACGGCCTGCATCAGGCCGGAGGCTCCGAAAACGTGCTGGAACTCCACGGCAGCATTCACAGAAATTATTGTATGAAATGCCATAAATTTTACGACGGCGCCTATGTAAAGGCCCAGCCCGGCATCCCCCGCTGTTCCTGCGGCGGCATCATTAAACCGGACGTGGTTTTATACGAAGAAGCGCTGGACCAGGACACGATGAACCGCTCCGTTCAGGCCATCAGCCAGGCTGACCTGATGATCATCGGCGGCACCTCTCTGGTGGTCTATCCCGCCGCCGGACTGGTACAGTATTACCGGGGCAGACGGCTGGTCCTGATTAATAAAGGCAGCACTTCCATGGACGGCAATGCGGATCTGGTCATCAGCCTGCCAATCGGAGAAGCGCTGGAAATGTTTTTATAGGAGTCTTACATGGAATTTCAAATCGGCGACATCGTAAAATTAAAAAAGCCTCACCCCTGCGGCAGTCACGAATGGGAAATTCTCCGGGTAGGCATCGACTTCCGGCTGAAATGCATGGGCTGCGGCCATCTGATTATGGTTCCCCGGAAGACCGTGGAAAAAAACACGCGGGGCATTCGAAAAGCAGAGGAACAGTAGGAAAGGAACTTTTATGCCACCATTTACCGCCTATCCCGAAAGCGCATTCCATAAACTGCAGGAACAATTTCCCCGGCTGGACCTGAACAGGCTTCATGAGAAAATGACCGCCTACAGAAGACATTTTCATCGTTTCCCTGAGGTCAGCCTGAAGGAATTTAAGACCTCCGAATACATCGAAACGATTTTAAAGCAGGCCGGATACCGGCCGGTCCGGGTGACTGAAACCGGACTCTGCGCTCTGCTGTGGAAGGGGGAGGCTTATCCCACCATTGCCGTTCGGGCGGAAATGGATGCTCTGCCTGTCACGGAAGCTACCGGACTGCCTTTTTCCTCCGTCCGTCCCGGCGTTATGCACGCCTGCGGCCATGACGGAATTCTGGCCGTGGCGCTGGCGCTGGCGGAGCTTATGGCAGAGCCTGAACACCGGGAACGGCTTCGGTACAACATCAAATTTATCTTTCAGCCTGCCGAGGAGGCCGGAAACGGCACAAAACTGATGATGGATGCCGGTGTACTGAAAGATCCCCATGTGGATGAAATGATTATCTTCCATTTTGTCACCGATCACAAGCCGGGCATCGACATCCAGGAACGGGTGGCCTCAGCCACGCTGGGAAAGGTGGAGATCGAAGTTCAGGGCGTTTCCACCCACTGGGGCGCTTACGAAACCGGTATCGACGCCATTCACGCCGCTGCGCTGGCAGTGGCCTGTATAACGGAGATCAACCGTCATTACCCGCTGCCCCGCCCCTTTGCTCTGGGTATCGGCACGATTCAGGGCGGCACAGGCAGAAATATCGTGGCGGATTCGGTCCGTCTTTCGGGTACGATGCGCACCCAGGAAATGGAAGATTATGAGGAACTCAGCCGGGTATTAAAAGAACGGCTCGCGGACATTGAAAAGGAAACCGGCACCCGGATTCTTCTGTCCCTGTCTGACCGCCCAACACCTTCGATTATCAATGACCGCTGTCTGGTAGCCAAAGCGCTGGAGGCCGGCGCTTATGTGTTCGGTCCCGAACACAGCACTCTGTCTCATGAACTGTTTTTATCCGGGGACAATGCGGCATTGTTTTTTCAGAAGACCAGAGGCGTCTTTATCATTTTCATGGCGCCGAACCGGGACGGAAGCCAGTTTCCCTTTCATAATCCGCGGTTTGATTTCGGGGAAGATGTGTTCCCTTTCGCTCTGTGTACGCTGTACCGGTATCTGACCACGGAACCGGCAGAAACGCCGGCAGCAGAGACAGAAGCCCCGGCAGACGCCAAATAACCATGGAAACCGGCAGTATGCCTGACGCGGTTGATACAGACAACAACAAACCAGGAGAACAACCTATGAAACAGATCAGAAATTACCCGAAAGCCGTCGTAACAAAAAAAGCGGAACGCTCCGTAGAACAGGGCCATCCCTGGATCTATGACACGGAAATCCTTTCCCTGGAGGACGGATGGGAAAACGGCGGCCTGGTAGACGCCGTCAGCGAAAAAGGCAAATATCTGGGCACCGGCCTGCTCAGCCAGCACTCCAAAATCCGGATCCGCCTGATCTCCGGCAATGCCAACGACAAGTTTGACGCCGCCTTTTTTGAGCGGAGAATCCGCTATGCCTGGGAATACCGGAAAACCGTGATGGCAAAAGACATTGGCTGCTGCCGGGTGATTTTCGGAGAAGCCGACCAGTTTCCCGGCCTGACCGCAGACCGGTTTAACGACATTCTGGTGACACAGACCCTCTCCGTCGGTATGGAACGATTAAAAGATACGATTTTTCCCCTTCTGTATCGGGTACTGACAGAGGACGGACAGAATATCCGGGGAATTTATGAGCGAAATGACGTGCCGATCAGAGAGCTGGAAGGCATGAAACAAAATCAGGGCTGGTACCCCCTTGCGGGCGTTCCCTGTCCCGACTCAACGGTGACAGAAATCGAAGAAAACGGAATCCGTTACCTGGTGGATTTTGAAAATGGACAGAAAACCGGCTTTTTCCTGGATCAGAAATACAACCGGCTGGCAGTGGCAAAGCTGGCAAAGGGAAAACGGGTGCTGGACTGCTTTACCCATACCGGCTCCTTTGCCTTAAACGCGGCAAAAGGCGGCGCCGCACATGTATGTGCGGTGGATGTTTCCCAAACAGCCGTGGACATGGCAGAGGAAAACGCCAGACGAAACGGGCTTGAAGACCGGATGGAATTTCGCAGGGCCAACGTATTCGACCTGCTTCCTCATCTGGAAGAAGAAAGACAGAAGGCATTTGATTTTATTATCCTTGATCCGCCGGCCTTCACAAAATCCAGGAAGACCGTACATAACGCTTCCAAAGGCTATAAAGAGATCAACCTGCGGGCCATGAAGCTTTTGCCGCGGGGCGGCTATCTGGCCACCTGTTCCTGTTCTCACTTTATGCCCGACGAGCTGTTTGTCAAAATGCTCCGCTCCGCCGCCCGTGACGCAGGCGTACAACTGCGGCAGATCGAAGCCAGACAGCAGTCCCCGGATCACCCCATACTGTGGAATGTGCCGGAGACGGATTATCTGAAATTTTATATTTTTCAGGTGGTGTGAGGAAAAGAGGGGCGAAGATATTTCCGCAAAAGTGGGTATACAGAATACACATTTGCATAGTGTCCGGCAATTCGTCAAACGTACATTTTTTTAAATCATTGTCCTTTTCCTTTCTTTACAGAGGGCAGCAGGCATGTTACAATACCTGCATACCCCCATTTACTTATCAGTTTGTCGGGTTACTTGCCCCTGTCAGAGTGTCAGTCTGGCAAGGGCACTTTTTATATTCTCTTTCCATCTGCTCTATCAGGCTCATGATCTCCTGGTGGCGTTCCATGAATTGCCTGCTGCCCATTCCAAGTCGCTTTTCCTCGGCCTCGATCATGTCGGCAAGGTCTTTCTCCGTCATGCCCTCCACCTCCGATCTATACGATGGTAAACCGGCGGCTTGCGCTGGCCTTGCAGTACTGGCCGTAAATCTCCGACAGGGCAGCTTTCAGGACTTTTCCATCCAGCTTGTTTGAGAGGATGGTTTTCCACCTGACAATGAAGGATCCGGCCTGCATCTCGTCAACCTGCTTTTCCCCCATGTCTGCCTTAATCTCCTGCCTGATCTTCTCGGCCTGTTCATCCAGGGCTTTCTGCTGTGCTTTGATCTCCCTCAGTTTCATGATACGGTTTTGTAATGCTCTTTCTCCCATAACATTTTTCCTTTCTATCGGTTGAGTGGTTTTCCGGCAGCCCCGGAAGCATCTTCCTGACTATTCCTGTTTTCTTCTTCCATACACGGTCACAGGTATATAGCTTTCGATATTGGGGGTTTTCGGCTCTCCCGGCCGCTTTTGTTTTCCTCTCTGTTGATAATACCATTATACACTATTTGCTGACCATATCCTATTGATTATATACACAATTATTTGACCATAAATGCACTGTTATTTGTATATATTATACACTTGTAAAAGTGCATGTTTTATGATAAAATGAATCCATAATGAGGAAAGTGTCTTTATTTACCTTCAAAACATCAGAAGAAAGAAGGATTAAAAATGTCTATTTGCTATGCCAAATTATTTAAACTATTAGAGAAAAACGGAATAAGCACATATTATCTACGTCAAAATAAAATTATGGGGCAACAAACATACTATAATCTTAAAAATGGCAAAGGGAATCTCGGAACAGAAACTCTTGAAAAACTGTGCCGCCTCCTTAACTGCCAACCCGGTGATCTGATGGAATACATCCCCAACGATCAGCAGCAGGCTCCCGGCCTCGAAACTGACTAACAAAACCATTGACCACCCCCTTTAACCCACGACGGAAAGGAGAATCATTATGTCACAGACGTTAGCACGGTCAGACTTTTATACCGAAAATGATTATTACAACTTACCAGAGAATGTCCGGGCAGAATTAATTGACGGACAGTTTTATGATATGGCGGCTCCCAGTAGGATTCACCAAGAAATATTAAATACAATCAACAATACGATTTATAATTATATCCACTCCAAAAAAGGGGATTGTAGAGTCTATCCCGCTCCATTCGCCGTCAAACTGTTCAATGACAGAAAAACCGTTGTTGAACCTGATATTAGTGTAATCTGTGACCCGAACAAACTGACTGACCAAGGCTGTTCCGGAGCGCCGGACTGGATCATAGAAATTATTTCCCCCAGCACTTCCAGCCATGATTATGTGCGGAAATTGAATCTCTATTTGGATGCCGGCGTCAGGGAATATTGGATTGTTGACCCAACACAAAAACATATTGTGGTATACTATCTGGAAAAAACACAGTTTAAAATGACTACCTATACTTTCCAGGACAAAATAAAAGTCAATATCTATGACGATTTATGGATTAGCCTGCAAGAGTTAGGCATACCGGGAACCTGATAAGGAATAACCCTGCCCCGTCGTTCCAACCGGTGGCGGTTCCCCAAAAGTGGTGAGCGGTTTGCTTCTGGCCTGCCCCTGCGACGCTCCCATAAGCCCATAGAGCAATTTTCTCCGTAAGTGGAGAAATTTATGGCGATCATCAGAAAAACGGCGTATAAGCTCATCTGGCGTGTCAGGGTGGATATCCACCATTTCGGCCCCCCGGCCTGCAAGGCATAGCCACAAGCGGGCATGGCTCCGGAATGCCGCAGGACACGACTTTTCCCCGGCTTGTACTTCCTTACCTGATAGAAACGTTACAAGAGGAAATAGAGGCTTATAGAGTGTCTCGCAAGATGTCTCCATTTCGGGGATGCCTTATCAGGTTTACCGATTTCAAATCAAGATATTATCGCCGGATACCTGCCCTATAATTTCAGAGTGGGGGCAAATCAGATCCCCCTTTGTCCGTTTTAAACGTGGAAAGTGCGGGTGACATCTCCCCTTTTGCTCATTCCAAAAGAGGAAAGCCGCATATAATCCCCCGAAAAATCGGGGCTGTGTCCATTCAGGATCAAATATGATCCCGAATAATTCCGGGTACTGGCCGGGTATGCTCTGTAAGGTTACATTTCAAATCGAACCCTTAAACAGATAATAGCGGCTCTGTGCTTTGGTAATGAATATTCAGGGGAACGCCTGATAAGAGAATGAGAGTGTGGCAGGCAAACAGCTTTTGCAATCACATTACAATAAACATGTGTTTGGCTCTTGCGTCCTGCTGCCGGATGTGGTAAGATTGAGAAAAGGAAAGCCAGAGAAGCGGCTACCCTCAAAAGTAATTGACTGTTACATGATAACAGCCGTCACTATTGCAGTAGTGGCGGCTATTTCTTTCCCATAAAAATCTGGCACAGCAGACTGATAAGGGATACAATGAGTGTACAAAACAAGAAAAAATCCTGGTATGTAATCATTGGCATTACCCTCCTTCCTTGTGAAGTCTGGAGGGTTAGCCCCTCCGAATTTTCAGTTACGGAGGGTAAGCCGCCCGGCTCTCTGGCTTTCCGTGCCAACATCATATCACACTGCCGCCGTCTTATCAATCATATTTTCAGCCGTTTTAGTCATTTTATTTTATCACACCTTATTACCTTTTCGCTGTTTAAAGCCCTCATTACCCCCTTTACGGCTGTTTTAAAGTCATTTCCTTTTAAAGCTCCCCCTCATCAAATATCTTTTATGCAGTTCCCAGATTAAAGGGATTTCTCCCGTTTGCCATCTGCTGCAATTTTCCTTCTTCTATCATATCCAGGAATCCAGATAGAAGGGAAGTGACGGCTTCTCCAAACGCCGCGCCGTCAAATTTCTCAAAAAACCCATTAATCCCACCTGATATGTTATCTCCCAGTGCTTTCCACTCGAATGTTTTAGCAAAATCAATTGCCATATTGCAAAAACCTGTGATTGCACTGCCAAGCATCTGTCCGGCGCTTGAAAGGTCAATAGAACTCACCGCCCCATTCAAAAAATAGGCTATGCGGGTTCCCGAATCTGATATCAAAGTGCCGATTTTACGCCAAGTTCCGACCAATCGACGGTTGTAAAAAACGTGTAAATTGTATCTACGAACGTATTTACAAAATTTGATATGGTGCTTGCCATCGCTGGCCAGTTCAGGTAATCAACAAAGGAATTGATTGCATCCCCCATACCCCTTGCACCGGTAATGAAAGTATCCTGTATCAGTGGCCAATCAATATTCTCAAAAATTCCGTTCAGAGATTCAGGGATAAATTGCCCCAGCGAGTCCCAATGAAGTTCATGAACAAATGCGTTCAAAAACTCGAAACCAGTATTGAAAGCCTCTGCCAGCGTGCGGCCTATAGAATATCCGAGGCCTTCTACTTCGATAAATCCGTTTATAAATGACGCTATACTTTTGCCGATCTTCTGAGCGGTAGCTTTGATTTCGTCCCAGGGAATGTTGTCCGGTGCTTCTTTCAACCGTTCACCAAGAAACTGCCCTAGCTCATAAAAATCAGCATCTGCCCACATATCTTTAAGCCACTGGGCAATATCCTTGAATTTATCCGATATCGGAACTTCCTCAAACATAGGCCCGCGGCACCGCCACCGGCTCCACCTCCGGAATCTGCTCCGTCCTCGTTGGCTTTATTGAATTTGTTGATCTCATCCAGCGGGCTTAGATATCCTTCTACAGCCTTTTTTGCTTTATTTGCCGCTTTTGCAGTATCCCCAAAAGCTGCGGCGGTCTGTTGGCAAGTGATTCCTCTGCATCTTTTGTTGTGATCTTTGTAACTATATGTATACTTCCGTCATACTGTACCATACAAAAAAGACACCTCCTAAGCAGAGATGCCTTTGTCTTTGCCTGCAATTATTTCAGGTTAGCGACCTGCGTCCATAATTGCATGCCGGTGCTATTTTATTTTCTGTTTCAATGTCTCCGAGGTTTCCCCCTGCGTCCCATAGCATTTAACAACGTTTTTTTACCTATTTCATCCATCCAGCCTTTCAGCTGCGGCTCCAACTTATCCAGAAATTCCGAAATCTGCGCCAGAGACGGGATGTCAGTTCCAAAAGTTTTCCTGCATGAACCCCTGCCGAATATCCTTTCAAACTTTCCCGCCAAGATTTTTCGTATCTCCATCTCACCGGTTTCCCTTCCATCTGCTGGCTTAATCGCTTCAACGGTTTTCTCAAAATCGCATATTACCGGCAGAAACGTAATCAGATTAACCGTTATGCATCCGCCCTCCACCTTTATCCGCTTTACGAATGGTTTTTTCATCTCCGCACCTCACATTTCTTATCTCTCAACAACAGCCCGATAATGGCTGTCTGGACACAGACACTGACAAACTGCAGCGCAACAGACATGAAAACTAAAATCCCGATCACAATCATCTTTCTTCCCCTTTCCGCTCTTTCTCTTGTAAATCTTTCAATAAAATATTGCGGTAAATCTTTCCTGTTCCTGATCGCCATCAACATTTTATCTCTTGATTCCATCACAAATCCTCCCTGATTATTTTTATTGCCTGCCGCTGGCCTGTTTTTATCTGCCAGCAGCAGGACGCAAACACAGCTTCATTCCGCCGGGGCATAGAAAACTCTTTTCCGTGCCTGATACGCCAAATCCATCTCATAAAGAACACCCCTTGCCCTGAACATGCTCTCATATACCCCAACGCAGACAGGTTCCAGATTAAGGCGGTTCCTCACATATACCGCCGCCTTTTTGCCGTCTACATGCATATCTGCGTACACTTCCCCAAACTCTAAATACCGCCTAGCGTCCTGAGTCCTGATCTTCATTTTCAGCGCACCTCCTTTCCAAATCCGACACCAACACAAGCAACAAATCCTCGGCAAACTTTCCTGGATACATTTTCATAATCTCTGAAACCGCATTCATGACAGCATCCCAATATTTTTCATCATCCGCAGTCCCAACAGGCAGAAGCGTTTTATATACTCTCCAAATATCAGAAAACATGTTAAATTCCCGCCGAATATCTTCATTTCTTACCATACTTCACCCTTAATCATCGAATGGCGTTTTCTGCTGGATGAGTTTAAACTCATGGTCCCATTCCCCCAACTCGCTAAACGTCATTGATTCCCCGATAAATTCCATTTTCTCTTTCATCAATTCGCCTTGTCAGTTTTTCACCACGGCCAGCCCTTTTTTACTGTGATCTGCGACATCCGAGTTCCAGAAAAGCACAATGACACTTGCGTCTTGCATTACGATTACGTCGCCTCCTTCCAGGCCGCCCAAACAATCATCCAGCCGGGAAAAACCGGTGTACAGCCGGGGACGGTCATTCTCCACAAAATATCCCGGCGCTGCTTCTTTGACAATATTGGCCAGATTTCAAGCGGTTATCCGTCCACCATCACGCAAGACCTTCAGATCATTCACCAACTCCCCGATTTGCCGCTCTATGTCTGCCGACTGGAAATTCACCGCATTTACCAATCGGGACGCTCTGCGGGCTTTATATGCCGCCACAACAGCATCCGCATACTTTCCCGCCGCTGCGCTGGTAACAGTGGAATCTGCGCACTGTTTTATACAGTCCATCAGTTCTTGCCGGGAAACATCTGGTATATTTTCCGCTAGGGTGACTAAATTTGCTGGATAGCCAAAATCACAGGCACGGACATATTCCAGGTAAATCCGACCCAACAAAGCATCTGTAAACATGTCCGGCTTTAAGTTGCCGCATTTCCTTACTGTCAATGGGTCGATCAGCAGGGCGCCGGTCAACGCCTGTTCCGGGTTTAGAATCATGATTCGCCCCTTTCCGGAAGATAATCCAATATCGCTTTATTCATAAAGGTATCAAAGTTTTTGTAATAATCCGGTGAGATCGTATTTTCCTCGCCAATTTTTAAAACTTCGTAAACCATCTCTTTCCTTTCCGCCGGAACCGTGGTACAATATATTTGCGAAGTACATGACTCCGGCTGTGTGCTACCCCTCTTGAACGTTGCAGCGTTTGGGAGGGTGTTTTATTGCTGATTTCATTATTTTCCTGCTAATGCTTTCTTATAATCGCCTGTGCTTCTGCTGCATCAGCCATTAAAGCATTACGCCCTCTCGACCATAAAATACAGCCCTCCTGCGGTTTGACATTTACTTTTGCTTTTCCATTTTAAAAATCATAACTGTTAAAAGGAAATGAAAGAAAATTTGTACGCAATCATCGTTTTACTTATAACAGCCCAGAAAATAGTAGTTACAGACAAGCCATTGATACGATTTATAAAAGAATAAAAGCGGATTTGTACAATACAGATTTTAAAGAAATGAGTGGAAAGTATATATTAGCATATTGTAAATTTTTCCATTGCTCCGCAGACTACCTTCTCGGATTGATAGAAATGCCAACACATGCTGAAACAGATATTCATGCTGAAACAGGGCTTTCAACAGAAGCAATAGATCGATTAATTGAGTGGAATAAAAAAACAAAACTTCCACGTAGTGACTCTTACCACAATTCCATCTTATTCATTAGCGATTTATTGGAGTGTTGCGGCGTTCAATCGGTTGCTCTGGCTCAAAATGTTTATAATTATTTACTTTGTAAGAAAATAAGTGAAACAGAAAACCTCACTTCCAAAATTACCAAGGGTATACATGATAAATATGAAGTTGCAAGAGTGCGCGCATCTTACAAATTTTTGGACTGTCTTGAATATATATATATACGCATTCTAAAAATATTCCAACTAAAAGAATCACTACAAAAAACCTACTCCAAAACAAATGAAGAAAAATATTGGGATGATATTTTAGGTGTATAATATCTATTTGCATATTAGAAGCACCTCCTACCAACTAAGGCACTAAGCACCACTATACAAATGCCCCTTCCGGGCCGCAGCCATAAGGGGCGTTAAAAATATAGATTGGGGTATTTATTGGGGTAAAACGATTTGCAGAACCTCAGAAAATCTCATAGAAAGCTTTTCAGAATTCTGTCGGAACGTACCGTCGAAAAAAAGGCACCCAATACCAACTAAGATACCGAGCGCCTTTCCCTCCCCTGGCCGCCACCATAAGGGGCTTTATTGACACCACTTTGACACCATTCAGGACAATGAATGATAAACCGTGATAAACGAAAACCCTTGAAAAACCGCGATATATGCTATATGATAAATCAAGACAAACGATTATTCTTAAATTTTATATTTTTCAGGTGGTGTGAGGGAAAAGATAGATCAATACATGGAACGTGATCCAAACTCCCTTAACCCACGACGGAAAGGAGAATCATTATGTCACAGGTATTCGCACGATCAGACTTTTATACCGAAGATGATTATTATAATCTGCCGGAGAATGTCCGGGCGGAACTGATTAATGGGCAGTTTTATGATATGGCGGCTCCCAGCAGGACGCATCAGGAAATATTAAATTTTTTGAATACGGAAATCAATATCCATCTTCGATCTAAAAATGGATCCTGTAAAATCTATCCGGCTCCCTTTGCCGTCAAATTGTTCAATGACAGAAAAACTATTGTAGAACCTGATATCAGCGTCATCTGCGACCCGTACAAACTGACTGACCAAGGCTGTTCCGGAGCACCGGACTGGATCATAGAAATTATCTCCCCCAGCACTTCCAGCCATGATTACGTTTATAAGCTAAATTTATATGCAACAGCCGGGGTGAGAGAATACTGGATTGTTGATCCATTGGAAAAACGAATCCTTGTATATTATCTGGAAAAGACTCAATTTAAAATGACTTCCTATACCTTCCAAGACAAAATAAAGGTCAATATCTATGACGATTTATGGATTAGCCTGCTGGAATTAAGGATACCGGGAACTTGATAAGGAATCACCCGTTTTTCTATCTCTGTCCCTACATGGCATTATCCGCGAAAACTGTTGCAGGCGTCGATCACCCGTCCTGCTTCTTCATCGGTCAGCTCCGGATACATGGGCAGAGAGTTACAGTGTTCCGACAGATATTCCGCATTCGGACAATCGCCCTTTTGATATCCCAGCCCGGCATAGGCTTTCTGCAGGTGGCAGGGCACCGGATAATGCATATCACAGTAAATACCCGCTTCCTCCATATGAGCCATAAAGCGGTTCCGGTCAGGCGTGGTCACTACAAACAGGTGGAAAACTGACCGGGTATTGTCCGGATGGCGCTGCATGGTAATCAGGGGGTTACGGATTTCGGCCAGATACCGGCCGCCGATCTCCCGCCGGCGTTTCGTCCACTGATCCAGATAGTTTAACGACACGCTGAGTACGGCTCCCTGCACGCCCTCCAGCCGCATATTGTACCCCACCTCATCATGGTAGTAACGCACATCGCAGCCCTGATTTTTCAGACGGTTGATATGGCGGATATACGCTTCATTGTCGGAAGTGACACAGCCGCCCTCCCCGAAAGCATACAAATTTTTGCCCGGATAAAAACTGAAACAGCCCATTTCCCCCAGACCGCCCACCATCCGGCCCTCATACAGCGCGCCGTGCGCCTGCGCACAGTCCTCCACCACATACAAACCATGGCGGTCCGCAATCTTCTTTACTTTTCCGAATTCAAAAGGCAGTCCGTACAAATGCACGCCGATAACCGCTTTTGTCCGTTCCGTAACCGCAGCTTCGATCCTGTCCGGATCCAGCTCCCAGGTATCCCCGGTACAGTCCACGAACACCGGCGTCGCTCCCGTATAGGTTACACCCCAGGCCGTGGCAATATACGTATTGGCCGGCACAATCACCTCATCCCCCGGTCCGATTCCCAAAGCCGCCATGGCACAGTGCAGAGCCGAAGTTCCGTTATTCACCCCGGAACATGCCTTCACGCCGCAATAACGGGCAAATTCCTGCTCAAACCGGTCCGCGTAAGCTCCGCCGGAAAAGGCGGCGTCATCCAGTACTTTCTCAAACGCTTCCAGATACTCCTGCCTGTGATTTGCTATATTCCGTTTTAAGTCAATTCTGTTTATTCTGTCTGCCATCATCGTTCTCTCCATCCTATTTTTTTAAAACATCCCTGAATATATAATGTTTGGAATGGGACGTGTTTTTTAAGATCTGGTCCAGATATTTGGACACCACCGCCAGAATCGCAAAGATCCCGAAAAATCCGAAACTGATAAACATAATCGTGGATGTCCACCCCGGCGCAATCTCCTCAAACAGATAAGAAAGCACGCTGTAAACGCCGATACACAGCGAAATAACCAGAAAGAAAACCGCCGCCATAAACAGCAGCCGGATCACCACATCCGTATAGTAGATAAAAGTATCCAGCATCAGGCCGATATTGGTCAGGACGCCCCTGCGGTTGCGGTAGACCATATCCGTTTTCAGATAAGCACAGTTCAGCCCGGCGGATGCATAGGCCACATTCCGGTTCACGATATAATCCCCCATAGCCGCCACCTTATTCTGCGCCCGCCTGGAAGACAGAATGCAGACAGAGGAAGTCACCTCCTGCCCTGCCGGATACCGGAGACGGCCGTTCAGCAGCCGGTAAAAAACCCTGGACATGGCGCTGCTGTCCCGGGGCGTCAGGAATACAAAATCATTTCCCTGCTGACAGGTTTCATACATGTCGATCAGCAGGTTAAAGTCCAGCTCCACACTCAGATCCTCGATCTCAAAAACATAATCCCCGATAGCCGCGTCAATTCCCGCCATCACCGCCTGAGGCAGCTTATGCCGCTGGGCCAGTTCCACAACGGTACACTTCATATCCAGGCTTTTCAGCACCTCGAGCGAATCGTCGCCGGAATGATTGTCCACAAACACAAACTCATAATATTTAAAATGTTCCCGCAGCACCTGATCCAGCCTCCGGACCCGGTCGGGCAGAATATCCGCGTCATTGGAAATCACCGCCACCAGAGATATATAATTCTCATACAAATATTTCATAAACTGTCATACCCCGCTTCACACTTAAACATCCGCTTTTCCCCCTGCCCGCATATCACACGGAAATATATTTTACAAAATCTCGTCCAGATCATACATCGTGTTGATTTTCCCGGAAAACACCGTATAAAAATCCGGGTCACTGCCATACTGCCGGATAATCGTCGGTCTGGAATCGTCAATCTCCGACGCTTTCAGAATCGGCTTTAACGTAAACAGGGATTTCACATAAGATATCTCTATATCCTCCTGAAGATACTTCCGGGCGATCTGGCACATTTCCCGAAATGCCGTCTCCGGCCGGGAAACACAGGTATTGCAGTTGGCTGCCTGCGCCGGCGTACAGTCCGGATGATCCTTCTGACACGAAAATGTCGGCAGCGGGTCATAGCTGGTCATATGAGGCGTCCTGGATACGGTGGTGATCGAATGAAAGCCTGTCCGGCCAAAAGGCATCACCGAAAAAAAGGGCCCGTCCATCACGGTCAGTCCCACATTCCGCAGCCGCTCTGACACATGGCACAGGATCACCTCGCACAATTCATATTTGATCGGCAGCATCTCGTACCCCATCATCCTGTGGATTTCATTGGTTCCCGCATAGGTGGCGTTCAGCACAAACGGCGCCTCAAAAGAACTGCCGTCCTTTAAGCAGACCCGGAATAGCCCGTCCTCCCGGCGAATCTCGTGAATGGGCACGCCCATAGCAAACCTGCATCCGGCTTTTTCCGCTTTCTCATACAGATGGCGGCTCAAAAGCCCTGCGTCAAAGCTGTGCTCCCGGGTGATAAAGGCCGCTTCCACAGTGCTGACATTGAAATATTTTTCCGTCAGCATCCGCTCGCACCGTACATGAAGATTCGAACAGAACTTCTCAAACTGCCGGGCATTGGTCCAACTGTACTCCCTGGCAATGGCATAAACCTGCTCAAACTCCGTGTTGACACATGCCTCGCCGAAGTCGTCCATAAACCTGGAAAAATAACCCGCCGATTTAAAAGCCGTGGTATAAGAGCGGGGATAATGGTATCCGTTATGCAGCCTGGCCTGATTGATATAGGAACCCCGCTGAAAGGGCTGACTCTCCAGATCAATCACCAGCGTCCTGCATCCCTTCTCTGCCAGGCGTCCGGCGGCATACAGCCCGTACATCCCCGCTCCCAGTATGATTTTGTCATAATATTCCTTCGACATATTGCACTCCTTACAGCCCCCTGTCACACATGACTGCTCATTCCGCCGGCAGCACGTTTCACGAAATAACCGCACCTGAACAGGCATTGTGACACCTTCTGCGGACAGGCTTTCCATATGCTATCCCTCACGGATGCCGGCCCGCAGCCGCAGGTCAGTACCGCATCTTCCTGACATCTTTCCGAAGGGCCGCAATTCGTTCCAGATAGTTTTTCACGGTGCTTCCCACATGAACTGAAGTATTGTAATCATCCTCCCAGATCACGGGAATCTCCCGAATCGGCATACCCAGACGGTCAGCCCGCAGCAAAAGCTCCGCACAGTAAAACCAGCCCGGATCCGTGCTGGATATCCCGGCCAGAATCTCTGCCGTCTCCTTCCTGAAAAACTGGAATCCGCACATGGTATCCCGCACATCCGTCCCGAAAGCCAGACGCACCAGAAGATCCAGTCCCCTGGAAGTCAGCTCCCGCAGCGGTTTTCTGCCTTTGATCACCGAGCGGCGATCCAGGCGGTTTCCTTTTACGATCTGCACCCAGGGATATTTCTCAAAAATTTTAATCACGGTCAGGAAATGCTTCAGCTTCGTGGAAAGATCCACATCCATATACCCCAGAATGTCACAGTCATTGTCCGCTATGGCAGCCTGAAATGCAACGCCGAACCCTTTTTCTTTCAGTGTGATGCACCTGACCCGGCTGTCAGAAGCCCGCAGTCTGTCACAGATCTCCGGTGTCCTGTCCGTGGAGCCATTGTCCACAATTGTCAGAACACAGTCTTCTATATGATGCTGGTCCAGAAATTTCAGCGTTGTTTTAATTCCCTTTTCCAGCCGTTTTTCTTCATCCAGAACCGGAAACGCGATATTGATTCTCATGCGGCGGCCTCCCTGTCTTTTTTTATAAAGTTCCGCAACTCCCCTCCCAAGCCCCAGGAGGTCCGTTGCTGTTTTTTCATAAATCATTTAACACTACCCATTTTTTCTTTCTACACCTTAGCACAATCGGCGAAGGTTTTCAAGTAAATTACCCGTCTGTCTTCACATTTAAAAACATTCTCAAAAGGTCACGGCATCGTCTCCAGACACCGAAAGGAAACCAGCAGGTACTCCCGCTCATAGGCGTCGTCCAGGTCCAGAGAACACAGCTCGCAGATCTTGCCAATCCGGTACACCAGCGTATTTTTATGCATAAACAGTTCCTGCGCCGTCAGCACCCGGTTTCTCTCACATCGCAGATAGGTTTTCAGAATATGATAAAAGCAGGTGTTCTTCCGCCGGTCATAGTCCAGAAGCCTGTTCAGCGCCGGATGAAGTGCCAGACAGCGGTACGCCGGCCGGCCATTAAGGTCAGCCAGGTCTTCCAGGGCGCACGCGTAATACTGCCGTTTCCCCCGGGCCAGACAGGCGCTGGCCTGGGCATACTGGCCCGCGGCATTCTGAATGCCGGAAAAAGGATAACTGCAGTAGCAGTCAAGCTTCATCGCTTCCGCCATTTTAAAGAACGCGTCCGGCGGCTCTACCCCAAAACGGTTCCTTTCGCCCTCATCTCCCAGCGGTTCTGTCGGCAGACAGCAGACAATCTCCCCTTCCTGCCGCTCATTCAGGCTGACATTCGCGTAAAACAGCCCGTTGGGAAAATATTTGCGCAGAGATTTCAGATGATACTCATAAGTAACCGGCGTGCCGTTCTCCTGCTTTAAGATGATAATCATGCAGTACTGCTCCGGGCTCCATCCCTGCATCTGATAAAAGGTGTGAAAACTGGAAGCATCATGGCGCTTGCCCTGCAGAAAATCCTGCAAAAGACTCTGGGCCACCGAACCATGGTCTATGATTTCCTCATGGTTCGCCACCAGACAGAGGGCCCGTTTCAGACAGACGGCCATATGTCTGTGATACTGCTGAAACGGCGAATGGCTGATAATCGTAAGCTGCCCGGTGAGCCTGTGGGCGGAATTCTCCTGGCTGATCATCATAGAATAGGGATACGTTTCCACATTGGACTCATAAAAGGTTTCGCATTCCCAGGTGCCGGACAATTTCTCCAGAAACTGGCCGGACTGCATGTTCATCAGAGAAGAAAGGGACAGGGTTCCCAGGTTCCAGAAGTCATTCCAGTTCTGATTTATGCTCCCCACCGGATATTGTTTCGAAAAGGCGGTAATCTGCAGACTCGTGGTGGTAAAAAACATAGGCCCGAAAATGTCTTTACAGGAATCAATAATCACCTGCTCCGGATTTTCCTTCTGAAAGGCAGACAGCATCTCCTGCTCCCAGTTCTGGTAAAAAGCAAAGGCATCCAGCAGTGAGTCAAAAACATCCTCCAGCTCATGGGTGCTCAGACTGATCACATCTTTTTTATGTACCAGAAGCACCTCGTTTGACTGAGAATTTTCGAAAAAATCCTTGTTTCTTCCCACATACAGATATTGGGGATTGGGCGCTTTCGCATACGTAAACAGGCGAACGGCGGAAATATCCGGTTCGTCTGAGATGATGGTTGAAATCGGATGATACTGTCTGATCCAGTGTTCGATGATAGCCATGCTCAGTTTCATAGAGACTCCTTTTGTCCGCACAGACGAAAAACGGCCGTATTCACGGAAAAATCATATGTTATCTGGCCATATACTTTAAAAATCAATCCTATATACTAAATATAACCGATAACCCAGAAAAATACAATATCAAAACAAGGAGAGGCGCCATGGGAGAAAACTCAAAATTTGACGCAAGCTCAGGATGGTTTGCCAAAGATGTAAAAACCGTAACCGACGAAACGCCGGCCGCGGAAAAGTTTAAAGAGAGAATCCGGCTGGTTGAAGACGCCAGGGAGCTGAAAGAACCAAAACGGATTCCCATCTGTACGATGTTCGGCGCTCTCCCTTATAACCTGGAGGGTTCCTCCTACCGGGCAGCCATGTACGACTATCCCGCCGCCACGGAAGTACTGCCGAAATTTTCCAATGAATGGACGGGTTTATGAGTCCCGCGCAGTATGAGAAAATCTACTGGAAGCCGCTGAAAAAATGTCTTATGGCGCTGATTGACATGGGCGTTACCCCTTACGTGTATACGGAAGGAAACTATCATACACGTCTGGAGCAGCTTACCGATGTCCCCAAAGGAAAGGTAATCTACCACTTTGAATCCGTGGATATGGCCAATGCGAAAAAGATTCTGGGCGGTACGGCGGCGATCAGCGGCAACCTGCCGATTTATCTGCCGGAACATGGAACAAAACAGCAGGTTATTGACGCGACCAAACAACTGATTGATACATGTGCCCCCGGAGGCGGCTATATCTTTGACTTCAACGCCTGCATCGACAACGCGAAGCGTGAGAATCTGGAAACGGCATTTGAGACCGTCCGCCATTACGGAGCAAAATAGGGATATCCAGTTTCATTTATATAAAAAATTACATTTTAGGAGGTTATTATGGAAAACAATTTACAGCAAAGACAGGCCAGAGTTGACGCCGCAGTGGCGCTGAAAGAAGGGGACCGTGTCCCTTTCGCCCCCAAGTTCGGTTACGGCGGATACGTACAGGCCGCGGGAATCAGCATGTGCGAAGGTCTGATGGATTTAAGAAACATGAAGCCGGGCGTTCAGAAAATACTGTCCAAGTACGATCTTGACTTATACTGGGGACCGGCTGCCTATCCGTCTAACGTCCTTGAAGTTTTAGATTCCGTAGCCATTAACTGGCCAAGCCCTGACGGACGTCTGGACCGGAACTCCGGTTATCAGATCAACGATATCACTTACATGGATATCGACGATTACGATGATTTTTTAAGAGACCCGTCTCACTTTATGATGACCAAGGTTTATCCCCGCAGGCATAAAAAATTAAAGGGACTTGCAAAGATGACTTTCCAGGATGTGGTAGAATTCGGACACTACGCTTCCATGGGCGCCTTTGCCGATCCCGAAGTAAGAGAAGCTTTAATCACACTGATGAGCGCCGGCGAGCAGGCGAATAAATGGATTGCCGCTCAGGGCGAACTGGCCGCTCTGGCTCTGGAACTGCAGACGCCGCTTGGATGTACGCTGGGCCAGAACGCGCCTTACGATATGCTTGCCGACAATCTGCGCGGATATATCAACGTGCCCATGGATTTGTTCGAGGAGCCTGAAAAAGTACTGGCCGCCATCGACTACTTCACCACCCTTGCCCTTGAGAATGTACATGGACTGAAAGAAAAAGGGGTTCAGTATGTGTTCATGCCTTTACACGGCGGAACCGACATCATGATGAGCAATGCGGATTATGAGAAGTTCTACTGGCCGTCTCTGTACCGTGTGATGGAAGAAATCATTAACCTGGGAATGGTGCCTTACGTATTCTGCGAAGGACAGTACAACACCCGTCTGGAAATCCTGAAGCAGGTACCGAAGGGCAAATGCATCTACCTGTTTGAACAGGTTGACATCGCAAACGCCAAAAAGATCCTGGGCGATACCGCCTGCATCTGCGGCAATATTCCCACGGCAGACCTGATCTACGGCAAGAAGCAGGATATCATTGACAATACGAAGAAGATGCTGGACATCTGTGCGCCGGGCGGCGGATTTATGATGGACTGCTCCATCGTAATCGACCACTACAAAGAAGAAAACTTCGACGCATGGTACGAAACCACCCTGGAATACGGGAAATATTAATTGTGATTCTCTCCCCTTGCTTTTTAATACATGCGCTGCCGCACTCCGCGGCAGCGCATACCCATGTCAGGGGCTACATCCCCATACCCCATGGACAAAATCAGCCGGCTGTCACGCCGGTAAAGAAAGGTCGGTAAATCAACAATGAAAAAGGCAGATGAAGCCAGGCTTAAAAAGATCCACATGCTCACTTTAGCGTTTGCCATCGCGTTTCTGCCCCCGTTCTGGGCCGTGCTCAGCCCATATGTCGGGGTCAGAACGGGCGCCGTCGCTCTGATTGTCGCAGGCCTTTACGCGACAAACGGAAACCGGCGAAAAGACGCGGTAAAAATCACTCTGGGCTTCCTGCTTGGAGATCTCTTTTCCGTTACCGCCATATGGTTCATCGAAAACCTCCCGTTTTCGGCGGATATCAATACATATCTGATATTATTTGTACTCGGAGCGGCAGCGGTGCTCATAGGCGAAACGCTGCCCGGACTTGTCTTCACGCCGGCCCTGCTCTGCGGCTGGGCAATCGGCCTTACGATTATGGCGCCGCTTGGCACGTCCGCTATGGGAACCCTTCCGCTGCAAATCGCGGCAGCCATGGTCGCAGGCGTTCTGTATGTGGGCATAGGGGTGGATCTGTTTCAAAAATGGCTGGTGCGCCTCATAATCAAAGAGGATTCGGAAGACCCGTCCGACGCATCCTAAAATTTGCCCTGGGCCATCTGCTCGAATACCCGGTACAGATTCAGGATGCCGCAGCCTGTTGATGGCAAGTTATTGTCATAGTATTTTTTGATGGTTCCGTTTTCGTCTATCTTATAACGGCGTGGACCCCGTCCCGACATGGTATCCCTTTCTCCAGACTTCAGGCCAGGTTGGCCCAGAGCAATAAAAAACCGCCAGCGTCAGCCTGCGGTTCCATCGTTACTATATTTTGTTTTATCCTTCATTGTCGTTCCGCGGCAGATCAGGAAACAGAATCCGAAGATAGTCCTGTCTGCCGTAGAGAACACAGTCAATGTACACAT
>Ga0137307_101045_pt1 | contig 28160 bp, 24 predicted proteins | sample NAcewD2O_March_2_FD_97180 | JGI IMG/M metagenome (GOLD analysis project Ga0137307, IMG submission 97180) | Mouse cecal microbial communities from Vienna, Austria - N-Acetylglucosamine amended D2O_March | ecosystem: Host-associated > Mammals > Digestive system > Large intestine > Cecum | place... | reverse complement strand
GCCCGCTGCGCATACCGCCTGCCGCAGAGATGGACCATGGGTTTCCGGCTCCAGTATGCTTTGTAAATATAATAGCTGTCCTTTTTCGTCTTCCGGTCCATGGTCACCAGGCCCTTATTGTTCCTTCCTGCCACGCCGCCCTCATTTCTGGCCGCACATCCGAAATCAAACATGTTCCATACATGGCTGGACCAGAGCCAGGGCCGCTCATCCAGTACCTTTGCCATATGCTCGTGATAAAGGGCCTGGTATTCCTCGCTGTAATCCTTGCAGGCCGGTTTGGGCCCATGCCAGTTGATAATTCCCTCGCAGCCATACTCGGAAACACCGATGGAAATCTCCGGATGTTCTTCGTGAAACCGGTCAAACCAGGGGCCGTTATCCTCCATTTTTCCGCCGTACCAGCCAAAATAATGGTTGTAGCTTTCCACATCCGTAATCCCGTGTACCGGGCTGTCTTCAGGCGTCATGGATACATGGGCAATGGTGGTAAGCCGGGTGGAATCCATCCGTTTGCACAATGCATTCAGTTCCTTATGGTTTTCCACAAGCTGTTCTGAAATACCTCCAATCAGAATCTCATTGGAAATGCCCCAGAAACAGATACTGGGATGATTGTAATTCTGAAGTACCAGTTCCTTTAACTGGGAAATACAATTCTGATGGGCCGCCGGGTCTTCATTCATTACGCTGATAAAAGGAATCTCCGCCCACACCACAAATCCAAGCTCGTCACAGGCGTCATAAAAGTCCTGGGAATGCTGGTAATGGGCCAGCCGGATGGTATTTGCGCCCAAATCCTTAATCATGCAGGCGTCGTTGTAATGGTCTTCCCTGGTCAGGGCATTTCCCTTATAGAGCATGTCCTGATGGCGGCTGACCCCCCGCAGAGGAGTGGGAACTCCGTTCAGAATAAATCCTTTGTCCGGATCGCAGTAAAAGCTGCGCACTCCTGCCCGCACCGAAACCTCATCGTATGCCTCATTGCGCCGCTGCAATGTTGCTGTCACCGTGTACAGATACGGATTGTCACAGTCCCATAGCGTCACATCCGGCACATATACCCTTACCTCCGTGCTGTCTGCCGGACGCACTGCGCTGGCAACTTCCGTTCCTTCCGCGTTTTTAATGCTGTACATAACGGTAAAATTCTCATCCGTATGCACCGGCCAGGACTCCAGTTTAAATTCCGCTCCGCCGTTGCCGTCGGGCATTGGAGTTACCATAAATCCAATACTGCCCCAGTGCTCCAGATCAAAATGAGCTTCCGGCACGCTGATTAAATTTACGCCCCGGTAAAGTCCCCCGTAAAAAGTAAAATCCGCAGACTGAGGATAGACGCTGCTTTTGTTTTCATTGCTGCAGGCAATGGCCAGCAGGTTTTCCCCTTCTTCTTTGCAGGCGTCCGTAATATCTGCCCGGAAAGTGGAATATCCTCCTTCATGGTAATATTCCCCTTTTCCGTTCACATATACGGTGGCCTGCTGTCCGGCAGCCAGTATTTCCAGAAATACCCGTCCGCCTTTCAGAGGCTGCCTGGGGGTCTCGAAGGTTCTGACATACCAGTAGCATCCTCTGTCATAACTTCCGTTTCCGTCATGACCGTCCACAGCGTTCCAGGTGTGGGGCAGTTCCACCGGTTCCCAGTCCTGAGGCATTGATTCAGGGAGCTTTTTATTTTCTTTTGAAAATTTCCACTCCCCGTTCAGATTAATCACATTTCTCATATCATTCCTCCTTTTCATTTCCTACAATATTTTTCCAGATAAAGTATTTTTTATACGTCATTTCCCACAATACGAGCAATGTTTCTTTGTCATATTTTGTCATTTATGTGCATTTTACATGCTACATTTCTTTACATACTCTGGCGAGATACGATTTTTGGTACTTTTTGCATTATTTTTATTTTGCGTTGATTTCACCTGAAAAATATGCAAAAATATATAAAATTTTTGTAACTGTTCAGAATTGAATCAGAAAAGAGGTTGACTGTCATGGAGCAGATATTGTTGTCGTTTGTACAGGATTTACTGAAAAATAACGCCATTCCGATTCACTGCATCACCCTGCCCTGTGAAGATTATTCCTGGCTGGATTTCGGCCTCCGTTCTGCCATCCTGGAAAATCACGACCATGAGTTTATCCGAAACTATCTGGATAAACTGAAAGAAAATACCATATACTACCTGAAAGACGCCCTGTATTGCACTTATACCATGATGCGTATTCCAAACAGCCGCAGACTGATGATCTGCGGCCCTGTGCTGTTGGAAGAAATGCCTCCTTCCCGGCTGAAAGAGCTGTTTCGGAAAATGAAAATTCCGGAGAACCAGCAGCCTGTTCTGCAGGGATTCTACCTGCGGCTGACCAGCTTTCCGGCTCCCACGGTTTACAGCAATATTTTTCTTACCCTTGGAAATTATCTGTTTGGCGAAAACCAGTACGAACTTGTGTATGATGATTTTAATGACAGGGACAGCTGGTATGAAACCTGTGTCCATTACAGCAATGTGGAAGATTCCCGGATGAATATCCGTATGATAGAAGAACGATATGCCATTGAAAGGCAGATTCTGGACGCGGTGGCCAGCGGCAATGAAACCAGGGCATTGAGCATTATTTCCAGCCTGGCCGGACATAACCTGCCATACCGGCTGCCCTGCAGTCTCAGGGACAGCAAGGACTATGCCATAGCCTTTAATACCCTGCTGCGCAAAACCGTAGAACAGGCCGGCGTGCACCCCATTCATATTGACGCCCATTCCAATCTGAATGTAAAGCTGATTGAGCAGACTTCCAGCAAAGCCCAGTGCAACGCAATCCAGCTGCAGCTTGTGCGCAATTACTGCCGTATGGTGCGCAAACATACTCTCAAAGACTACTCCCTGCTCACCCGGAAAGTCATGACGTATATCAGTACCGACCTGACTTCAAATCTGAGCCTGAATGCCATGGCAGAACTGCTGAACGTGAATGCCAGCTACCTGTCCACCCTGTTTAAACGGGAGGTGGGCGTCCCCCTTACGGATTATGTCAACCGCCAGCGAGTGGAACAGGCCAAAAAACTGCTGGTGGCTACGGATTTCCCCATCAAAAGCATTGCGGAGAAATGCGGTGTTCCGGACGTGTATTATTTCAGCAGAATGTTCAAAAAGCGCACGGGATGCACGCCGAAGGTTTACCGGGAACAGACCGGATGGGAACGGGAAATGTAAATTGATATCAGATATCACTGCTTATTTCCTGTTCCGCTTTACCAGGAGCCAGTAAGCAAAAACAATCAGTGCCACTACACATAGCATACTATATACCCTCCTAAAATTCTTTGTTTTTCATAATGGAAATACTGATTTTTACAGATATCAGCAGAAGAATCACTGCTATAACCATAAGCGCGGCCACTATAGTTCCCATACTTGCCGCAGACAGGATGCCGAGCATATCTTCTATATCAATCCTGAACATCCGGGCTGCTTTCACAGCCGCAATTCCAATCACAGACAGCAGGCCAAACACACCAATCAGAGCAATTCGTCCTTTTTCGCCGCCGAATTTTAACTGAAAAGGTATCATAACTGCCTGAATCACAATCAATGGAGGCAACATCATCACTGCCATCATCACCGTTTCAGAAAGGGACGCTGTTTCCCGCAATATGACGGCACCCATGGCTAAAAGCACTGACAACACCCAGGCACCGCCGCCCAGCAGAAGTGCGAGGCAATATTTTTCAATGGTGTAACCTGCGCGACTGACAGGCAGCGTAAATAAAAACGCATTCCCGTTGTCAAATTCGTCATAACTTATGGTGCTTAATGTAAATAGCGACAACACAAAAGGAAGAAAGCTCATCATAAATGACAAATCTTCTGAAAAAGCCGCCATGCCGACGGATATGACAACAATGACGAAGAAGAAATTTTTCTGTCCTTTCATCAGTCTGAAATCCTTAATCAATAAACCTTTCATAATTCCTGCCCCCTTATCATCATTGTAATCACTGCGTCAATCGTTCCTTTTTCTACTGCGATTTTCGGATAGTTTTCCATATAATACTGTTTCTGACCGGTCAGACAGCTATACCCCCAGGCTTCCTTTCGGTAACGCAGGATATACTGTTTCTCCATTTCGTTAAACTGTTCTCCCTCTGCCTTCAGCAAACCATAATCGCTCAGCAAAACATCCGTATCTTCATGTAATATTATTTTTCCGTTGTGTATCATATAAACATCGTCACATAAAGTTTCCAGATCACTCGATATATGGGAACTGATAAGAATAGAGCGTCTCTCATCCTGTTCCATAAATTCCCGCAGCATATCCAGCAATTCATCTCTGGCAACCACGTCAAGCCCTGCGGTGGGCTCATCGAGGATTAACAGCCTGGCATTGTGGGAAATTGCCGCAAGCATTTTCAGCTTTGCTTTCATTCCCGTTGAAAATTCTTTCATTTTTTTATCCATGGGCAGCCCGAATCTGCGTACCTGTTCTGTGAAAAAGGGATAATCAAACTCTTTATACAGATTTTTCAGAACAGGGATAATATCGTGAATCGTTAAATATCCGCTGAATCCGGAATCAGAGAGGACCACGCCTAAATGTTCTCTGTCCTCCGGCGTAAATTCCGACAAATTTTTTCCAAAAATGGCAACATTGCCGCCGTCCGCGGAAATCAGTCCCAATGCCCCTTTAAAAGCGGTGCTTTTTCCTGCACCGTTCTGCCCAATCAGGCCGGTCACACAGCCTTCCCGTACTTCCAGAGAACAGTCCAGAGAAAAATTGTCGTATTCTTTTTTGAAATGTTCTAATTTCAGCATATTCATCAGCCCTCCAAAATCAATTCAAATAAACTCTTAATATCTTCGTCGCTGATTCCGCAGCGCCTGCCTTTCCGGATTGCCTGTTCCAGATCAGCTTCCAGTTCTTTTTTCTGCTCTTCCAGCAAAAGCTCAGTGTTGACAGCCGCCACATAGGTTCCTTTTCCATGTACGGTTATGGTAAAGCCCTCGCTTTCCAGAGTGTCATATGCCTTTTTTACTGTTAAAGCGCTGATTTTCAGTTCCTTTGACAGTGTGCGGACAGACGGAAGACTATCGTTTTCCTTTAGTTCTCCATTGCGTATGAGGGTTTTTATCTGGTCTGTAATCTGCTCATATATGGGAACCATTAAGGATGTGTTGATAATAACCTTCATGTTCTTCCTCCTTACGCATAACAGTATATAACAGTATTTATCTGTTGTCAACTGTTATATGGTGTTTATTTCTATTTTTCAGGATAAGAGATTACAAATCCATTTAGACAAAAGAATGAACCCCCAAACCGTATTGCCTTACAGTTTGGGGGTTCTGTAAAATGTATTGTCAATTTACAGTTCCTGATTAATATTACGAATCACCCGGCAGGGATTCCCCACTGCCAGCGAATCCGGAGGCACATCTTTTGTAACCACGCTTCCTGCTCCTATGACGGAGCCCTCTCCTATTCTGCTCATATGCAAGGGTATTGTATTCCTGCAGCAGATCCCTTGCTCTGGTCTTGAATTCCAGAAAAACCCTGTCATGACAGTTATAATATTTCCCTGCCATGCACTTTTCCAGCTCATTCATTCCGCCACTTCCGTTTCCTTTGCAGACATATATAATATACCGTTTTTAAAAATTCTCTTCTGTTTTTCCCTGGTTTCGGGGGCATACCCCTGCCAGTTCACCCAGACGGATTTCTGTTTCCAGTCCTTCCCGGCTGTTCTGCCAAATCTCCTCCTTCACTTCCAGCCGGTCTTTTTCCAGCAGCAGAAGTATGGTGGAGCCGCCGAATTCAAAATATCCCTTTTCTTCCCCCTGAAATACTTTCCCGTCTCTGGGATAATTGTGAATTTTCCCCACCATCATGGCTCCAATTTCCATCTGGATAATGGTTCCGAATTTCGGCGTATAAATCTGTGCATATTCCCTGCTGTTTTCTGCAAATACCGGAAATGCTTCACAGGCTGTGGGGCGTACGCAGTGCAGCTTTCCCGGAATAACCCTGGTTCTTCTTACCGTACCGTCGCTGACATAACAGTAGCGGTGATAATTCTGAGGGGTCAGCCGGAAAATCAGACAGGTTCCTCCCGCAAAGTGTCTGGCCAGTTTCCGGCTTTTCAGCAAATCCTCCAGCCGGTATTCGATATGCTTAATCTGATAAGTCTGTGTTTCGCTGACCGGATATACGCTCAGCCAGCCGTCGCATGGGCTGATCAGATGTTCCGGCGTAATATCTATCTCTTCCATGGAACGTTTCCTGGTAAAAAAAGCGTTAAAAGAGCGGTACTTTTTCTCATAATCACTCATGTCTATATGGTGCTTTCTGATAAACAGGGGCACCAGCCACCGGGACAGCCTGGAATCCAGAAATCTTCCTGCTGCCCTGGATACAAAAGGCCGGGTCAGCACTTTCAGAAACATGCGCCCCGACATTGTCTTATATAAAAATCTTACGGTAAATGATTCTTTTTTCATATGTCACCTGATTCTCTCTAAAAAAGAATTTCGTTTTACGAAATTCTGCGCCGCAAATGCGTCGCCCTGGCGACATATTTCCTTTGCATTTGCGTGTGCATCTTTGTTTTTGTCTTACAGGAAAGATACTTTCACGCTTTAGCGTGACAAGGTCTTTCCTGTAAGACAAAAACGAAACTATATAATAGTTCCGCCGCCTGCTACCATATCTCCGTCATAAAATACCACCGCCTGTCCGGGCGTAATGGCACGCACCGGTTCATGGAATCGGCAGAATACCCTGTCTTCTCCCGCTTTCCGAATGGTACAGGGCGCTCCTTTATGATTATAACGGATTTTGGCTGTCACGTCCAGTTCCCCCTCCAGTTCCGGAATGGACATAAAGTTCAGCCTGTCCCCGTAAAGCTCCGTTCCGAATACCTCATCATTGCTGCCCAGTACCACCTCATTGGTGTCCGGCCGAAGTTTCGTCACAAATACCGGAACCCCCATGGCAATTCCAAGGCCTTTGCGCTGGCCGACGGTATAGTGGGTAATTCCTCTGTGCCGGCCCAGTACTTTTCCGTCTTTCGTGACAAAGTTTCCCGGCGGAGGCACATCTCCTTTTCTTTCCCGCTCAATAAAACCGGCATAATCGTGATCCGGAATAAAACAGATTTCCTGGCTGTCCGGCTTATCCGCAACCCGAAGTCCGATATTCTCTGCCATGGCGCGGATTTCCTGTTTGCTGTAATCTCCCACCGGCATCAGCGTATGGGCAAGCTGGTGCTGGGTCAGATTATACAGGGCATAGGTCTGATCTTTTCCTTCCGTAACGGACTTCTGCAATGCAAATCTGCCGTTGGAAAGCTGCCGGATTCGGGCATAATGGCCGGTGGCGATGTAATCTGCCCCCAGGGCCATGCTGCGCTTTAACAGCGATTCCCATTTCACATAACGGTTACAGGCAATACAGGGATTGGGGGTATGGCCCCTGAGATACTCCTCTGTAAAATAATCTATTACATTTTTCTGAAATTCATCTCTGAAATTCATGACATAATATGGAATATCCAGCATTGCCGCCACCCGCCTGGCATCCTCCACCGCGGACAGGCCGCAGCAGCCGCCCTGTTCTTCCTGCACCTGCTCCGATTCCTGCTGCCAGATCTGCATGGTAACGCCCATGACCTCATATCCCTGTTCTTTCAGGAGCCAGGCTGCCACAGAAGAATCCACGCCGCCGGACATTCCCACAACTACTTTCTTTTTTCCCATAAATTTTAGTAGTCCTCTTCCTCTTCTTCCTCGCTGATGTCATTTTTGGGCTTTTCCAGCCCTTCAATCTGAATGCCGTTTTTCTCCGCATAATCCCAGAGAGCCGCATGGATGGCTTCTTCCGCCAGCAGAGAGCAGTGTACTTTCACCGGAGGAAGTCCGTCCAGTGCTTCCATAACCGCTTTATTGGTTACCTGCAGCGCCTCCTGTATGGTTTTGCCTTTTACCAGTTCCGTAGCCATGGAGCTGGTTGCCACGGCCGCGCCGCAGCCAAAGGTTTTAAATTTAACATCCTGAATAATTCCATTATCATCTATGTCCAGAAAGATACGCATAATATCGCCGCATTTGGCGTTCCCTACGGTTCCCACGCCGCTGGCATTTTCAATTTCTCCTACATTTCTGGGATTTTTAAAATGGTCCATTACTTTTTCACTATACATTGTTCTTTCCTCCGGATATTTATTTAACTGTTGTGCTTCTTATAATCTTCATATAAGGGAGACATTTCGCGAAGCTGATTTACAATTTCTTTAATTGCCTCCACGGTGTAATCAATATCTTCTTTTGTGGTGTCCTCTCCCAGGGTAAGCCGCAGGGAACCGTGGGCAATTTCATGAGGCAGGCCAATAGCCAGCAGTACATGGGAAGGATCCAGAGAACCGGATGTACATGCGGAGCCGGAAGACCCGCAGATTCCCTTCATATCCAGCATAATCAGCAGGGATTCCCCTTCCACAAACTGGAAACAGAAGTTCACATTGTTAGGCAGACGGTTGAGTCTGTCCCCGTTTACTCTGGTATAGGGTACTTCTTTCATTACACGTTCCATCAGATAGTCCCGGAGCTCCCGCTCTTTTCCGGTGCGCTCTTTCATGCCGGCCATTGCCAGTTCCACAGCTTTTCCAAATCCCACAATACCCGGCACATTCTCTGTGCCCGCCCGGCGCTTCCGCTCCTGAGCGCCTCCATGAACAAAGGAACGGATTTTAACTCCCTTGCGGATATAGAGAAAACCAATGCCCTTGGGACCGTTCAGCTTATGGCCGCTGCTGCTGAGCATGTCGATATTCAGTTCATCCACATCAATGGGCACCTGTCCGAATGCCTGTACCGCGTCGGTATGGAAAAGAATTCCGTGTTCTCTGGCAATCTTTCCAATCTCAGCCACAGGCTCAATGGTTCCGATTTCATTATTGGCAAACATAATGGAAATCAGAATGGTATCAGGCCTTATGGCCTTCTTCAGTTCTTCCAGCTTCACCACCCCGAATTCATCCACATCCAGATATGTGACCTCATATCCGTTCTGCTCCAGCCACTGGCAGGTATGGAGCACCGCATGATGTTCGATTTTGCTGGTAATAATATGCTTTCCCTTCTCTTTATACGCTTCTGCTGTGGCTTTGATGGCCCAGTTGTCAGCCTCGCTTCCTCCGGCGGTAAAATAAATTTCATTGTCTCTGGCTCCGATGGCCTTTGCAATGATTTCCCTTGCCTCTGACACTGCTTCCCTGCTCTTTCCGCCGAATTCATAAACGGTAGATGCGTTTCCGTAAAATTCCGAAAAATACGGAAGCATTGCTTCCACTACTTCCGGCGCTGTCCTGGTTGTTGCCGCATTATCCAGATATATCATTTTTCCCATTTTTCACACCTCTGTTACTTAAATTAAATCTGCCTTTTACTTTCTTTTACCAGTTCTCCTATATAAATGCTGTTCACCGTATCGTTGATGCTGTCGTTGATACGTTTCCAGACAATTTTGCTGACACACTGGGAAGAACTGCTGCACTGCCGGCTGCTGTCTATTCCGGCGCATTCCACCGGGATCAGGTCTCCTTCCAGCGCTCTCAGAACATCTCCCACAGAAATTTCTTCCACCGGTTTTGCAACGATATATCCGCCGTTGACGCCCCGGAGGCTTTTTACCAGTCCTGCTTTCTTCAGCTTCGCCATAAGCTGTTCCAGATAGCTGACCGAAATTTCCTGCCGCTCTGCAATACTGTTCAGAGAAACCGGCTTTTCCTCGCCCCAGACTGCCAGATCAATAAAGGCCCGCAGCCCATATTTTCCTTTTGTAGATAATTTCAACCTATCACCTCTGAATTCCGAGTGTTTTAGTGGGGATTTGTCACAAACGCATAGTATCATGTTTTTCTTCCTGTGTCAAGGTTCTTTTTCCCTGTTCCGGTACATAGATTAAAATAATCCTGAATTTTTCCCCGGAGGCATTATGAATTATAAATCTCTGCGCAACCACCCGCTGATTACCGGAACTCTGCTGCTGACCCTGTCGGGCCTTCTTTCCCGGCTCATTGGCTTTTTCTATAGAATATTCCTTTCGCAGAGGATTGGTGCTGAGGGAATGGGAATTTACCAGCTTACCTTTCCCATCCATGTCCTTACCATTTCTCTGACCTCCTCCGCCATACAGACCGCCATTTCCCGGTTTGTGGCCCAGGCTGCCAGTTCCGGCTGCAACAGCACCCCCGGTTCCCCATACTGCCGGAAATCTTTTCACAATGAAAAATGCTATCTGACTGCGGGCCTTACGCTGTCTCTGTCCCTGGCGTTTGCCTGCACCCTGTTTTTATACCGCTTTTCAGACTGGATTGCCATTGCATTTCTGGAGGAACCCAGGTGCGCCCCGCTCCTTCAGATTCTGTCCCTCACCATTCCTTTTGCGGCCATCCATTCCTGTATCAACGGTTATTTCTACGGACTGAAAAAAACACTTGTGCCCGCCGCTTCCCAGTTGCTGGAACAGTTTATCCGGGTAGCCAGCGTATGGCTGTTTTTTGAAATTTCCATGGAAAAACACGGCGCCATCTCTCTGAATCTGGTGATTTGGGGTATGGTTGCCGGAGAACTTGCCGCCGTTCTTTTTTCCGTCAGCTTTCTGCGCAGAAAAAAGAACCGGGGCAGCCGCCTGGGAGCCATGCATCAGATTTTTCTGATGTCTCTTCCCTTAAGCGCCAACCGGGTTCTGGTAAATATTCTCCAGAGTATGGAAGCCGTGATGATTCCGGGACAGTTGCGCCAGTACGGCTACTCCACCTCCGAATCCTTAAGCGTCTACGGCATCCTGACAGGTATGGCTCTGCCCATGGTGCTGTTTCCTTCCGTACTCACCAACTCCGTATCCGTCATGCTCCTTCCTGCCATTGCGGAAGCGCAGGAAAAAAAGGAACACCGTTACATCCTGACCCTGATTAAGCGCACCTGCTTCTACAGTCTTCTGTTGGGCTTTGGATGTACCATGATGTTCCTGTTTCTGGGACGGTGGATGGGTTCCTTCCTCTTTGGAAATGAACTGGCCGGAACCTTTATTGTGATTCTGGGCTGGATTTGTCCTTTCCTGTATCTTTCCACCACCCTGCACAGCATTTTAAACGGGCTTGGAAAGACCACTTCCACCTTCTTTTTAAATGTTATGGGCCTTGGCATCCGCATTGGATTTGTTCTGTTTGTGATTCCTGCGGCCGGTATCAAGGGCTACCTGTGGGGCCTTCTGCTCAGCCAGTCCGTAATGGCGGCCGGCGCGCTGTTTCTGCTGCTCCGGAAAAACAGCGCCCTTAAAACTTCCGAAATTCGTTAATATCATTCACCAGTTCCCGTATGCAGCGAATCTGATTGTCAAACACTCCCGCCTTATAGAGGTTAATCAGAATCATGCCCACGGGAACTGCAATAATCATTCCCACAATGCTGCTGATTTTATACCCGATATACATGAAAAACAGGGTTGCCAGGGGATTCATACCAATGGTATCTCCCACAATCTTGGGCTGGATAACCTGACGCACAATCTGGGTTACCGCATAGAGGATAATCAGGCCCACTGCCATCCGGTAATCTCCGGACAGAATCTTAATCACTGCCCAGGGGGCCAGCACGGTCCCTGTGCCAAAGAAAGGCAGCATGTCCAGAAATGCGATGATAAAAGCCACCAGCAGCACGTAATTGACTTTCAGAATAAAAAGCCCGATAACCAGCAGCACGTAGACTACGCCCATAATTTTAAACTGGGCTTTGAAATAACCGCCTACCACCCGTTTCAAATCCTGAATCACCCCGGCCACCCGGTTCCAGATGCCGGAAGGTACGCTTTTCTTCATTTCAGCCAGTATGGCGTCCCGTTCTGCTGTAAAAAAGTAAGCGGAAAGAATACTCATAATAATGGCAATCAGTGTTCCCGGCACATTTTTGGCAAAATTACCCGCCGCTTCAAAGGTGGGTTCGCCGATTGCCTGCACCAGGCCGCCCACATATCCTGCGAATTCAGAAGTCACTTCCTGAATATCTTCCTGGGTATCTTTGGGAAGCCTGTCATAAAATCCCTGAAAATTCTCTCCGATTTCCTCAAAATCTTCCTGAAAATTCTCATAAATCTCCGGAAGGCTGGAAATCAGGTTCCCCGTTTCCACCACCAGACGGGATACGGCCAGATACCCCAGTCCGATGACTGCTGCCAGCACTGCGATAATAATCATCATGGAACTGTGCTTCCGGACGATTTTTACCTTTCTTTCCAGAAAACGCACCAGCGGATTGGCAATCATGGAAATAATCCATCCAACCACAAAGGGCATGAAAAACATCAGTAATTTTGGAAAAATAACACAAAGACACACAATGGTAAACACTGCCACCAGCAAATTTACAAGTATCTTCCAGTATTTTGTCGACTGTTTCACGCTACCACTCCCTGCTTTTTGGAACGCATACTGTCTGCGCCTGAAAAATTTTTCTGCCAAATCTGTACATCTTACGCTTCCGACCGTCTTTCCACACCGTAAGCCGCTTCCAGTTCTTTTACTTTTTCATCGTAAGCCGCCTGCTGCCTGGTCTGAATCACCTGCTGATGAATCTGCTCCCGTACCTGCCCGAAAGGCTTTACAAAACCTTCTTTTTTATCCTCCACCAGAATCAGATGACAGCCAAACTGCGTCTCCACCGGGCCGATTACCTTCCCGGTTTCTCCTCCAAAGGCCGCTTTTTCAAATTCCGGCACCATCTGTCCTCTGGTAAAATATCCCAGGTCTCCGCCTTTCTCTCCGGAGGGGCAGGTGGAATATTTCTTTGCCGCCTCTGCAAAATCCAGCCCCTGCTCCAGCTCTTTGCCGATATTTTCCGCCTGCTCCCTGGTCTCCACCAGAATATGTCTGGCTCTTACCTGGGCTTTCTCCTGGAACTGCTCCATATGTTGCTCATAATACTCCTGTTCTTCCGCTTCCGTTACCTGAATGCTCTCAACCACACTGGTCGCCGCCATATGGCTGGCCAGCTCCACCTTTACCTTTGCCACCAGTTGCTGGTATTCCTGAGATTCCGTAATCCCCTCGTCCACTGCCATCTTATAAAACAGATGGAATGCAATCAACTGTTCCAGTACCTGCTGTTTTGCTCTGGGGTCCGACATGTAAATCTGCTGCTCCGGAGGATAATTGCGAATCAGATTATCAAGCTCCTGCTCTGTGATTTCATGTCCCGCTGCTACTGCTAAAATTTTTTCGCTCATGTTTCCTGCGCTTTTGCGCGTCCTTTCTTTGTAGTTAATTTTAAATTTAATTTATTTCCATCATCCGGCCTGTTTTCCTTCGCAATTGCTATTTTACCATACGAAAATAACTTCGTAAAGACGGGGATTATGCACATTCACACATTATTTTTCCTGCCCCACACATATGTGGCAAAATAAATCACAGAAGCAATAATCACAATGGAAGGCCCGGTGGCCACATTTACGAAATAGGAAATAATCAGCCCCAGTATGCCGGAAAACAGGGAAAACAAAACAGAAAAGAAATGGTACTCCCGCATATTTTCCGATATGTTCCGGGCAGAAGCCGCCGGAAGAATCAGCAATGCGTTGATAATCAGAATTCCCACCCATTTAATGGAAACCATAACGATTAATGCGGTCAGAACCGCAAAAAGATTTTCCATGAGAGCAACCGGAATACGCCGGCTTCCCGCCAGCGTGCGGTTCAGACTCACTGCCAGCAGTCTGTTAAATCCAAATATCCAGAATACAAGCGTGATTATAAAAATCAAAACAAGATATAATATTTCCCGCGGTGTGATGCTGAGAATATCCCCCACCAGAATACCGGAATACTTACTGAAATTCCCTCCTTTTGACAGAATTGCCAGCCCCAGGGCAACGCTGCAGGAGGAAAAGACAGAAATCACCGTATCGGTGGAAGCCGCAATTCTGCTGCTAATCTGATTTAAGCACAGTGCAAACACCACTGCAAATACCACCATGGAAATACCTGTATTCTCCACACCGAATACCACGCCCACCGCAATTCCCGTCAGAGCTGAATGGCCCAGTGCATCGGAAAAAAACGCCATTTTCCGATTGACAATCATAGTTCCCATCAATCCAAACAGAGGCGTAATAATCAACACTGCCAGAAAGGCATATTTCATAAAATCATACTCAAGCCAGGAGAAAATCTCCATCTGTTTTCCTCCTTTCCCGTTAAGGCCTGCTGCGGTTCCCATCGTTTTGGCCCGTACCGGAAATCCTTTCCGGCTCCTGCCCGGAACTGCTCTGCCTTACGGACGTCTCCTCCGCCCCCGTCTGAAAGGTTTCGGCAAATTCCCTGCTCCGGAATACTTCTTTCACGCTTCCCTGCTTCAGCACTGTTTTATCCAGCAGAATCACTTTATCCGCATAGCGCCTGACGTATTCCAGGTCATGGGAAATCAGGATAACCGCCAGATCGTATGCCTCCTTCAACTGGTAAATAGCCTGGTAAAAAAGCTCCATTCCATTCCTGTCCATCCCGGACACCGGTTCGTCCAGCAGCAGCAGGTTAGGGGAATCCATCACCGCCATGGACAGCAGCACCCGCTGCAGTTCCCCGCCGGAAAGGTTGCACACCTGCTTATCCAGCAGATGTTCCGCCTGAAAAATCCTCAGATGTTCCAGAATGTTCTCTTTTACTTTTCTGCTTTTCATCAGAAACACCGGCGCATTGCTCTGATAAGAGGCAATCATGTCATAAACGCTGACCGGAGTTTGCTTTTCCATATTCAGGGACTGGGGTACATAACCAATCTTCATTTTCTGAATCCGTCCGTTCTCCCGGTCTTTGAATTCTATTTTTCCCGTATGAGGCGTCTCACCCAGAATGGCCCGGATTAAGGTGGATTTTCCGGCGCCGTTGCGTCCGATTACCGCATTCAGGCTGCCGCAGTGAATATGCAGATTGATATCCTCAAGAATTACCTGTTCGGCGAATGTTACGCCTAAATGCTTTATCTTAATGCAATGCAGCCCGCAGGGCTTTACCATTTTCCGCAATTTCCGTCTCCTTCTCCGACAGCACCTTACCAGGCTGCCTGTTCCAGAATTTCAATATTTTTCTCCGCGCCTTTCAGATAACTGTCCGTTTCATATTGTCCCCGTACCAGAGTATCCAGATAATACACCTGACAGTCCGTTTCTGATTCCACGGTTTCACCCAGTTTTCTGCCATATGTTTCCTCTGCCAGAATCACAGATACCTGATGTTCCTGAATTGCTGCCAGCAAATCGGCAAGTTCCCCGGCGCTGACCTGCCGCTCCTCATCCAGATTCAGGCAGTACACCACATTCAGCCCCAGTTCATCCGCCACATAGGCGAAGGCCTCATGGAAAATAACCACATTAAGAGCGCTGCTCTGGCCACCGTTCTCTTTATTTCCGGCAGATTTTCCTTTTTCTTCCAGCTTTTCTCTCAGGGCTGCAAGCCTGTCTGTCAGTTCCTGGATTTTTTCGCAATAATCATCTGCATATTCCTGATAACGTTCTCCATGTTCCTGGTCCGCCTGGCTGATAACATCTGCCATATTCCGAACCATCTGGCAGTATCTCCTGGTGTCCATCCAGCCATGGGCGTTTTTTGCTCCGTGGCCATGGTCTTCCTCCTGCACATGCATTTCTTCCGACTCATGAAATATTTCCTGGATGGAATCACTTCCATATTCCTCCAGCAGTTCAACTCCTTCTGCTATCTCTTCCACTGCCAGTTCAGGACAGGTTTCTCCTGCTTCTTCCAGAAATCCTTCTATTCCGCCTCCGTTTACTAAAAATAAATCTGCCTTTGACAATAGTATCATATCCTGGGGAGTGAGCTGATAGTCATGGAGACATCCGGTCTGTGGTTCGCTTAAATTCTCCAGCAGTACGCTCCCGGTATCCCCCACAATATTTGCAGCGGCAATATAGACAGGATAAAAAGAGGTTACAATCCGCAGCTTTTCATCCTCCTGGGACTGTTCCTCCAGACTCATATATGCTTTCGTAAAAATACCGCCTGCCAGGGTAATGGCAAGCAGCATACAAAATACAAACAGATATTTATTTCTTCTCACGTCTCCCTCCTGATTTTGCAGGATTTCCTTCATTTTTGCGAGGTGCTGAGGGATTTTCTGCAAGCATCTTCGCAACTTCCGGTATCTCATCTATAAAATTCCAGATTTCATCCCGTCCCTGTTTCGTCTGGGCAGAGTAAGGGAAAACGGGAGTGCCTTCCTTCAGCTTAAGGCCGTTGCGAATCATTTTTACATGCTTCTGCACCTGGCTACGGTTAATTTTGTCCAGCTTTGTTGCTATGATAACGGGGTCAAATCCCTGACAGACAACCCAGTCATACATCTGCCTGTCATTGGCGGAAGGCTCATGGCGAATATCAATCAGCAGAAATACCACCTGAAGCTGACTGGACGTATGCAGATAATTTTCAACCATCTGCCCCCATTTCTCCTTCTCCCTGGGAGACACTTTTGCATATCCGTATCCCGGCAGGTCCACCAGATACATGCAGTTATTAATATTGTAATAATTGATGGTCTGGGTTTTTCCCGGCTGGGCAGAAGTCCTGGCCAAGGCTTTCCGGTTCATCAGACCATTAATCAGAGAAGATTTGCCTACGTTGGATTTGCCTGCAAAAGCCACCTCCGGCCTGTCTGTATCCGGCAGTTTACTTGTGATTCCGCATACTGTTTCCAGTTCTGCTGATTTAATAACCATACGATTCTCTCTTTCTGTCCGTTTCTGACGGAAAGTTTCCGGCTAACCGACCTGGCTGCCAAAAACAGTCTTTGGCTGAATGCACCTCTTTTGACGCCCCGGATATAGCAGCCGTCTATTCCGGCAGAAGAGCTGCCTCCAGTACCTGTTCCATATTTTCCACAAATACAATTTCCAGCCCCTTTTTTATTTCCTGGGCAATTTCCGCCACATCCGGCTCGTTTTTTACCGGTACGCAAATCGTCCGGATTCCCGCATTTCTGGCTGCCAGAATCTTTTCTTTCAGGCCGCCGATGGGAAGCACTCTTCCCCGCAGGGTAATCTCTCCGGTCATGGCCACATCTTTGCGGACTTTCCGCCTGGTAATAGCAGAAAGCATGGCCGTGGCCATGGTAATTCCGGCGGAAGGACCGTCCTTTGGTACCGCTCCCTCCGGAATATGGATGTGAATATCCCATTCCTGGAAGAATTCTTTGTCAATTCCATAGGTTTCACTGACAGAACGGATATAGCTGATACCGGTCCGGGCCGACTCTTTCATAACGTCTCCCAGTTGCCCGGTAAGCTGGAATTCTCCTTTACCCGGCATAATGTTTACTTCAATCTGCAGGGTATCTCCTCCCACACTTGTCCAGGCCAGTCCTCGCACAATTCCAATCTCATCCGTCTCATTTATTAAATCATAATTATATTTCTCTTTTCCTAACAGTTTTTCCAGTCTGCTTCCTGTGATCTTGACAGACTTTTTATTTTTCTGATAAATCTCTCTGGCTGCTTTCCGGCAGATTTCTCCGATTTTGCGCTCCAGATTACGAACCCCTGCTTCCCTGGTGTAACCGCTGATCAGACGCTCCAGGGCATGGTCGCTGATGGTTAGCTGGCCTTCTTTCAGACCGTTTTTCTCCATCTGCTTGGCAATCAGGTGCTCTCTGGCAATATGTGCTTTTTCATTTTCTGTGTAGCTGCTGACTTCAATAATTTCCATACGGTCCAACAGCGGTTTGGGAATGTTCTGCAGGGAATTGGCTGTTGCAATAAAAAGCACTTCGGACAAATCCAGGGGAAGTTCCACATAATGGTCCCGGAATTTGCTGTTCTGCTCGCTGTCCAGCACTTCCAGCAGGGCAGAGGCCGTATCTCCCTTGTAATCGCTGCTTATCTTGTCAATCTCATCCAGCAGCATCAGAGGATTTTTGACGCCGGCATTTTTCAGACCGTTGGCGATTCTGCCGGGCATGGCTCCCACATAAGTCTTTCTGTGACCGCGGATTTCCGCTTCATCCCGCACTCCGCCAAGGCTGATACGCACGTATTTTTTATCCAGTGCACGGGCCACGGAACGGGCAATACTGGTTTTTCCGGTTCCGGGAGGGCCCACCAGACAGATAATGGGGCTGTCGCCTTTCCTGGTCAGGTTCCGCACCGCCAGAAATTCCAGCATACGCTCCTTGACCTTTTCCATACCATAGTGGTCTTCGTCCAGAATGCGCTCCGCATCTTCCAGATTCCGGTTATCTTTGGAGGCTTTGTTCCAGGGCAGTTCCAGAAGTGTCTCTATATAGCCCCGAATCACCGCACTTTCCGAGGAATTCAGGGAAACATTTTTAAAACGTTCCACCTCTTTTTCCAGTTTTTCCTTTACTTCCTGTTCTGCGTTGAGCTTTTCCGTCTCCTCCAGGTAATGTTCCGCTTCGGATATGGTATTGTCCTCTCCCAGTTCTTCCCGAATCAGCTTCATCTGCTCCCGCAGAATATATTCTTTCTGGTTTTTGTCTACTTTTTCCTTTACTTTGGTCTGAAACTCCGTTTTAATCTGTATAATGTTGATTTCATTTAACAGAATAATCATCAGTGTTTCATACCGCTCCTGAATGGAATCTGCCTCCAGAATCTTCTGTTTTTCCTCATAACCCACCGGCAGATTATTGCCAATGTAATCCAGCAGTTTCTCCAGTTCGGGTATCTCCACCATCTGTCTGGCAATTTCTTTCCCATGCTTGGGATTCAGCAGACAGTATCGGGTAAAGGTTTCCTGTATGCCTCGTATCATGGCCTCCTGAATTTCCACCGGAAGGAGTTCTTCTTCCCGGTTCAGAGGTTCTACCTCTGCCTGAAGGTATTCCTCCTGCTCCAGAGAAATCAGGCTGGCCCGTGTTTCTCCTTCCACCAGCACGCGGACCACATTATTCTGCAGTTTGATTACCTGTTTGATTACCACAATAATCCCGATGGTATATAAATCTTCCAGTTCCGGTTCTTCTTTTTCGATGTGCTTCTGAGTCACCAGAAATACCATCTGGTCTTCCATCATGGCCGTCTCCACAGCCCGGATGGATTTACTTCTGCTCACATCAAAATGTGCCACCATACCGGGGAGGATAGTCATTCCCCGAAGTGCCACTGCCGGAATTTTTCTGTACGCTTCCTTCATGTTATCTCATCTCTCCTCAGGCAGACTTGCTCTCACCGCCGAATGCAATCTCCACTTCCTGTTCGTTCTCCACGGCTGCTTTTGTAATATGGCAGTAGGTAATGGATTCGTCGGAAGGCACCCGGTACATCAGATCCATCAGCACCTTCTCCACGATTGCACGCAGCCCTCTTGCGCCTGTTTTTCGTTTCAGGGATTTTTCCGCAATTGCTTCAATGGCATCTTCCTCAAAAGACAGAGCAACGCCGTCCAGTTCAAACAATGCTTCATACTGGCGAATCAGTGAATTTCTGGGCTCCTTCAGGATACGCACCAGAGCGTTTTTGTCCAGAGCTTCCAGGGAAACCGTCACCGGCACACGTCCCACAAATTCCGGAATCAGGCCGAATTTTACAAAATCCTGGGGCAGCGCCTGTTTCAGGATAACGCCCAGATTCTTTTCCCTTTTGTCTGCAATTTCCGCATTAAATCCCATGGATTTCTGATCCATTCTGTTTTCCACAATTTTGTCCAGACCTTCAAAAGCACCTCCGCAGATAAACAGAATATTAGTGGTATCAATCTGAATCAGCTCCTGCTGGGGATGCTTCCTTCCGCCCTGAGGGGGAACGCTTGCTACGGTTCCTTCCAGTATTTTCAGAAGTGCCTGCTGAACGCCTTCGCCGGACACGTCTCTGGTAATGGAAGGATTCTCTGATTTTCTTGTAATCTTATCAATTTCATCAATATAGATAATGCCTCTCTGGGCGCGCTCAATATCATATTCTGCCGCCTGAATGATTTTGAGAAGAATATTTTCCACGTCTTCTCCCACATATCCGGCTTCCGTCAGTGCGGTGGCGTCTGCAATGGCAAAGGGCACATTCAGAATCCTCGCCAGTGTCTGGGCCAGCAGCGTCTTGCCGCAGCCTGTGGGGCCCAGCATCAGAATATTGCTTTTCTGCAGCTCCACACCCAGATTGGGCGGCGCCAGAATTCGTTTATAATGATTATACACCGCAACAGAAAGCACTTTCTTGGCTTCCTCCTGCCCGATTACATATTCGTCCAGGAATTCTTTTAATTCCACCGGCTTTAAAAGATTGATTTCTTCCACTTCCGGTTCAACGTTTTCCTCTTCTTCCAGTTCTTCTTCTATAATTTCCGCGCAGATATCCACGCATTCGTCACATATATATGCTCCGTTTGGTCCTGCAATCAGCTTACGGACCTGCCCGTCTGTCTTTCCGCAGAAAGAGCAGCGAATCCTGTCATCTATTCTCCCAGCCATTTCTTCACTCCGTTCTTCCTTTTCTTCAAGATTAAACAGGGAAGCCAGCTGCTTTCCCTGCCTGCTGCACAGGACACATGCTGCAGCCGGAACTGCCCTTTGTATAAATCCCTGTGCACTTAAGGGACAGTGGCAAATGCCCGCTGTCCCCTCAGTTCTTTTATTTCTTACTTTCTGTTTGTAATGACACCGTCAATCAGGCCATACTCTTTTGCTTCCTCCGCAGACATATAATTGTCACGTTCCGTATCTGCTGCAATCACTTCATATGGTTTCCCTGTATTTTCAGATAAGATGGTATTCAGACGATGTTTTGTCTTCTGAATATTATCCGCCACAATCTGAATGTCTGTTGCCTGGCCTTTGGCTCCACCGGAGGGCTGGTGAATCATGATTTCCGCATTGGGAAGGGCAAAGCGCTTGCCTTTGGTTCCTCCCGCCAGAAGAAATGCACCCATGCTTGCTGCCAGTCCGATGCAGATGGTCTCCACATCGCATTTAATATAATTCATGGTATCGTAAATTGCAAGTCCTGCTGTTACCACGCCTCCTGGGGAATTGATATACAAATGAATATCTTTCCCCGGATCTTCCGATTCCAGAAACAGAAGCTGTGCCACAACAAGTCCTGCTGTGGTTTCATTTACTTCCTCTCCCAGAAAAATAATCCTGTCTTTTAACAGCCTGGAATATATATCGTAGGACCGTTCTCCTCTGCTGGTTTGTTCAACGACGTAAGGTACTAAACTCATTCCATATTCCTCCTTATTCCCAATCCCCAGATATGGTACATGTCTTATGCTTATTCTGCCTGTTCTTCTGCTTTCTCCACAACCAAATCCACTGCTTTCCGGATTGCCAGGTCTTTCTTCATGTTTTCTTTCTCATTGTCGCCGATAATTTCTTTCAGCTTGTCAGCTTCCATGCCGTACATTCCGGCCATATTCTCAATCTCGGCCTCCACATCTTCGTCGGACACTTCGATATGCTCCGCCTCCGCGATGGCTTCCAGTACAAGGCCTGACTGAATCCGCTTCAGTGCATCCGGCTTCATCTGCTCCATCAGCTGCTCAACGGTAGAGCCTGTGAACTGCAGATACTGCTCCATTCCCAGTCCCTGCTGTGCCATTCTGTTAGCAAAATCATCCACCATGGAACGGGTCTGGGTATCAACCATTGCATCGGGAATCTCCATCTGAGAATCTTCGATAATCTTCTGAATTGCTTCTTCCTCTTTTGCATGTCTTGCTTCGTTCTCTTTGCGCTCTGTCAGTTTCTTCACAACGCTTTCTCTGTATTCTGCAAGGGTGTCAAATTCCGAAACGTCCTGTGCAAATTCATCGTCCAGATCCGGAAGCTCTTTGGTCTTAATCTCATTGATTTTCACCTGGAATACTGCAGGTTTGCCTGCCAGCTCCGGTGCATGATATTCTTCCGGGAATGTTACATGGACTTCCAGCTCATCACCGGTATTTTTTCCAATTAACTGTTCTTCAAAATTATCAATAAAGGTATGGGAACCGATAACCAGAGAATGGTTCTCACCCTTTCCTCCTTCAAATGTTTCTCCATCCATAAAGCCTTCATAGTCAATCACCGCCGTATCTCCGTCAGCCACTGCCCGGTCTTCCACGGTAATCATTCTGGCATTGCTCTCACGCTCTTTCTCTATTTCAGCGTCTGTCTCTTCTTCTGTTACAGCCACATCCGTCTTCTTCACCGGAACGCCCAGATATTTGCCCAGAGTCACCTCCGGCTTCACAGCAACTTCTGCAGTAAATATGAAACTCTTTCCCTTTTCAATCTGTTCCACACCAATCTCCGGCCGGGAAACAATCTCCAGTCCGGACTCGTCAGCCGCTTTGGGATATTCCTGAGAAACAAGCTCATTGACAGCATCCTCATAAAAAATTTCCGGGCCATACATTTTCTCAATCATATGTCTTGGCACTTTTCCTTTACGGAAACCCGGAAGGCTGATTCTGCTTTTCTGCTTCATATATGCATTCTGAATTGCTTTTTCCAATTCTTCTGCCGGAACCTCAATGGTGAGTTTTGCCATATTTTTCTCCAAGTTTTCTACCTGTACGCTCATTGCTACGATTTCCTCCTTAATATATGTGGTAATCCTTATAACTTTTACTATTATAAAGCCTGATTCCCTAACTTACAATCATTTTAAAAGTATAGCACACTTCTTATAAAAATACCAGCACTTTTTTCAAAACTGACATGAACTTTCCTGCATCACAGAAATTGTCTTCCGGTCCGTATCACACCGACAGAAAAAGAATCCTGCAATGCAGGATTCTCCGGCTGCCGCTTACTCCAGATCCAGCAGTTCCTGCATGAAATTACAGTAATCGCTTCTCTGTTCTCTGATAAATTTAATGGCTGTGGAAGGATGGCTGTTCAGAATACCTGTTACAAGATAGGGAATATCATATCCCCATACCACGCCTTCTGCCTTTAATTTCAGCATATGTTTTTCCACAAAGCGGATGATGGGAATTTCATCATATTTGGGATTTTTCAGGAAACTGAGCAGCGGCTCCATAAAGCAGTTTCCGGCTCCCCGTCCCATGCCGCTGACTGTGGCATCCAGCAGGCTGACTCCCATACGGCATGCTTCAATGGTATTGGCAAAGGCAAGCTGCTGATTGTTGTGGGCATGGATTCCCACATTTTTTCCGTTAGCTTCCGCAATCTCCACGTATTTCTGAGACAGCTTTGTAATCTGCTCCGGATAGAAGAACCCGAAGCTGTCCACCAGGTAAATGGTGTCCACCGAGCTTCTTGCAAGAAGCTCCAGGCCTGCGTCCAGGTCATCGGTATTTACTTTGGAAACCGCCATAATGTTTACACAAACTTCATACCCTTTCTTTTTCAGATGTTCAATCATTTCAACGGCTGTGGGTATCTGATGGATATAAGTGGCCACCCGCACCATGTCAATGACACTGTCCTTTTTCGGCAGAATATCCCTTTTGTAATTACAGCGTCCCACATCCGCCATCACAGAAATTTTCAAAGGCGACCGATTATCCCCCACAACAGCCCGGATGTCTTTTTCTTCACAGAACTTCCATTTTCCAAAGGCCTTTGGATCAAACAGTTCTCTGGAGGCTTTATAACCAAATTCCATATAATCAACACCGGCTTTTACATTCGCTTCATACAAATCATGGACAAACTCATCCGTAAAAGCAAAATTATTTACAAGTCCGCCGTCTCTCAGCGTACAATCCACAACCTTGATATCGGGACAATAATCCATTAATGTTCTCTTATTACACTGTTCCGCACTCATTTCTTATCCCTCCGTAATCTGTCTTTTCGCACTTTAAACCGTTAAAGTTCCTTTATCATACAAAATATTTGTCTTTTTGTCAACCTGGATTTACACAGGCTGCTGTTTTAAGCCCCGGTTCCGGCGAAAAAGGGTGACATGGAGAGAATTTTACCGTATAATTGATTTATCAATTCAGATTACGAAAGGAAACCAGACTATGACAGAACGGGAAAAAATGCTGGCAGGCCAGCTCTATGACTGCGGAGACACAGAGCTGCTGACCCAATGGCATAAAGCAAAAGATTTAATCAGGAATTACAATCAAACGGATTCTGCAGATTCCGAAGAAAAAGAACGGATTCTGAATGAATTGCTGGGCGGACGGGGTAAAAATCTGTGGATTACCCCGCCCTTTTATGTGGATTACGGCAATAATATTTATTTTGGAAATAACTGCGAAGTAAATATGAACTGTACGTTTCTGGACGATAATAAAATTATCATCGGAAATAACGCGCTGATAGCGCCCAATGTCCAGATTTATACCGCCTTCCATCCCACAAATGCAGCGAACCGGTTCGGACCCGCCAGGGAAGACGGTTCTTTTGAATTCTGTAAAACACAGACTGCCCCTGTTGTCATCGGAGATAATGTATGGCTGGGAGACGGCGCCATCCTTATGCCGGGCGTAACCATCGGCAATAATGTTGTCATAGGAGCCGGAAGCGTTGTCACCAGAGATTTTCCGGACAATACCATCGCCTGCGGAAATCCTTGCCGTATTATAAGAAAAACGACATCTGATTTATGTCCGGAGGCTTTATGTCAGTTTCCGGATCATGGCAAGCACCCGTCTCCCACAGGTTCGGATTGCTTCTTCTGACAGTTCTCCTCTCTCACAGGCCTGCCGGATATTCTCATCATCCTGGGGATTTCCCGGCATAATAATATCATTTCCGGCAACGGCGCATTTCCAGGAAATGCTTCCGTCCGCCGGAACTGTTGTATTCCAGTCAGACATTACCACACCTTCAAATCCCCATTCTTTCCGCAGGACTCCTGTACAGATATCTCCAAAATTAGCTGCATGAAAGCCATTGATACGATTATAGGAGGACATAACAGCAACGGGCCGGCTTTCCCTGACTGCAATTTCAAACCCACGAAGATAAATTTCCCGTAAGGCCCGCGGGGAAATACAGACATTTACACTCATCCGGTTATCTTCCTGATTATTGCAGGCAAAATGCTTCACCGTAACACCGCAATTTCCATCTGCCTGCACACCGGAAACAACTGCCGCCGCCATTTTTCCGGACAGGAAAGGGTCCTCCGAATAGTATTCAAAATTCCTTCCACACAACGGATTCCGCTGAATATTCATCCCAGGCGCAAGCCACAGATCCACATAAAACTCTTCCATCTCCAGAGCCACAGCTCTGCCAAATTCTCTCATTAAATCCACGTCCCAGGTCTGGGCCAGCGCTGTCCCCACGGGAAAAGCCGTACAATACTGATAATAGGTGTCCGCATCCTCATGAAATTCCATTTCCTCCAGAAAACCGTTCTCCAGAGAGCCCAGAACTCCCACCCCATACACAGAGTCTGATTTCCGGTCCACCTGATAGCTCTGGCGCAAGCGCAGCCCCGCCGGCCCATCCGCCATAATCAGCGAACGTACACCATATTTATGTTCCAGCGTTTCCGTGGTCTCCCCGGCTGAACCCGGCACCCGGACGCCCGATGAGCCCAGAGTACTGGCTCCCTTTACAACATTTCCATATAAAAGAGGAATCAACTCCTCAACGGACAGTTCCTGCTCCTTTCCTTTCAGCTCTTCCTTACTTCCTCCCTGCCCGCCGGGCATCGGAGTCACGGAATATTTCGTTTCCCGGTTCTGCTCCCCGCGGGGATGGAACAGAAATTCTGGCGTCTTCTGCTTTTTTGCCATTTTCAACCATTTTGAGACATTCTCCTTCACAGATTTCGGTTCGGCAAATTCTTCCAGAACTTTTTGTGCCGGACGTATTCTTTCCGTACGCTCCAGCACCACAGACTCCGGTACTGTAAGAATTGCCGCCGGTTCCAGAGATTCTGCATGTTTTCCCAGCCACAACCCATAAGAACCTTTCTCCACTATCCAGGCCTGCTGTTCTTCTGAAAAACCAGCCATCTGTTTCTGGTCTGTGACAACTCTGAGCTGTTGGGATTCCCCCGGCTGCAGTAATCCCGTCCTGGCAAATCCGGCCAGCCGGTAGCATTCTTTCCCCTGAGGCCCAAACAGGTACGACAGCCCTATCCTTTCCTCATCAGCCGCAGAACACTCTGCTTCTTCCATCTCTTTCTGAGGTAATGTTACATAGACCTGTACAACTTCCCGGCTTGCATAAATTTTCCCGATATTTTTCACAGTAACGATAAGCTCCGCGCCTGTTTCCGTAATTTCCAGTCTGTCAAAATCCACGGAAAATTCCGTATAGGAAAGTCCGTAGCCAAAGGGAAACAGGGGCTGTACACCAAAACTGCTGAAATACCGGTATCCCACATAAATTCCTTCCCGGTATTCCTCTGTTTCCAGATTTCCGTTCAGGGCTCCAAACTCCTCCGCCGAAGGATAATCTTCATAGCGCTTTGCCCAGGTAGCTGTCAGCCTTCCTCCAGGTACAGATTTTCCAAGCAACACGTTGGCCGCCGCGTGTCCTCCCTCCTGTCCCGGCAGGGAAATAAGCAGAATCCCTTTTATATTCTCTGCTTCCTGTAGTATATCCGTCAGTTCCACTGGTGCTCCCACATTCAGAATCAGCACAATGGGCATGTTCTGACGGTTCAGAAACAGAATATCCTCCCGCTCCTGTCTGCTTAAATAATAATCCCCTTCTGTTCTGCTGCGGTCTTTCCCTTCGCCGGAAATGCGGCTGATTACATACAGCGCCGTCAAAGCGCCTTTCACATCTTCTTCTGAAATACTGCGGCCCTCCGGCATGGAAAATGGATTCAGGGCATAGGCGTCAAAAGGATTTTCCATCTTTTCGGCGTCCTTTAGCACCTTTTCCTTCCATACATTCCTGGCATCCTCATAACGCTTCTCGTAATCTATCAGCCATTCTTCACTGGTGATGGGAACCCCTGCCTCTTTCAGTCCCCGGTAAACAGAAATATTTTCCCGGTTGTTCACGTCCCCGGAACCAGTTCCGCCTTTCACCGTTCTGACTGCGCCTCCGCCAAACAACCCTGCGGGCGCAGAAGTTTTAAGGGGAAGAACCCCTTCATTTTTCAGAAGAACCATGCCTTCCGCTGCCAGTTTTCCGGCCAGTTTTCCATGCAGGATTTCCCGTTTAGATGGACGTTCTTCCATTGTACCACTGTGGACCTGTTGTAATACCGCCATACTTTCTCCTTTCCAATCTTATTTTCTGACACGAACAGAATCCAACCCATCATATATTGCTTTCACACAGAGTTGGATTCCTTCGTTTCATTTTATACTGCTTCAGGCTTCAAACATAACTGAACCTTATATTAAAAGCAACTTTTTTTCCGTAAAACCTTCCCGTCATTACTCCTTTACTCCGCCAAGGGTTACGCCTGCAATAATATATTTTGACAGGAACAGATACACCAGGATAATTGGAACAATTGCCACCAGAATCATCATGTATATTTTACCCATATCAAAATTCATATAATCCGCACCGCGAAGGGTCGCAATGAGTATGGGCACCGTCATTTTATCTTTGGACTGAATCACCAGTGCCGGAACAAAATAATTATTCCATGAACCCACAAAGGTGAAGATTGCCTGTACCGCAATGGCCGGCTTCATAATGGGAATCACAATCTGGTTAAAAGTCCGAAATTCCCCGGAACCGTCAATTCTTGCCGCCTCCACCAGAGACAGGGGAAGGGAGGACTGCAGGTAGCTGTACATAAAATAGAATACAGCCGGAGATGCAATGGAGGGAATAATCAGCGGAAGCAGGGAATCATACATTCCCATATTTGTAATTAACCGCAGGAATCCCATTGCTGTCACCTGCGTGGGCATCACAAGGATTGCCATGATAAAAGTAAAGGCCGCTTTCTTTAATTTAAAATTATACGCATACAGACCATAAGCTGTCAATGCCGAAAAATATGTACAGATTGCCGCTGAACAGCCGGAAACCACCAGGCTGTTTAAAATCCCCCGAAACATGGGAAATGTACCGTCGTTAGCCACATTTTTCAGATTTTCCAGAAAATAATTTCCCGGCAGAGCAGAAAAACCTTTCTGCAAATCTCCATGGGACCTCGTGGAATTGATAAACAGAATATAAAAGAAAAACAGACACATAAACGACAGGATAATCAGTACAATATGCGCCAATATACTTCGT
>Ga0137307_101044_pt1 | contig 28223 bp, 25 predicted proteins | sample NAcewD2O_March_2_FD_97180 | JGI IMG/M metagenome (GOLD analysis project Ga0137307, IMG submission 97180) | Mouse cecal microbial communities from Vienna, Austria - N-Acetylglucosamine amended D2O_March | ecosystem: Host-associated > Mammals > Digestive system > Large intestine > Cecum | place... | reverse complement strand
TTGAGCTGGCGGCATGGACCCATGGGGAGTTTGTAAAGATCCATCCATTTCCGGACGGGAACGGCAGAACCTCCAGGCTCATCATGAACTATCAGCTGATGGCAAACGGCTTCGCACCCATATCCATCGCAAAGGAGAACCGTCTGGACTATTTTAATGCGTTGGAAGCCTATGCGGTGGAGGGGGATATCTCACCATTTGCAGAGATGATCGCAGAACTGGAGGAAGTACAGCTTGACCGGTATCTTGCCATGACCCGGCAGGCCCAGGGGATGAGCCAGCAGTTGTAAAAACAGGATCATAATAATGTGAAACGTCAGATGTGAAAAGCGTCTGGCGTCTTTTTATACAAAAAATTCAGGACAGGAGGAAGAAAGTTGAGGAATACAAATACAGACCAGCCCGGATATCCGGAAGATATTCGTGTGCAGGAGTTTCTGGATATGATCGCCCCTTCATCTCCATCCCGCCCATGAGAATGTCATAGTCGATATTGTCCTTGATGATTTCCCGGTAAATCTCTACTGCGCTCTGTGTGGACGCTTCCTTTTTTTTCCGTTCCGGCTCTTTTGCCGCTTCTCCGGCGTAAGGAAAGGGCTTACGGACGCAAAGTCCAAGAAAGGAAGCCGATATACCGATTGCTCCATCATTATACAGCTTAAGCAACAAGATGGATAATTCCTTATTGGCTGTAAGGGATATTAACCATAACTATATTGTAGTAGAAAGAAGAAAAGAAAACAGCTAAAAAAAAACAGAAATAAGCATAAAAAGACCTTGCCGATATTCAGTTTCCATATCTGAAAATCAGCAAGGTTTTCTTTATGCCATTGATGTAATTATTTAGTGCGTGATGTGAAAAATGTTGCCAAATCGTTGCCATTACCTAACAAATTTGCTTGTAACCCGCATAAACACTAAGTTATCAAATCCCATTTCATCACTCATACTCCATCATTGCAGAACCAATACCAAAATTCTAATAAATTTTCTTATATGTCTTAGGGTCCGAAACTGACCATTGACGCCCGCCGTTGACAATTTTGAAAGAAGATATTCATATACATCTCCTCTCACATTACTTTAAATAACTTTATTACAGAATAGCAGTCTATTCCTTTCAAGTCAATTTTAATTTCGTTATTACTTTCTAATTGATGCAATTAACCTTAATAAGCAGCAATTCCATATTTACCTTGACAGATGAGGTATATTGGTTTATGCTATATATTGCCAACAGAATTATCACAGAAAGAAAGGGGAAAGAACTATGTCTATTACCTCAGACATTCTACGGGGGCATACGGAGGCCATTATACTTTCACACCTTTTGGAGCATGACAGTTATGGTTATCAGATAAATAAGGACATTATGAAGAAAACCAACAATGCCTATGAACTGAAAGAGGCCACGCTTTACTCTGCTTTCCGGCGGTTAGAGCAGGCAGGCTGTATCAGGACCTATTGGGGAGATGAGACAGTGGGGGCCAGGCGCCGCTACTATTCCATAACAGAGAAAGGCCGAAAGGCATATGCAGACTACAAAAGAGAATGGCAGGAAGCCAGGGAAATTATAGACCAACTATTAAACTAAAACCACTATCACAACTTTTATTGGAGGAGAAAAGAAATGAAGGAAAAAATCATACAGCATTTTAATGAAATATTCCGGGATGCGCCCAAGACAAGAAAAGCCCTTGATCTGAAACAGGAAATGATGCAGAATGCCATGGATAAGTATGACGACATGGTTGCCGAAGGCTATTTGGAAGAAGACGCATATCACAATGTAATAAATTCCATCGGAGACGTCACCGATCTTTTTTCGGAGACGGAGGAGAAAAATCTTCTCACACTCCCGGAAGAAGACAGAAAGAAAAGGGCCATGCTAAATGCCGTGGCAGTAGGATTATACATTTTTGCCGCAACGGTATTTTTCTTTTTCAGCTCAATGGGAAACAACTATTGGGGATATAATTTTGCCTCCTTTGGTTTTGTGATAGCTTTGCTGATATGCATTGCCCCTACCGTTATGCTGGTATATGCGGCAAATATGTACCCGGACTACAGCAAAAAGGAAAAAAGCGACATGGTAGACGCATATAAAGCCACAAAATATTCCAAAAACAAAGAACTTGCCGTGAAAAAGTCCATTTACTCCGTCATATGGAGCCTTACGCTGGTACTGTATTTTATCATCAGCTTTCTCACATTTGAATGGCGGTATACATGGATTCTCTTTCTCATTGCAGCCTGTCTCCAGGCAATTGTGAAACTTATTTTTGATTTAAAAAATGTAGAAAAGGATGACGTGCTATGAGAAAATTTAAAGTTGGATTACTTTTGATGTTATGCTTTTTCACTGTCTTTTTATGCGGAATTTTTCTCTATGGCATCACAGGGCACAATATTATTTTTAGAAATCACCCCGCCATATATGAGAAAAATAGTTCTTACTCTGACATGCATGTGGTGCTGGAAAAACAGGTGCCCCTTGAGGGAATAAAAGTCATTTCTGTCCTTTATGACATGAATAGCAACGATATTTTCATCTATGAAAGTGAAAATAATACCCTCAACATAAAAGAGTACAGCCAGACAGATCTCCAAAAAAGCCAGCTCTCCACCGTGACAGTTGAGGGTGGAAACCTATTGATAAAAGGGAAAAAGCGAAATCACAGGATGATTTTTAACCACTTCTTCGGCTTTTCCACAGGGGGCGGCTATACGGAAATTGAACTCCCCTCCTCCTACAGCGGAAAACTTAATTTAAAAACCGTAAGCGGTGATATCTATTCCCAAATAAATCTCTCACTGAAAGAAAGCTTCACAGTTGAAACCACAAGCGGTGATATTTTTCTGCCGGACATTTCCGCTGAAACTGCAGAAATAGAAAGCACCAGCGGCGATATCAAAATAGGCGGTATAAGCGCACCCGAAAATAGTTCAGGAGAAGATATCAACATCGCCTCCACCAGCGGCAGCATTTCGATAGACAAAGTTATGGGCGACACCATGGTAAGTACCTCAAGCGGCGACGTAAAAATTCTTGAGGGAAATGGCAGACGGAATATTTCCACAACTTCCGGTAATATTACCCTTAAGGGGGACACCATGACATGGGAACTCTGCTCTTCCAGCGGGGATATCCGTATGGAGGCCGAAAAAGGAGACGGAACCTTAAAAACCATCAGCGGAGAAATACGCCTGGAACTTGAAACCCTCTCCGGCGCACTTACTGCCCAAAGCACCAGCGGAGACGTGGACATCGTTTTGTCAAAGGATAATTCCTTTGCCTTTGAAGCATCCACTACAAGCGGCGATATTAACACATTCTTTGACGACAGTTTAAGTTTTTCTAAAAAGGGGAACCATGCACAAGGATCTTATGAAAAAAATCCTCAGGAAAACATGATTCAAATTAAAACTGTCAGCGGCGATGTGCGGCTTGTAGAGTAAAAGCCACTGTCACACTGCCTTGTCAATGGCGTCTTTAATGCTTTTCACGCCGATAAGTTCAATTCCCTGTATTTCCTCTAAAGATTTCAGGGACACCTCCGGCAGAATACATGTAGTAAACCCCAGCTTCTTTGCCTCTAATATTCTCTGCTCTGCCAGATTTACCGCCCGGACTTCCCCGCTTAGCCCCACTTCTCCAAAACAAATGGTTTTTTCCTCTACCGGGCGGTTTTTATAGCTGGAAACTAAAGCCAGCACAATCCCAAGGTCAATGGCAGGCTCATTCATCTTTATCCCTCCGGCGATATTCACATAGGCATCACAGGCCCCCATTTGAAGCCCTGCCCGCTTTTCTAAAACAGCCATCAAAAGATTAACCCTGTTAAAATCCGTTCCTGCCGCAGTTCTTCTTGGAATTCCAAAATTACTGTGGCACACTAATGCCTGGACCTCTAAGAGAATGGGCCTTGTCCCCTCTATGGAACAGGCCACCACAGAGCCGCTGGCACCTTTGGGTTTACCCCCCAGCATAAACTCTGAAGGGTTTTCCACTTCCTCCAGACCGTTTCCCCGCATCTCAAAGACTCCGATTTCATTTGTGGAGCCAAAACGGTTTTTCACCCCCCGCAAAATCCGGTAAGCAGCATGCCTATCCCCCTCAAAATAAAGCACAGTATCTACCATGTGCTCCAAAACCCTGGGGCCTGCCACTACCCCTTCTTTTGTCACATGGCCGATAATAAAAAATGTAATCCCCAGACCCTTTGCCATTTTAAGAAGGCTCCCCGTGGTCTCCCGCACCTGGGAAACGCTGCCGGGGGCGGAGGAGACATTCTCATTATACATCGTCTGAATAGAATCGATTACCACCATTTGGGGCATGTCCCGTCTTACAATCTCCTCAATAACCTCAAGATTTGTCTCGCAGAGGAGGGATAAGGATTCCCCGAACTCTCCGATGCGCTCTGCCCGGATTTTTATTTGCTGCAGGGATTCTTCCCCGGAAACATAGAGGATACTGATTTTTTTTGCTGCCAGATTTTTGCATACCTGGAGCAAAAGTGTGGATTTTCCGATTCCCGGATCGCCCCCCACTAAAACCATGGAGCCTGTGACCATACCTCCTCCAAGCACTCTGTCCAGTTCTGCGATATCTGTGCATATCCGTTCTTCCCTGGCCATCTCGATATCTTTCAGTTTCGTTACCTTTGCCCTGCCCTCATTCTGAAAAGAGGAAACGGTTTTCTTTTTTGAAACCCTTTCTTCCACCATTGTATTCCACTCTTTGCAGGCGGGGCACTGCCCCATCCACTTCCCTGACTCAGCCCCGCAGGACTGGCAGAAATACATAATTTTTTCCTTTGCCAATATGCCCTCCCTGTCACTCTGTAAAATATCCCAGCGGAATATTCGCTGGGATATCACCATAACATCTTTATCTACTTTTTGGTTATTGATACATGGACTGCCTTGCTGCCGTCCATCTCCACGCTGAAACTTAGTTTTCCTCCAAGATTGGTCTTCATCGTCCCTGCGTCTGTGTCATCAATGGAAATATCATATTCTGTGCTCTCTTCCAACTCCAGGGTAATCTGTGTGTCCTCCGGGCCCTCCACAGTAAATTCTACCTCAGATTCTGTAGCCTTAAATCCCTGCACTGCCGTACCGGGTACAGATTCATAGACAAACATTCCGTTGCGCTCCAATTTGGTAATCTCTGCAAAGGTTTTTACTTTGTATAAATCACCGCCGTGGTCAAAGTTATCCAGCTTTGCCTTGGAACTTAAACTGTAATCCCCAAAACTAATAGTTCCATCCGCCTCTGTGCGTATCAATTCGCTAATTACAGACATTTTTATCCTCCTGTGCCATGTGCCGCCGCTTCTTCTTCCGGAAAGCAGCCGGCTTCTGCTATCTTTATGGCATTATTATACAATATCCCGCTTCTTTTTTCCAGATGCTTTATTGAAATTTTACGAATTCTTTTTGTTACTTTTCGTTTTTCACCGTAAAGCAGATTTCTCCTTTTTTCATGCCCACGTCCACAGCATCCCCTTTTTTGATTTTCCCCTCCAAAATTTCTTCCGCCAGGGTATCTTCTATCTCATTTTGGATTTTCCGGCGCAGGGGCCTTGCACCGTATTTTGGCTCGTAGCCTTTTTCCACAATATATACTTTTACAGAATCCTTTATGGACAATGTTATGCCCATCTGAGTTTTGCAGCGGTCTATTAACGTTTGGGAAAGAATAGTAACAATTTTTTTCATATCTTCTTTATCCAGGGATCGGAACACAATGGTATCGTCGATACGGTTTAAAAACTCCGGTTTAAAAATCCGTTTCACCTCTTCCATCACACCGGACTTCATACGCTCATAATTCTGCTTTTCATCTTCCCCTGCGCCAAATCCCAGTTTTTTCGGGGAAATAATTGCCTGTGCCCCCGCATTGGAAGTCATAATGATTATGGTATTTTTAAAATCCACTTTTCTTCCCTGGGCATCTGTAATATGACCGTCATCCAGCACCTGAAGAAGAATATTAAAGACATCAGGATGGGCCTTTTCTATCTCATCAAAGAGAATGACGGAATAAGGGTTTCTCCGAACCTTTTCTGACAACTGTCCCCCCTCGTCATACCCCACATAACCGGGAGGTGAGCCGATCATCTTAGAGACACTGTGTTTTTCCATATATTCAGACATATCCACCCGAATCATAGCCTGTTCGTCCCCAAACATAGCGTCTGCCAGGGCCTTGGTAATCTCTGTTTTTCCCACGCCGGTAGGTCCCAAAAAGAGAAAAGAACCAATGGGACGTTTGGGGTCTTTTAAACCTACACGCCCCCGGCGCACGGCTTTTGCCACAGCAGAGACTGCTTCCTCCTGTCCCACCACACGTTTGTGGAGGGTTTTTTCCAGCCGCCGCAGTCTGGCTGCCTCTCCTTCCTCCAGTTTCTTTACGGGGATTTTTGTCCAGCCGGAGACAATATCCGCCATTTCCTCCGGCCCCACCACCAATTTCTTCCTTCTGGCATCTCTCTTATATTTTTTTAAGAGTTTTTCATACGTCTCCTCCATCTCCTGCTTTTCGCCGCTAATCAGAGACGCCTCCTCAATATTCCCTTCCATCAAAAGCTGCTCTAAATCCCTGTCACACTGTTTCATTTTCTGTTCCAGTTCCTCTATCTGCCCGGGAACCTTATATCCTCCCAGACGCACTTTAGAGGAAGCCTCATCCATTAAATCAATAGCTTTATCCGGCAGAAAACGGTCGTTGATATAGCGCATGGACAAATCCACCGCCGCCTCCACCCCACTATCGGTGATTTCCACCTGATGGTGCTCTTCATAATGGCTTCTAAGCCCTTTTAATATCTCAATGGCCTCTTCCCTGTCCGGCTCCTCCACAGTAACAGGCTGGAACCGCCTCTCAAGAGCCGCATCTTTTTCTATATGTTTCCGGTACTCTTCTATGGTTGTGGCACCGATTAACTGGATTTCCCCCCTGGCCAGGGACGGTTTTAAAATATTGGAAGCATCCAAAGCCCCCTCCGCTCCTCCGGCCCCTATAATTGTATGAATCTCATCCACAAACAGCAAAATATTTCCCGCATGAATCACTTCCCGGATAACCCGCTTAATCCGCTCTTCAAACTCCCCCCGGTATTTAGAGCCGGCCACCATACCGGACAAATCCAGGGTCACCACACGTTTTTGGGCCACCGGGTCCGGCACAAGGCCCATTTCAATCCTCTGAGCCAGACCTTCCACAATGGCAGTTTTCCCCACGCCTGGTTCCCCGATAAGGCAGGGATTGTTTTTTCCTCTTCTGCTCAATATCTGAATCACTCTTTGAATTTCATTATTTCTCCCGATTACCGGGTCCAGTCGGTTTTCCGATGCCAATTTTGTCAAATCTCTGGAATACTGGTCCAGCATAGGGGTGCTTGTGGAATTTTTCCGCCTGTTTGGCTTTCCATTTTGAAATTCATCTTTGTACTGTCCCGCATCTTCTCCCATGGCCACCAAAAGGTCTGCAAACAGCTTCTGAAAATTTACCCCAATGGTATTCATAAGTCTGGAAGCAGCACATTCACTCTCTTTTATAATGGCAACTAACAAATGCTCGGTTCCGATTTCCCTGCTGGAAAAACGGTCTGCTTCCCTCCCTGCATTTTCCAGTATCTGCCGAGCCCTGGGCGTGTAACCGTCCCGTTCCTCAAGAGCTGCCCCCCCTGCGGGGGCTATTAAATTTTCAATTAAGTCTAATAGCTGCTCCGGGTCAACCCGGTTATCCACCAGCACTCTGGCAGCCACCCCTGTGCCTTCCTTTAACAGGCCCAGGAGTATATGCTCCGTACCCACATAATTGTGCTGTAACGACTTTGATGCCTTCTCTGCAAGCCTTAATGCTTTCTTGGCTTTATTCGTATATGCTTTCATGTTTCTGCCTTTCTATTGCTGTTCAATATGTCTTACAAATCATTTAAATCCAGGAATTCAATATCGTCATCCTCTTCTTTCGGCATAGGAGGCTCCGGCCTCCTTGTGTCTCTTTTAGGAGGCTGTTCCACTCTCTTTGGCTCCCTCTTCTTTTGGCCTGTGTGCCTGGAAAGAATACTGGGTTCATCCTCAAATTCCGTCATAATCTCCTGGGTATCCCCGGCATAAAAGCTTGAGGCATCATCTTCCTCTTCCATTCTGGCATATGCCCTGTCAGGCTTCTCCTTCACGGGCTTCTCCCTTACCGGTTTTTCCCTCACCGGCTTCTCCCTTACCGGCTTTTCCCGGAGCGATTTCTCCCTCGCCGGTTTTTCTCTGGCAGGTTTTGCTTTCCTCGGGACATACTCCTCCTCGTCCTCATCAAAGCGCTCCCTGTTATGGAGTATTATATTTAAAATTACAATCAATAATACCACCGTTACAAAAATCAGTACGGCTATCACCCTCCTGTCCTTTGTCTTTGTATCTTTAAAACGGGCGTCCAATTCATTATAAGATTTCAAAAGGGTTTCATAATTTGCCGCCTCATCCTCATCACTGGCTGTGTCCGTATTCAATCTCTGGTAGGTTCCCTGGGTTCTGTCAAACTGATACCAGCCTGCCACCCCTTCCGGGTCCATGCCGTACAAGAGGTAAAAATCCGAGCCGGTACTTCCCTCCGGCATCTCAGTATCCCCCAGATTTACAATCTCCACATCTTTACCAAAATACTGGTAAGCAGGTACGGTAACATCCTGAATCACCACAGTGGTCTCCCTGTAATCGGGAGGGGGAACCGCTCCGTTTGGCACAACCATAAGGATTATAAAATGCTCCCCTGTCTGAAGCCGCACATAGGGATAAAATCCATCCCTGTCCGCATCATAGACAAAAAACTTTCCTTCCCCCGCATCATTGCTAAGGTAGTACAATCCCATGTGGCCGCTCTCATAGGACAATCCTTTGTGTTTCACGCCTTTATACTCAAAGTTTGCGGGAGAAAAACCCTGGGGGATTTCACTTTCAGGAAATTCGTCTACAATGTGATAAGCCTGTCCGTCTATTGTAATGGAATCTCCCCCCGTTCCTGTATCCAAAGGCGTCTCCCCCGGCTTCTCCTCGCCCTCTGTCCCCTCTCCTGTATCTGTCTGGGGATTTGTGGAACTTGTGGTTACGGTATCACTTTTTGTCACTGTGATTTTATAGGTTGCCGGCGTGCCGTTTTCCGCTTTCACCGTAATGGAAATCACGTTTTCCCCTGTTTTTAATCCAGTATTTCCTGTGATAGATTCCACTTTGGCTTTACTGTTGGAAGTTACCGGAGTCACAGTAATATCATTCACATCACTGCCCACCGTTGCGGTATAATTGGTCACGCTCCCTTTAAATGCAGGTGAGAGGGTTCCTGCGGACAATTTCAGGGACGAAAGGGAGTTGTCCCCGGAAAGAGTCCCATTTGAGGCGTCTGCCTCATCCTTTGACTCAAGGTCAGAGGATGCGCTGCCGGATACGTTAATGTGGGCTCCCGCAGCCGTTACTCCGGTTCCTTCCGCCTTGACATAGGCGTCCCCGGAAGAGACGGCCTTAAACTTTACATCCACAGTGGAACCTGTAGCCTTTACAGTTCCACCTCCCCCGCTGGCACCTCCCCCGCTGGCGCTCACATACTCCAGTTTGGAAGAGTCATAAGTTATGGTCATATCTGAGGTGGCCTCATCCCCGCTGGCATTTACCGCATATACGGTCACTGTGATATTTTCCCCCGCGGACACGGAATTGCTGGAAACTGCTATAGACAGTGAGCCTGCCGCCAGGGCCGGTGTCTGGCCTGTCATTAAAATAACAATACCAACCCACACTGCTATTATAAGTTTAACTGTACTGAAATTTTTCATATTTACCTCCATAGAATTTGGAATGGGAGTTAATAACCCAGTTTCATTATAAAAAAACAAGTAAATCACGTCAACCTCTATCTTGCGTTTTTCACGGATTCCTCACAATATGGGTTATCTTCTCATCTTTTGGCCTTTCAGATAAGAACATCCAGCCCATATAAAGCCGCTTACAGCGAGGGGCTGGATGTTTTGAAACGCCGCAGAATCTCTTTACACAGCACTAATCTTCATTTAACAGTGTCTGCAATATCATAATATGATATTCTTCATCTTTGATAATTCTTGCCAGGGTGGCATTCACACAGGGGTCATCTATCATATGCATATGCATTGTATACTGCTCTATAGCCTTTTTCTCCCCTTCCATATCAGCCAAAAGCATCGCCTTTAACTGCTCCGGAAGGGTGAGATACTGAGGAGTCCACATTCTTCTGCGGTTATCCTGGTATTTTGCCACGAAATCAATATTTCCCCCCAGCAAAACAATCATTTCCCCTAATTTCTGCAGATGCATCATCTCTGCGATTGCTATTCCCAATATGGTTTTTGCCACAGAACAGTTCACACAGGAAATGCGGTTTTCATTATTGATATACCGGGCGATAGTTGAGAGCTCTGACACAGCGCCGCAGTAATCCACACTGAGCAGGTTTGCATGGGACAGATTCTTCCGGCTCACCTCCATGGGAGGATAGGGCAAATCCATCATAATCGGGGCAACGTCCCGAAAACTGCAGGTATTCTCTATAGGACAAGCTTTTTCTTCCATAATCCAGTCTCTCCAAAATTCCTTTTTCTTATCATATGTTCCAGATTGAAAAAGGTTCTGTAACCATCACAGCTCCTGTCATCAATATATACGTCCGCAAATATTTTTCTGGAATCCGATCCGTATTTCCTCAGGGTTTCCGCAACATTTTCATTCACCGCATCAAAGTAAAGATGATACTTTCCGCACCATTCCACCGCCTCCCCCAAAAGTTCCCCGCATCTGCATGTCCAGAGTATTAACTGGCACCCCTCTGCCTTAAGCCTTTTTAACAGGGCAATTAAAGGCAGGTTGGGGGCACCTATCCCCGGATAAATATCGGCACACAAGGTACCGTCAAAATCCACTGCAACAATCCTTATCTCTTCCATATCTGACTCCTCCTTTTTCCATATAATAGGACTCCTCTGCCCCGGGAAAATCTTGCATTTGTACTGACAACAGTATAAAAAAACACCTGTACCATATGAGGGACAGTTTAAAGTTGAATTTTCAATAAAAATGGGATACAATGAAATGATAAAAAGGAAGGTGACTGATTTTGGAACATGAGACAAAAGAAAATTTAAAATCTTATTTGAAAGAGCAGGGGAGAGCGGAAAAGAAAAAATTAAAAACAATGACAATGGGAGAAAAAATCGATTATATCTGGACGTATTATAAAGCCCAGATTATCATTGCCGCATTCATTATAGTTTTTTTCATTTCCCTTGTCCACCATCTCTTAACCGGCAGTCAGGAGACCATTCTCTATTCTATGGTGATAAATTCCGACGTATTCCAGGATGATGCCACCCCACAGATTTATACGGATTTTATGGCGGAAAAAGGTTTTGACCCCAAAGAATATAAAGCGGATTACCATGCGGGACTGACTCTTGCCTTAAATGAAAACGGAGAAGCAAACGATTTACAGATGTTTTCCGTGATTGCAACCCTTCTAATGAGCGGTACAGTGGACCACATCATGACAGATGAAGATGTGGTGGTGATGCTAGGGGAAATCGGATATATTATGCCTATGGAAGAATATCTTCCCCAGGAAAAAATTGCAGCGTATGAAAGGGAGGGCAAAGTCATATACGGCACTCATCCGGATACCAAAAAGAAAACTGCCTTTGGCATATCTTTGGCGGAAAGCAGCAGAATCAAACAGACGGGCCTTTTTTCCTTTTCCCCGGTATATGCCATGATTTATGCCGCTCCCCACCAGGAAAATTCCATTGATTTTCTGTACTTCCTGGAACCTTAATTCAAACGGGGCGTTCTAAAATGCCGCAGAAAAGGCGGGAGATTACTCTCCCGCCAGTCTTATAATGGCCTGAAGGTCTGATATCAACCCTCTGGAATATTCTTCCGTCTCCCTGCACAACTGCTCCGCACGGGGATACTCCCCATTATTTAATGCCTGAATTACCTCCGCACCATATGCATGGAAACGTTTATGTTTCTCACCTAAAGCATTCCATATGGTAAGTACATCCGGTATCTGGGGTGTAAGGGCGTAATAGAAATGGCCGAACCCGCATTTGGAGGAATCTAGCTGCAAGGGCATAACCGTGCGCTCCTTCACCATATTTTTCAGATTGAAAAGCCATGTATTATGGGCTGTGATTGCATTGCTCACATATTTGGAAAATTCAAAATTTTCCAGGTGATAAAATGCATCTTCTGTCATATCTCCCATCTCTTTTACCGCATCATCTAAAGTTTTTTCAATATCCACCACCGGCTTCACTGCCTGGCCTAAATCACCGCCTACCTGCTTCATAAAGCCGATACTGTCCCTGAGCTGGTTTTCCATCTCAGACATGGAACTGCTGAGCTCCTCACTGATTGCAGCAATGGAGCTTATGGACTCGTTGACCTTAGAGACGGAACCCTGGTTTTCGTTGTTTAACTCCCATACATTTTTAATCTTATCCGCCATGCTGCTCAATGCATCCATGGTATTTGTGGTGCTGTGAACGCTTTCCTTGGAAGCCGTCCGGATTCCCTCTAAAAATTCGTTCATATTGCCGGTCATATTCTGGGTCTCCTCCGCAAGGCTGCGAATTTCTGCTGCCACCACGGCAAATCCTCTTCCCGCCGCACCAGCTCTGGCCGCCTCAATACTGGCATTTAACGCCAAAAGATTTGTCTGCATGGAAATGGTATCAATCCCTGAAATAATCTCCCCGATTCTGTCAATCATCTTAAACAAACCGTCCATATCATTCTGGAGTTTCTCAGAAATCTGAATTGTCTGGTCAGAAAGTTCCTTTATGGTGGTAAGTTCATTCTGCCCTTCCTCAATTTTACGGTACACATGGTCTGTCTCCGCAGACACATCAATAATGGTATTGGTCAGTTCCTCATGGCGGCTGTTGTTATCCCCCATGTCCCCAGAGTCAATGGAAGCGCCAAAAATCGTCTCAGATGCCTTCTCAACTTTACGGGAAATATCCATGATTTTTTCTGTCTGATGCTGCATGGTAAGGTCGAGAGAACTAATCTGCATCACCGCTTTGATATTCTTATCAAATACCTCTGCCAGTTGACTGCGGCCCTTCTCCAACCGCTCATACATATCCTTTAATTCAGGAACCTGAGCATAATCCGCTTTCTTTAATTCAGACAAAGATTTGATGAGTGTTGATTTTTTTCTGACTGCCATAACTATACCTCATCCTTTCGTAAATTATGTATCTATATACTATATGTATTATAATACGGGATTTCCTGGTTTTTGCAAGCTTTTTTGTAAAAATAAACACAGGAAAATTATGTTCCTCTCCACAAACAAAGCCCCATGGGCATCTTCCAAAATGAAATGCATCCCACAGGGGCTTTTTCTTTATACTGCCATACTTTTTTTTAGTTCCTGGTATTCTCTATTTATCTTTTGAATCACCACCGTATCACCGGAAAGGTTATCCGGATGGAAAATCTTTATCAGGTCTTTATACCTTTTCTTAAGAGAAGAAGCCGTATTGACACCGGAAAAGAATCCGGAGACATCCACATCATTTCTATTTGATTTCCTGTTGTCATATTCTTCCACACGGGCATAAAACTGCCGCTTCAGCTTGAGCTGCTCCTGTTCCATGGCAAGCTTGCGCCATTCTTCCTCCAGCATCTTCCACTTTGTATCAAACAGGTTCTTTTCATACTCCAGACGCTTCTCCTCAAAAGCAACGTTTCTGGAAAATGCTTCCCTTTCCAGTTCCAAAAACTTTCTCTGCCGTTTCAACTCCTGGATCTCCTCCAAGATTTCTCTTCTTTCTTTTTCCGAATCCTTTTCATTTAAAGACAGGTTTTTCCCCATGTCAAGAATTTCGTCTGCTGTCATACATGCCTCGCCCATCACTGCCTCCTTTATAAATTAAAACAGTTTCCTAAATCTAGCATTCGCACATTTTTTAGGATACAACATATAGAAGGCAGCGACAATAGGCAAAAAGTACTAAAGTTCCTCAAAGGTTTCTTTGATTTTATCTTTAAAGCTTTTCTTTTTTGGTTTAGAATCCTTTTCTTTTTCCACATCCAGAGAATTTTCTGTGACGGCATCGAATTTCCGCAGGGCTTCTCTCGCCTCCTCATTAAGGCCTGTGGGTACCTGGACAACCAGGGTGACATAGTGGTCTCCCCGGACCGCTTTGTTCCGAAGGGAGGGTACCCCCTTCCCTTTCAGGCGAATTCTGGTGTCTGTCTGGGTTCCCGGCTTCACTTCGTAGAGTACATCCCCGTCCACGGTACTGATTCGCACTTCCCCGCCCAGGGCCGCCTGGGCATAGGACATAGGCGCCGTAGAGTAGATATTCATATCCTGTCTCTGGAAAATCGGATGCCTGGAAACATGAACTTCTACCAGAAGGTCTCCCCTTGGCCCGCCGTTTGTCCCCGGCTCACCTTTATCCCTGATACGGATACTCTGGCCGTTATCAATACCTGCCGGCACCGTAACTTTTATCCGCTTCTTGGAAGCGATATATCCTGTTCCCCGGCAGTCCGGGCATTTTTCTTTTACAATCTTTCCTGTTCCCCGGCAGTCCGGACAAGTCTGCACATTCTGCACCATGCCAAACAGTGACTGCTGGCTGTACATAATCTTTCCTTTGCCCCCGCAGCGGCTGCAGGTCTCCGGGGAAGTCCCCGGTTTTGCCCCGGTGGCATGGCAGGTTTTACAATCATCTTTTAATACAATTTCTAACTCTTTTTCACATCCTGAAATAGATTCTTCAAAAGTGATTCTTACGCTGGCACGTAAATTGGCCCCTTTTCTGGGCCCGTTGTCTGCGGAACGCCTGCCGCCCCCAAAGAAATCCCCGAAAAGGTCCCCAAAGATATCTCCCATATCCATACCGGAAAAATCAAAGCCTCCGCCGCCTGCACCGCCGCCTTCAAAGGCTGCATGGCCAAACTGGTCGTACTGTCTCCGCTTGTCCGGGTCGCTTAATATTGCGTAGGCTTCCTGTATCTCTTTAAACTTTTTCTCCGCCTCCGTATCCCCAGGGTTTACATCGGGATGATATTTTTTTGCCTGCTGGCGGAAGGCTTTTTTTAAAGTTGCGTCATCGGCATTTTTGTCCACGCCCAGCACTTCATAATAATCTCTTTTATCTGCCATAATATCCCTTTTCCTTTACAAACTAAACAGATTCCTTACTTGAAGATAGGGCTTTAGAAACACTTCTAAAACCCTTCTTCCCTCTATCATTTAAATAAATCTTTTATACTTCTTTAAAATCAGCGTCCACTACGTCGTCTTCCGGAGCGGACTGCGCTGCCCCCATATCCGGGCCTGCCCCCGCTGCGCCCTGTGCTGCCTGGCTCTGCTCATACATCTTTGCAAATACCTTCTGTGCGCTTCCGGTAAGTTTCTCCTGTGCGGCTTTCAGCTCGGCAACCTTATCCTCCGTCATTTCCTCTGCATTTGGATTTGCCTCCAAAATCGCTTTTACTGCTGCAATGTCAGCTTCCACTTCGGATTTATCCGCCGCATCGATATTAGCCCCAACTTCCTCCAATGCTTTCTCTGTCTGGAATACAAAGGAATCCGCATCGTTTCTTGTATCGATGGCTTCTTTTCTCTTTTTGTCCTGTGCCTCAAACTCAGCCGCCTCTTTTACAGCTTTCTCAATATCCGCATCGGACATATTAGAGCCTGCGGTAATGGTAATATGCTGCTCTTTTCCTGTTCCCAGGTCTTTTGCAGACACGTTTACAATACCGTTTGCGTCAATGTCAAAAGTAACCTCAATCTGAGGAACACCACGGCGTGCAGGAGGAATTCCGTCTAACCTAAACTGTCCTAAGGACTTGTTGTCCCTTGCAAACTGCCTTTCACCTTGTACCACGTTAATGTCAACGGCTGTCTGGTTATCTGCCGCTGTGGAGAAAATCTGGCTCTTCTTTGTAGGAATCGTTGTATTTCTCTCAATCAGCCTTGTGGCAACGCCTCCCATGGTCTCGATGGATAAGGACAATGGCGTTACATCCAGTAAGAGGATATCCCCTGCACCTGCGTCTCCTGCCAGTTTTCCACCCTGGATGGAAGCGCCGATTGCCACACACTCGTCAGGATTTAAGGATTTGCTGGGCTCTTTTCCTGTCAGCTGTTTTACCTTATCCTGAACAGCAGGAATACGGGTGGAACCGCCCACTAAAAGCACCTGGCCAAGATCTGCATTGGTAAGCCCTGCATCTTTCATTGCATTCTGTACAGGGATTGCTGTTTTTTCAACCAAATCATGGGTTAACTCGTCAAATTTTGCCCTGGTTAGGTTCATATCAAAATGTTTCGGCCCCTCTGCTGTTGCTGTGATAAAGGGCAGGTTAATATTTGTAGTGGTTGCGGAAGAAAGCTCTTTTTTCGCTTTCTCAGCCGCCTCCTTTAATCTCTGCAAAGCCATCTTATCTGAGGATAAGTCCACGCCCTCTGCCTTTTTAAACTCGTCAATCATCCACTGGGTCACTCTGTTGTCAAAGTCATCTCCTCCCAGACGGGTGTCCCCGTTGGTGGACAACACCTCAATAACGCCGTCCCCAATCTCGATGATGGATACGTCAAATGTACCGCCTCCCAAGTCATATACCATAATCTTCTGCTCTTTTTCATTGTCAAGACCGTACGCAAGAGCTGCTGCGGTAGGCTCGTTGATAATACGTTTTACATCAAGTCCTGCGATTTTACCAGCATCCTTTGTAGCCTGACGCTGGGCGTCGTTAAAGTAAGCCGGAACGGTGATAACTGCCTCGGAAACGGTCTCTCCCAAATATCCTTCTGCGTCCGCTTTTAATTTCTGGAGAATCATAGCGGAAATCTGCTGGGGAGAATATTTTTTCTCGTCAATCATGCGGCCCTTATCCGTACCCATATCCCTCTTAATAGAAGAGATGGTTTTCTCTGCATTGGTGACAGCCTGACGTTTTGCAGGCTCACCTACAAGCCTCTCCCCTGTCTTTGTGAAAGCTACGATAGAAGGTGTTGTCCTTGCCCCTTCCTGATTGGCGATAACGGTTGGCTTGCCGCCTTCCATAACAGCTACACAGCTATTTGTTGTTCCTAAGTCGATACCAATAATTTTACTCATAATATATTTCCTCCTAATATAATTAATTTGCTACTTTTACCATACTGTGGCGCACCACGGTATCACGGTACATATATCCTTTTTGGAGTTCTTCGGCTATCACATTCTCCCCGAAACTTTCATCCTCCACATGCATCACCGCATTGTGGAATTCCGGGTCAAACTCCGCCCCCACCGCTTCGATGGGTTTTACCCCCGCTTCCTCTAACATAGTCATTATCTGCTTATATATTTTGTTCATACCCTCCACAAAGGGGTCAGTCTCATTTTCTTCCGGCACTGCCATAAGGCCTCTTTCAAAGTTGTCAATCACCGGGAGGACTTTTTCCACAATACTCTTTGCCCCCATATCATACATCTGGGATTTTTCTTTTTCTGTCCTCTTGCGGAAATTCTCAAACTCTGCCATCTGGCGTTTCAGGCGGTCTGTCAACTCTTCAATCTGTTCGTCCTTTTTGTCCTTTTTCTTTTTCTTAAAAAGGCCCTTTTTGTCTTCCGCCTCTTTTCCCTCTTCAAAGTCTTCCGGGACGTCCTCCTCTTTCATTTCCTCCGTCTCCTGGCCCACGTCCTCTAAGGGCTCTTCCCTGGTTTCCTCTTGGTCTTTTTCCTCCGAAGTATCCTCTAAAATGTCATCCTTTACTTCTTCACTCTTGTTTTCTGCCACTTTTTTACCACCTTTCTTATGTTGGCTTTTTGAATATACTGTCTAACTGACTGGTTAAATCTTTTAGATGGCCCATGACCTTTTCATAATCCATTCTTTTTGGCCCGATAATTCCAACAGAGCCTTTCATGCCATCCCCCAATTCGTAAGTTGCAGTTACCACGCTGCAATCTTTCATGGTTTGAATCGGGCTTTCATCTCCTATATAAACCTGGATTCCGGTATCTTCATTTTGAAGGCTTTCCGTCACCAGGGATGCAAGCTGCTGTTTTTCCTCCAAAGCATAGATAAGTTCACTTGCTTTTTTGGTATCCCTTAATTCCGGGTATTTAAAAATATTGGTGGCACCGCTGGTATAGATTTCCAACTCCTCCCTGCTGATGGTCTCCGCCACCCCGTCTAAGACAATTCCCACAATATCGCTGTACTCTCCCGCCTGCTCCTTTAACTTGCTGATGGTGCCCAAATTAATCTCCGGGATAGACAGGCCGTTTAATGTGGAATTTAACAAAATATTTAACTTCAGCAATGTCTCATTGTCAAGTTCCTGGGTCAGAGGGATTATTTTATTCTTCACCAGATTGCCTTCCATGACAATTACCGCTAAGATCTGTTCCTCATCTACCATAGAAAGCTGCACAAATTTCACCTTTCCTCCGGTGCTCTTTGGAGTTGTAATCATGGTTGCATAATTGGTGGTCTGAGCAAGCATTTTTGCAACCTGCTTTAAAACCTGTTCCATCTTCTCCGTATGTTCAATGACAAACTCTTTCATATCGGAAATTTCTTTGTCCTTGCGCAAAAGCAGATGGTCCACATAAAACCTGTAACCCTTATCGGAAGGAATTCTCCCTGCGGAAGTATGTGGCTGGACAATATAACCTAGCTCCTCCAAATCCGACATCTCATTTCGTATTGTGGCTGAACTTAAATTTAAATCTGTGTATTTGGAAATGGTACGGGAACCCACCGGCTCCCCTGTCTCTAAATAAGTACGGATTATGGCATCCAATATTTTTATTTTTCTCTCGTCCAGTTCTTCCATGCAATCACTCCTGCCAAACGGGGGATATAAAATTCATCCTTCCAATTTAGTATATGTCAGTACTTGCCTCTTTGTTAGCACTCACTTCTTTGGAGTGCTAATATTTATGTATTAAAGATAGCACCCAACTAATCCTTTGTCAACAGTTTTTTGCGTTTTTTATAATTTATTTAGAATTCCAGGACTAATCTAATAAAAACTGGGCAAGGGCGTAGTTGCTTAAATCCAGGCCCTTTTCGGTGAGCCACACCCGCTCAGGATTTTGCTGCAAAAGTTCCTCCGCTTCAAGCCTTGCAATTACCCTGGAATAGATATTGTCCACGGTAAAGCCAAAGGACTGGTAAAACCGGCTCCGCTCTATGCCCTGTATCATCCGAAGTCCCAGGAACATAAACTCCTCCATCTGGGCATTTCTCTTTAACTCCTCCGCTTTTTCATGGAGAGTTACTGCCGGCAGTTTCTTTTCCGTTTTTTCGTCTATAAACAAACACTCCTTAATGTTGTCCGCCTTTAAGATATAGGTATCCAAATCCCGCAGATTATTGTAGCGCAGGTTTCCTCCTATGAGAGAAGCGGCACCAAGGCCCACTCCCAGGTATTCTTCCCTCTGCCAGTAACCGATATTATGCCTGCAGACAAATCCTTTTTTTGCATAATTGGATATCTCATACCGCTCATATCCCGCCTCTTTTAGCACATCCTCCGTCATTTTCCCGATTTGGTACACCACATCTTCATGGGGAAGAACTTCCGGCTGAAATCCGGCCTCCTGTCTCACTGCGTCAAATTTGTACTTCTCATAAAAAGGCGTGCCTTTTTCAATCATCAGGGCATAGGCGGAAATGTGTTCCGGCTTTAACCCTGCTGTTTTTGTTAAAGTGTGATAAAACTTTTCCGTGTTCTGTCTGGGCAGGGCGTACATAAGGTCTATATTAATATTGTCGTAACCACACTCCCTTGCCAGCTCATAATTTCTCAAAAACTGCTGGAAGGTATGGACCCTCCCAAGAACTTTTAATTCCTCGTCATCTGCAGACTGCAGCCCAAGGCTTAAACGGTTGATGCCAAAATCTTTGTAGCTATTAAGCTTTGCCCTGGTCAATGTGCCTGGATTGCACTCAATGGTTATCTCCGCATCTTTTTTTATGGAAAAAAACTTATGCACAGTCTCCATAATCGAAGCCATATAATGTTCCTGGAGCCAGGAGGGAGTGCCCCCGCCAATATATATAGTGGACAATTCCCCCGCTTTCAATTCTTTTCCATAAAATTTTATTTCTTTTTTTAATGCCTCCACATACGCAGACTGCGATTTTTCATCTGCCGGGGCGGATAAAAAATCGCAGTAGTTACACTTTCTCATGCAAAATGGAATGTGGATATACAATTCCAATTCTCTCATATTTTAATCCTCGTCTAATTTCAGCACGCTCATAAATGCCTCCTGGGGGATTTCTACATTGCCCACCTGGCGCATCCTCTTTTTGCCTTCCTTCTGTTTCTCCAAAAGCTTTCTCTTTCTTGAGATATCCCCGCCGTAGCACTTGGCCAATACGTCTTTTCGCATTGCCTTTACGGTTTCCCTGGCAATGACTTTTCCTCCCACAGCCGCCTGGATGGGAATCTCAAAGAGATGCCTTGGAATCTCGCCTTTCAATTTTTCACACATTTTTCTGCCTCTGTCATAGGCGCTGTCTTTAAACACAATAAAGGACAGGGCGTCCACGGTCTCCTTGTTGATCAGTATATCCAGTTTTACAAGTTCCGACCTTACATAGCCTTTTAATTCATAGTCAAAAGAAGCATATCCCCTGGAACGGGATTTCAATGCGTCAAAAAAGTCATAGATAATCTCGTTTAAGGGCAGGTCATATTTAATTAAGGCCCTTGTCTCCTCGATATATTCCATACTGATATAAATCCCCCGGCGCTCCTGGCAAAGCTTCATAATGGCCCCCACATATTCGCTGGTCACCATAATCTCCGCCGACACCATGGGCTCCTCCATAAAATCTATCTCCGAAGGATCGGGAAGATTGGAGGGATTGGTTAAATCCATCACATCTCCGTTGGTTTTGTGCACCTTATAAATTACCCCCGGCGCGGTAGTCACCAAATCCAGGTTAAATTCCCGCTCCAGTCTCTCCTGGATAATCTCTAAGTGCAAAAGCCCTAAAAATCCGCACCGGAACCCAAATCCCAGGGCAAGGGAAGTTTCCGGCTCGTACTGCAGGGAAGCATCATTAATCTGCAATTTTTCCAGTGCATCCCGAAGGTCGGGATATTTTGCAGAATCTGCAGGATACATGCCGCAGTACACCATAGGATTTACCTTTTTGTATCCCGGCAGAGGCTCTTTGCAGGGCTTGTCCGCATGGGTAACCGTATCCCCCACCCTGGTGTCTCCCACATTTTTTATTCCTGCGGCGATATAGCCTACCATCCCTGCACTTAATTCCTCGCATGGAATAAACTGCCCGGCTCCAAAGTACCCAACTTCCACCACGTCATCCCTTGCGCCGGTGGCCATCATACAGATACTGTCCCCCACTTTCACTGTTCCTTCCATAATCCGGCAAAAAACTATCACCCCTTTATAGGCATCGTAGACAGCATCAAAAATTAAGGCCTGCAAAGGTGCGGATGCATCTCCTGTGGGAGCGGGAATTTTTGTGACAATCTGCTCTAACACCTCATCAATGTTTAAGCCTGTCTTAGCGGAAATCCTGGGGGCATCCTCCGCTTCAATTCCAATAACATTTTCTATCTCCTCTATCACCGCCTCCGGCTGGGCGCTGGGCAGATCTATTTTGTTTATCACAGGCATTACGTCCAAATCATGGTCAAGGGCCAGGTAAACATTTGCCAGTGTCTGGGCTTCCACCCCCTGGGCGGCATCCACTACAAGAATAGCCCCGTCGCAGGCGGCCAGGCTTCTTGAAACCTCATAATTAAAGTCCACATGCCCCGGGGTGTCAATCAGGTTAAAAACATATTCTTCCCCGTCCTTTGCCTTATATATGATGCGCACAGCCTGAGATTTTATGGTAATCCCCCGCTCTCTCTCCAAATCCATATTGTCCAATACCTGAGCCTGCATTTCACGGCTGGTTAAAAGCCCGGTATGCTCGATAATTCTGTCCGCTAAGGTGGACTTTCCATGGTCGATATGGGCGATAATACAAAAATTGCGGATTTTGCTCTGATCCAATGTTTTTTCCTCCGTTGGTTTTGGTCTGTACTTACCATTATATGATTCCCTCCCCCCAAAAGCAAGGACAATTTCGCAAAGGAATTATGACGTGCCACTGTGCGTGAAAAAAGACCGCCTGGAAACCAGACGGCCTTTCTGCTTTTAATTGTATTTAATCGTAGAATTAGCCCAACTCAGCCTTTAATGCTGTGGTAAGTGCCGGAACGATTTTATTTAAATCCCCAACGATACCATAGTCAGCCACATCAAAGATAGGAGCATCCTCGTCTTTGTTGATAGCAATGATAATGTCAGACTCTTCCATACCAGCCACGTGCTGGATTGCTCCGGAGATACCGATGGCAAAGTATACGTTTGGACGTACGGTTTTACCTGTCTGTCCTACCTGTACATCTACCGGTTTCCATCCGTTCTCAACTACTGCACGGGAGCAGCTTACAGTTGCTCCAAGCACATCTGCCAAATCCTGAAGAATCTTAAAGTTCTCTGCAGAACCTACACCACGTCCGCCGGATACCAAAATCTTAGCTTCCATGATATTTTCTGTATTTTTTACTGCCTTTACAATGTTTAAGATTTCCACATATTTGTTGTTTGGAGTAAATCCAGGATTGTACTCTTCCACATTTGCTTTTGCGCCTTTGTTTGGCTCGATTTTCTGCATAACGCCTGGACGAACGGTAGCCATCTGAGGACGGTTATCCGGGCAGGCAATGGTAGCGATGGTATTTCCGCCGAAAGCAGGACGTGTCATCAAAAGCTGATTGTGTTTCTGCTCGTCTTCTTTTCCCGGTACAGGGTTTAATGGGAAATCACCAATCTCAAGGACGGTACAGTCAGCGGTAAGACCTGTCTGAACACGGGCGGAAACCCTAGGTCCAAGGTCACGGCCGATAGCTGTAGCGCCAACCAGCATAATCTCCGGTTTGTATGTATTGATTACGGATGCCAGTGCGTGTGTGTACGGCTCTGTTCTGTAGTCTTTCAGTTCCGGATCGTCCACGACGATAACCTTGTCTGCGCCGTACTCTGCCAACTGATCTGCCAGACCTTTTACGCCGGAACCGATTAATACTGCTGTTACCTCAGTATTTAAATCTTTTGCCAAGTCTTTGCCTTTTCCAAGCAATTCAAATGCAACGCCATCTAATACGTTGTCTACCTGCTGTGCAAAGACAAATACTCCTTTATATTCTTCTAAACCCATTTTGTTCACCACTTTCCTTAATTTAAACGGTTAATCCGTGTTTATTCATGCAACATCTTTTTGCAAGTCATCCTCTCGCTGCAAAGCAGCGGGAAATGTCCCTCGCGGGAATCCAAAAGAATTAAATGACATGTTTCTCTTTTAATTTACCCATAATGTAAGATACGCCTTCCTCTGCATCCTGGGCAACAATTTTTTCACCTGCACCTTTGCGGACTTTATCAGAAGCCTTTGCAATCTTGGTAGGTGAGCCATTAAGGCCGATATTGGAATCGTCTACATCCTTTAAGTCTGCCCTTCCCCAAACGGTAACTTCTTTGTCATATGCATCAAAGATTCCGCCGGGTGTCATATAACGAGGCTCATTTAATTCAGAAAGTGCTGTAATTAAACACGGCATCTTTGCTTTTAACTCATGATATCTATCCTCATACTGACGCTGAACAATCACATACTCCCCGTCAATTTTAATATCCTGTGCATAAGAGATAACCGGAATATCCAAGTGCTCGGAAATCTGAGGTCCTACCTGTGCGGTATCACCGTCGATAGCCTGACGTCCTGTGATAATCAAATCATACTCCAGATTGCGGATTGCTCCTGCAATAGTTGTGGAGGTAGCCCATGTATCAGCTCCGCCCAAAACTCTGTCTGTTACAAGAACACCTTTATCTGCGCCCATTGCCATAGCTTCACGGAGAACTTCATCTGCCTTGGGAAGTCCCATGGTAACTACTGTAACCTCTGCTCCATACTGCTCTTTTAATCTTAAAGCTGCTTCCAAACCTGCTTTGTCATCCGGATTCATGATGGTAAGCATGGCAGCTCTGTTTAATGTACCGTCCGGGTTAAATTTAACGCCGCCTTTGGTATCTGGTACCTGTTTTACACATACAACTATTTTCACGGTATTCACTCCTTATAATATTGTTTATTCGTAATCCATTCTCAATCCGCTGAAATCACGTCTACTTTAATAATGCGCCAGAGATAACCATTCTCTGAACCTCAGAAGTTCCTTCGTAGATCTCAGTAATCTTGGCATCACGCATCATACGCTCTACATCGTACTCTCTGATATATCCATATCCGCCGAAGAGCTGAACACATCTTGTGGTAACATCCATCGCTGTCTCAGCAGCAAATAATTTTGCCTTTGCAGCTTCCACAGAGTATACTTTCTGTGTAGCTTTTGCCATAGCAGCCCTGTAAACCAGGAATTTCGCTGCGTCAATCTTAGCAGCCATGTCAGCCAGCTCAAACTGGGTATTCTGCTGAGCTGCAATGGAACGGCCAAACTGTTTTCTCTCTTTGGTGTAGGCGATGGTTGCCTCTAATGCACCCTCTGCAATACCAAGAGCCTGTGCGGCAATACCGATACGTCCGCCGTCAAGGGTATGCATAGCGATTGGGAATCCTTTTCCTTCCGGTCCTAAGAGATTCTCTTTCGGAATTTTGCAGTCTTCAAAAATCAACTCATATGTAGCAGATCCGCGGATACCCATTTTCTTTTCCTTTGTTCCGAAGGAGAATCCGGGAGCATCTTTTTCTACAATAAATGCGGAGAAGTTCTTTTTCTTTCTGCCTCTCTTATCCTCTGTCACGCTTGTGATAGCGATTACAATGTAAACGTCTGCCTCTTTACCGTTTGTGATAAAGCATTTGCTTCCGTTTAACACCCACTGGTCGCCGTCCAAAACGGCTTTTGTCTGGCATCCCTGGGCGTCTGTACCTGCGCCGGGCTCAGTCAGTGCAAATGCACCTAACTTTTCTCCTGTTGCAAGGGCACGGACATATTTCTGTTTCTGCTCTTCTGTACCGTAGGTCATAATGGGATCTACGCAGAGAGAGGTATGTGCGGAAACGATAACGCCTGTAGTACCGCAGACTTTAGAGAGTTCCTCCACACACATAATATAGGTCAACGGGTCACAGCCCTGTCCGCCGTACTCCTTTGGAACCGGAATTCCCATAAATCCTAATTTCTGCATTTTTTCCACTGTTCCTCTTGGGAATTTCTCAGTTTCATCTACTTCCTGAGCCAGAGGTTTCACTTCGTTTTCAGCGAACTCTTTAAATAAAGATCTCGCCATTTCATGTTTTTTATCTAAACCGAAATCCATGATTACTATTCCTCCATGTCTATAAATTTACACAATTAAGTATCTCTTGCCTGTCGTCCTACTGAGCGTCAACCGGTGTCTTTGTACGGTCTGCATTGTAAATGTAGAATCCTTTTCCGCTCTTAGCGCCAAGATTTCCGCCGCGAACCATTTTGCGGATTAACGGGCATGCACGGTATTTGCTGTCCCCAGTCTCATTGTACAGTACGTCCATAATAGCAAGACAGATGTCAAGACCGATAAAGTCGCCTAACTCCAAGGGTCCCATTGGGTGGTTTGCACCAAGCTTCATAGCTGTGTCAATGCCGGCGATATCGGAAACACCTTCCATTTTGATAAATGCAGCTTCATTAATCATAGGAATTAAGATACGGTTTACAACAAAACCTGCCGCCTCATTTACCTGTACCGGAGTCTTGCCGATTTCCTCGGAAATTTTCTTGATAGCGTCAACGGTCTCAGCCGGTGTGTTCACACCTGCAATAACCTCGATAAGTTTCATGCGGTCTGCAGGATTAAAGAAATGCATACCAATCATTGGACGGCTTAATCCGTTGCCAATCTCTGTGATGGAAAGGCTGGATGTATTGGAAGCAAAGATACACTCAGGTTTTGCAATTTTATCCAACTCTGAGAAAGTAGTCTTTTTCACTTCCATATTTTCAAAAGCTGCCTCTACGATAAGGTCGCAGTCTGCACATAAATCTTCTTTTAAACCTGCGGTAATTTTTCCAAGGATAGCGTCAACCTTACCCTGGTCCATTTTGCCTTTCTCCACAAGCCTTGCATAACCCTTCTGGATTTTTGCTTTTCCATTGTCAGCCCACTCCTGTTTGATATCGCAGAGTGCAACTTCATATCCATCAACCTGGGCAAATGCTTTGGCAATTCCCTGTCCCATGGTTCCTGCACCGATAACTCCTACTTTCATTGTAGTTCCTCCTTAATATATCATGATTTAATTTTAGGTTAATTAAATATAAATCCTAATTCATGTTAGAACGATTAATATTTCTCAACGATAGTTGAGCATCCCATTCCACCGCCGATACACAGGGTAGCAAGACCTCTGTTTGCATTTCTCTTCTGCATCTCGTGTAACAGTGTAACTAAGATACGGCATCCGCTGGCTCCTACCGGATGTCCAAGTGCGATAGCACCACCGTTTACATTTACTTTAGACATATCAAAGTTCAAGTCCCTTGCAACTGCGATAGACTGAGCAGCAAAAGCCTCATTTGCCTCGATTAAGTCCATATCGTCGATGGTAAATCCTGTTCTCTCCAGAACTTTTCTTGTGGAAGCAACGGGTCCCACACCCATAATTTCTGGTGCAACGCCGCCCAGTGCTCCTGCAATCCATGTAGCCATTGGTTTTACACCCAGCTCTTTTGCTTTCTCTTCACTCATAACAACCATAGCTGCAGCTCCGTCATTGATTCCGGAAGCGTTGCCTGCTGTAATCATTCCGCCCTCTTTTCCGGAGCAGCATTTTAAGTTTGCCAAAGACTCTTTTGTGGTGCCAGCACGGGGGCCCTCATCCTTTGCAAACATAACAGTCTCTCTCTTAACTTTAACAGGAACCGGAACGATTTCATCGTCAAATTTGCCCTCTGCCTGAGCCTTCTCACATTTCTGCTGGCTGTTTGCTGAGAACTCGTCTAATTCCTCACGGGTAATTCCGTATTTATCACAAACATTTTCTGCTGTAATCATCATGTGATAATGGTTGAATGCGTCTGTCAAAGCGTCATTTACCATGGTATCAATGATAGTTGCATTGTTCATACGATATCCAAAACGAGCCTTTGTCATTGCATATGGAGCCATTGACATATTCTCCATACCTCCGGCAACAACGATATCTGCCTGACCGGCCATAATCATATTAGCAGCTTCATTTACACATTTTAAACCTGAGCCACATACTACGTTTAATGTAAATGCAGGTACTTCAATGGGTAAACCAGCTTTGATTGCAGACTGACGTGCAACGTTCTGTCCCTGTGCAGCCTGAATAACACATCCCATCATAACTTCGTCTACCTGCTCAGGTTTCACACCGGCTCTGTTTAATGCCTCTTTGATAACAATAGCACCTAAATCAGCTACTGGAGTGCTTCCCAAAGCTCCGCCCATTTTTCCGATTGCTGTACGGCATGCGCCTGCTAAAACTACTTTCTTTGCCATTTTCTCGTCTCCTTATCATTCTTAAATTGTTCTAAAGCTGTTAATTTTTTAACAAAGTGTTAAAAAAAAATAAAACCTCATGAACTGCTTGTACTTTAAAAGAATAGCATATTTCAAGCTTCTTTGCAAGGATTAAATTGTTAATATTGTCTAAATTTTACTGAAACAATTTCCTATTAATATCAAAAATGCCTACCAAATATAAAGCAGCGGTAAAAGCCAGTGGAAACAATGCATTTTCCGCCCCCCAGGTACAGGCAAGGCATGCACCAATCTGCTGTAAAATCCAGAGGAATACTCCTGTCCCCACACAAAACTTACGCAGATACCCCCTGCGCACTGCCAAAAATTCCCTTTTGGAAACCGGCATCCACTTTAATTTCACGTAAAGGCTGACGCTTTTTCCGTTTTCCACACACCTCATATAAGGGGCGATGTAAAAATGCATTGCCCCTAGAAAAAGCATCACGGAACTTACCAGGGCCCAGGCAGACGAACCGAAAGGCAAAAGCATCAGGCAGGAACCGATGGAATAAAACAGCACAAGGCAAACACGCCTCATCAAAAACTCCCAGGCGTTTTGCTTTTTCCACT